>PDWJ01004906.1_pt1 | contig 11394 bp, 10 predicted proteins | sample 1430881 | NCBI WGS metagenome assembly PDWJ01 (sample SAMN01162460, study PRJNA174530) | Oral metagenome, whole genome shotgun sequencing project. | biome: Marine environment; feature: Marine mammal; material: Swab sample of the gingival sulcus; isolation source: swab sample of gingival sulcus... | reverse complement strand
TCAATCAATTTTCCTTCGTAGTTAACTTTTACACGGTCGTCAGCAGATGGTTTCTTGCCAGTACCTTCGGTAATAATTTCATACTGAAGCCCGCTTTCGGTGGTTATTACGCTATCACGTTTTTTGTTTTCTTCCAGAAAGGCGTTTCCTTCTTCAAGGTTTTTTTGTGCCTCTTTTTTACTGGCCGTTTCAAAAAATGTGCGGATAATACCCTGAGCATCATCTAAGGTCATTTTAGTCTCATCTTTTTTTAATGCTGCTGAAAATGCTGAGATAAGGATATCTTTGTTCAGTTCATCACCCGAAGGTGCATTTTCCAGTTGTTGTGCATTTTGTTCTCCAACCAAAATACCAATAGCGTAACTTACGGAGTCGACGTTATTTTCAAGCTTAACGCTCTTTATGCCTTTCTGGCTACACGATGTGCCGGCGATAAAAATTCCTATTGCCAGCAAATAAAAAATACTTTTTTTCATTTTATCACTATTTAGTTATTTCTAATAATTCTACGTCAAAAATTAATGTTGAATTGGGGCCGATTTTACCACCTGCACCTTGTTCACCATAAGCCAGATGTGGTGGAATAAATAAACGCCATTTCGATCCTGTTGGCATCAATTGCAACGCTTCTACCCAGCCCTTGATAACACCGTTTACCGGAAAAACTGCCGGCTGGCCACGTTCTACCGAACTATCGAATACAGTTCCGTCTGTTAGAGTACCATGATAATGGCATTTTACCTCATCTTTCAGGCTTGGAACAGTACCATCTCCGTTTTTTAATACTTCAAACTGAAGTCCGCTGGGCAGGGTTTTTACACCTTCTTTCTTCCCGTTTTCTTCCAGAAAGCGTTTTCCTTTTTCGAGATTTTCTGCGCCCATTTCGCTGTTTGACTTATTGAAAAAAGATTCCAATATCTGATTGGCCTGTTGCGAAGTCAGACGAGGTTTTTTGCCCGAAAAAGCATCACCAATTGCACTAGTAAATATTTCGGGTTGAATTTGCTTTACACCCGATTGAATAAGATTACCGGCTATACTCATTCCCAATGCATAACTAAACTGTTCGAGTTCTCCGGTAGCTTTCTTTTCTGACATTATAAAAACTTTTTTGAGGGTGCGAAGATAAGCTATTTTTTTGCAATTAAGTCAATGATAATTTTTTTATTCCACGGAGCATTTCGTTTTTTCCCGGCGGGCCGGGCAGCTTTTCCATATCGAATCCACAATTCATCAGGCTTCTACGTACACTCCCTTTTGCGCTATAAGTTACAAAAATACCGTCTGTAGCGGTGTTTAGGGCAATTTTACCCAATAATTCGTCTGTCCACATATCGGGTTGTTTGTCGGGGCCAAAAGCATCAAAATAAATAATGTTAAAAAACGTCAATTGGCTGATGTCGAATGTTAAAAGGTCAGCTTTAATTTTTTTTATTTTAAAAAATGGGGAAATGGTATTTAAAGTATTCCAGGCAGTATTGTGTATCTGCTGAAAAAGGTGAGATGCAGGTGCCGGTAAAACTATTCCGTAGTTTAACAGTGTTGTAACTTGTTGTTCCAAAGGGTATTTTTCTATGGTGTAATAGGTGGTATGTTTTTTATTCTTTTCCGATTCTAATGCTGTAAGCAGCGCATTTAGCCCGGTGCCAAAACCGGCTTCGAATATAACCGGGTTTTGAACCTTACTATGCAGTAATCCGGCATTGATATACACATGCTCTGATTCTGTAATGGCACCATTCTTCGAGTGATAGTGTTCGTTCAGGTCGGGCAGAAATAACGTGTGCGAACCATCGGAAGTGGTTACCTGTTCAATTTTAATGGTCATTATATGTGCTTAAAATATTAAAACAAAAAGCTATTTTTGTGCTGCAAAATTAGAAAAATTAATGCTGATAAAACTTTTCAATGAGAATCCCAACCCCCGTGATGTCCGCAAAGTGGTTGACATTTTACGCAATGGTGGTATTATTATCTATCCAACTGATACAGTGTATGGTATGGGATGCGATATTACCAATGCCAAAGCAGTAGGACGGGTGGCATGGATTAAAGGTATTCAGGTTGAAAAAAGCAATTTTTCATTTATATGTAGCGATTTTAGCCATCTGTCGTTGTACACCAGGCCTATTTCTAATCCTGTATTTAAATTATTGAAAAAGAACCTGCCGGGGCCTTTTACTTTTATTTTAGAGGCCAATAATAATGTTCCCAAATATTTCAAACGGAAAAAGAAAACGGTGGGCATACGCATACCTGATAACAATATTATACGTGCCATTGTAGAGGCGTTGGGCAATCCCATTATGTCAACTTCAATTTATGATGAAGATGAGATTTTGGAATACACAACTGATCCGGAATTAATATTTGAAAAATACCAGGATGTTGCTGACGTAGTTATTAATGGTGGCATGGGTGAATTGCTACCTTCAACAGTAGTGGATTGCACAGGTGCCGAAATTGAGATTGTTCGAAAGGGGAAAGGTGTACTGGAATATTAGCTCCTGGTTATTTTTTCCAGAAAGCAGGAGAGAAAAGTACCAGTACTGTAAAAAGTTCGAGCCTGCCCAAAAGCATAAGAAACGATAAAAACCATTTGCCTGCCGGTTTTATGTGCATAAAATTTTCTGCCGGGCCAACTTTTCCCAAACCAGGGCCTATATTTCCTAAACAGGTAGCCACAGCGCCCATTGATGTTTCTAAGTTGGGTTCGATAAGTGTAAATACAACTGTACTAAACCCGAAAATAAAAAAATAAAGCATGAAAAAAGCCAGAATATTGGTTATTATCTTCGAATCAACCGAATGGCGGTTGAACTTTACAGGTATAATGGCTTTCGGATGAATAAGCCGGCGCAGTTCATAATAACTGTTCTTAAACAAAAGTACGATACGCATTATTTTAATGCCACCACCGGTAGATCCTGCCGAGCCGCCAAAAAAGAACATTGCAAAAATAAGTATGGTTAAAACTGGAATCCAGGTCAGATAGTCTGCAGTGGCATAACCGGTAGTTGTAATGATAGACACTACCTGAAAAAGGGAATCGCGGAAAGCTGTTTCAATATTTAAATTGGTTGAAATGAGTAATCCGATAAAAATAAGCAGGGTGAAACCTAAAATAAAATAACTGTAGTATTTAAATTCTTCGTCTTTTAATACAGTTTTGAATTTGCCTTTAAGTGCAAGGTAGGAGAGGGTGAAGTTGGTACCTGCCAGGAACATGAAAATGATAATTACATAATGAATGAACGGCGATTGCCAGTGAGCGATGCTTGCCTGTTTGGTTGAGAATCCGCCTGTTGCCATTGTGGTAAACGAGTGACAAACAGCATCGAACAAAGTCATTCCGCCAATCCAGAGCAGCAATATTTCTGCTACCGTAAATCCAAGATAAATTACCCAAAGTGTTTTAGCAGTTTGCCGTATGCGAGGACTTATTTTATCGGGTGCTGGCCCGGGCACTTCTGCTGCAAAAAGCTGCATTCCACCAATACCAAAAACAGGTAAAATGGCCAGTGACAGAACAATAATACCCATTCCACCAAGCCATTGTATGATGCTTCGCCAAAATAGTATACCATGGGGCAGGGCTTCTATGTTGTCGAGAATGGAAGAGCCAGTGGTAGTAAAACCAGACATGGTTTCAAAAAACGCATTGGTAAAATCAGGAATAGAACCACTTAGAACAAAAGGTACTGCCCCGAAAAACGAAAAAACAATCCAAACCAGCGAAACAATAATATAGCCTTCGCGTTTGCCAATGTCTTTAACTGCATTGCGGGTGGCAAAGGAAATTGATATGCCAAGGACAAGATTCAGAAGAATTGCCAGGATGAATGCTTTGATATCGTGTTCAAAATAAATCAGCGATACCAACAGGGCTAAAAACATGGCAATACCTTCAATAATGAGCAAAAACCCCAGTACCCTAAAAATGATTTTTAAATTCATTCCAATATTATTCGTTTACTGTAAGTTAAAATATCTAATTTTTTTCGTAATTATATTTACTTGTTCAGGTCGCGCGATTGTCGAACCAGAAGGTTATTTAAAATACTTTTCAAGTTTTTTTATTCCCGAAGGTAATGTAAAAACAACAACTTTATCGTTTGCTTTTATAACGGTATCACCATGAGCTATATGTGCTGTATCGCCACGAATAATGCCTCCTATTTTAGCCTCTTGGGGAAAATCGAGTTCTTTAATTGGTTTTTGTGTAATTTTTGCTTCGGGCTTGGCAATAAACTCGAATACTTCGGCATCGGAAGCGGTAAGGCATTTAACTTTAGAAATTTCGGCATTGAGTGTAAACCGGTAGATATAACTGGCTGCATTTAATTTTTTATTGATCAGGCTTCCAATATCCATATCTTCTGCCAGGCTCATAAAAGCGAGGTTTTCAACTTCTGCCACGGTTCTTTTTATTCCATAAGATTTTGCCAGATGGCAACTTAAAATGTTGGTTTCAGAATTGCCGGTTGTAGCCACAAAGGCATCCATCTTGTCTATCCCTTCTTCTTTCAGCAGGTTAATATTTCTGCCATCGCCGTGTATTACAAGAACGTTTCCAAACTTATCGGCAATATTTTGGCATTTGGCCAGGTCGTTTTCAATAACTTTTATTCTATACTGATCGCCCAGTTTTTCAATTGCTTTTTGTGCTATGCGGCTGCCACCAAGGAACATTATATTTTTAACATCATAGATTGTTTTACCCGTGAGGTCAAATAGTTCCTGTTGTTCTGCCCGGGTAGTTATAAAAAACACAATATCGCCGGCATGTATGGAGTCTGATCCCTGAGGGATAATCGTTTGCCCATTGCGGGTAATGGCTACCACCAATATTTGGTCATACTCCTCACCAAATAAATTAAAGGGTTTGTTTAATATGGGCGCATTTTCTCTTACTTTTATCCCCATCAGCAATAATTTGCCATTGGAAAACTCGATAAGTTGGCGGGTTCCGGTTTGTTTTATAGAAGCTATAATTTCTTTTGCGGCAAGGCTTTCCGGGTAGATAAGTTCATCAATGCCCATATCCTTTAATTTAACACGGTAGTTCTTCTTAAGATACTCCGAGTTATTGATCCTTGCGATAGTTCTTCCAACACCCAGATACGATGCCATGGAACATGACAGTACATTTCTTTCTTCAAATGGAGTAACTGCAATAAAAAGATCTGCTTTTGCCAACTCCGTTTTTTTCAATTCGGTAAAAGAATGTGCCGACCCAACCACTGTCATTAAATCAACGTCGTTACTTATTTTTGATAATTTTTCAAGAGAATCATCAAGCAAAATAATATCATGGTTCTCCTGAGTTAACATTCTCGCTAAATGGGTTCCAACTTCACCTGCGCCTGCTATAACAACTTTCATCTTAACTTGTTCTAATATCTCGTCTCTATACCTATTGATATTTGTACTATCAAATTCAGTATTAAAATGTTAAACTTCTATTTTCGAAAATCAACGCGACAAAATAAGCTATTAACTTCTTAATTTCCATAAAAATTTTAAATTTAATGGCATTACCAACATTTTATTTAAAATTGAAACTTACCACTTTTCCTGATATGCCATTTGGTATGCAGGATAATATGTAAGTTGTTTTATAGCGTTGATTTTGGAAATATATTTTTTATCAGTTAAAATAACTTTTGTATTCTCATAAATTGCAAGATCACTTTCAAGTACAGGATTAACAATAATATCAGGCTGTAATACAGTCATTTTATTTATATTCCAAGAGCCAAAATGAATTGTTTTTCCTTTGAATACTACTGTTTTATCATGCAAAATAAAATGGTCGCCGTTTACCTGGTCACTTAACAAATAATAGTCGGGCGAATAGAGCTTTCTTATTTTATTTGTTCTGTTAATAGATTGTAATATAGGCATTTCTGAAGTAATAGGTTTTTCTGAAATAACGAAAGATTCTCGTCCGTGTATAAATTGAACCGTGGAATTTTTCTGGTTATTGTAAACAATTAATTCGTTTTTATTTCGGTGGGAGAAGTTATCAATAGTAAATGACACAAAAATTAATAATATCGTAAATAGCATTGCCTCCAAAGCTTTTTCTTTTCCCGTTTTCAGAAGTATGAAAAATGCAATTAAAGATGCAGCGATAAATAGAAACTGAATGGATGAGATTGGGCTTTCTATGACAGAATTTGGAAGCATTTCAATTTGCATTAAAATCAGAAATAGGTAATGTATTATTTTGTTCAGTAATAGAGCAATAATGTTTGCGATTATCGGGAAATGCGATAATACAAGCAGCAATATTCCCATTGGTATTAAAATGGTTACCGTGGGTATAATAATAATGTTTGTAATTAGAAAATAAACGGGAAATTGCCCGAAATAAAATAATGTTAATGGGAACGTAGCAATTTGTGCGGCAATAGAAACGGTAATAAGGTCGAGAAGAAATATTGCAATTTTATTTTTTACTACAAAAAGTTTACGCATTTGGGGTTGTAGGTAAAGTATACCAAATACGGCACTATAAGAGAGTTGAAAGCCGGTTTCAAACAAATTGTTGGGATTAATAAGCAATAAAATGAAGGCGGAAACTGCCAAAGAGTTAAATGCGTTTGATTTTCGCCTGAAGATTTCTGCTACAATGAAAATAGAGAACATAGTTGTTGCTCTTAAAACTGAAGGCGCGAGGCCTGTAATAAATGCATATCCCCATAATGTTATCAATGAAATGGCGACAAAAATTAATTTTTCTGGCTTTTTCTTACGGAAACGATTTAGCAATAGTGTAAGCACCCAGAAAATAATACCTACGTGCAATCCTGATACCGCTAAAACATGCATGGCTCCCGCAGATGAAAACACCCGTTTGGTTTCAGGGTTAAGATTACGTTTATAGCCCAGTGTTAGTGCTGATAGAATTTCGCGTTTCTGATTGTCTAAGGGTTGCTGACGATAAATGGTAAGTAGTTTTTCTCGTGTCCGTTCTGCCCAAACTGCGAGGTTTAAACGGGATTCATTTGTCAGAGTCCAGTCGTTTTCTGTTAGGTAAATTTGCCTGTAAATTCTTTTCCGTTCGAGGTATTTTTTATAATCAAACTCGTATGGGTTTCCGAAGTTTTGAATAGGTTGGGGCTTTGCCTGAAACATAATAATCTCTCCGGCAGCCATCTGTGGTAATGGCTTGCTTTTTGAAAAATAGACCAAAATTGTTTCGTTTGTAGTGAAAATAGAATCGTTCCGAAAAACAGCATCTATACGTGCAACTGCTTTGTGGAAATTTCTGTTTTCTACGGGGGTTTCGAGTAATACGGCAACGGAAGTTCCGCCATCGTAAAAAGCTGGTTTCTGGTTGTAATCAGCGTATAGGTATATGCCGGTTGATATAAAACAAATGGTAACTAATACTCCAAAAGCGGGTTGCAACCCAAAACTGTAATGCCGGTTTATATAGACAAGTAAAATAAGGGTGATTATTATAATGGGCAAGAGCCAAATATATAAATCACAGGGAATTACCGAACCGATTAAAATACCTGTTGTAAAGGCTATTACAATGCGAAGAATGGGGATATTTTGAATTGTGTAGCTCAGAATTTTTTGGTATTAAGGAAAACACTACTCCTTAAAACGAAAAAGAAAGCTAAAGGGTTTCAGTTATCGGGCAGGAACTTTAATGCGGTAGTGAGGTTGCACCTTTCCCTGAGCAATGGCTGTAAGTTTTCTTTTTAAAAGGCGTTTTTTTAAAGGCGAAAGGTAATCAATAAAAAGCTTACCTTCCAGATGGTCGTACTCATGTTGGATTATACGGCCTGCAAAGCCCTTGAATTCTTCCTCGTGTTCCAAAAAATTTTCGTCGAAATACCTGATACGGACAATGTCCGGGCGGGTAACATCCTCTCTGATCTCTGGGAGGCTGAGACATCCCTCGTTCATTGTCCATGTGTCACCGGTAATTTCTATTATTTCGGGATTAATAAAAACTTTTTTAAAATCTTTTAATTCCGGCTCTTCATCGGCACCTGAACTGGCATCAACAACAAAAAGCCTGATTGACATTCCAACTTGCGGAGCTGCCAGGCCAACACCATCGGAGTAATACATGGTTTCCCACATATTGTCTATAACTTGGGAAAGGCCTTCCATATTAGGAGAAATGTCTTTTGCCTTCTTGCGTAAAAGCGGATCACCATAAACAGTTACCGGATATTTCATTACTTCAAAATATTTTAATTAACAGAATATTAGGGAAATAGAATGCATATTATATGACTATTATGTCTGTTGCCAGTTGCATATTATTTGGGGTTTACTCTCTTTTGTTCCATATATCCCTGAAGGATAATTGTTGCACTAATGCGATCCACAATCGCTTTATCCTGCCGCTTTTGTTTCTTTAGTCCACCTTCTATCATGGTTTGCAAAGCCAATTTTGAAGTAAATCTTTCATCTACCAATTCGAGTTGCATCTCAGGATAATTTTTTTGAAATTTCTTCAAAAACGGATTAATATACCTAACACTTTCAGAGGCTTGGTTGTTCATTTGCCTTGGATAACCGACAATTACTGTTTCAACCTCTTCATTATTAAAGTATTCGGTTAAAAAATTCCAAATAGTATGGGTTGGTATGGTAACCAAACTGTTGGCTATTAACTGAAGCGGATCGGAAACAGCTATGCCTGTCCTTTTCCGCCCATAGTCTATTGCTAAAATTCTTGCCATTTCCCTATATCAAACCAGGCGACAAAAATAGTTAAAATCCTGAAATTTAAAATTTTTGCCGATTGCTGTCCATTCCATTACTAAAATGAATGTTGCTGTGTGGTAAGCCCAATGCATGAGTCTTAGGAGCCTTTGTTATCTAGCTTTTTAACGGTTTGGCATGACCTTTGCTTTTCAGTAAATAGATGAAATAGAAAAGGCGCCACGGAAAAAATAATTTACTAAAAAGTGAAACCATGAAAGCAATAAAACTCAGACTGTTTGTTACGATGATTACCCTGGCAGCAGTTATTACAGCAACAACCACTTCCGCAACAGCACAAAGGCGTTCCACTAGTTCTGAAAGAAATAGTAAGCAAGGCGCTCTTAAAAGTACCCATACCCGGAGTAGGAGTGTACAACGTCAAACAAGTTATAGAAACCAGAACGCAATGCGCTCCAACAGCAATACCGTAAGAAATAAAAGTCAGGTGAAACGCGACCGGAATCGTTCTGCAACCCAGAGAAGCAATTCAAGGGTTAACAGAGCCAGTTCGGCAGCTCAAAGCCCTATGCGTTCAAGTAGGGCTACCACACAAAGATCAAGGCGAACTTCACCTGTAGTGAGAAGCACTAATAATACAAGCCGTACTGCAACTACTGCAAAACGAGGTACTACCCGTTCAGATGGCACCGCTTGGCAACGGCGCACACGGCCTACAACCGGAACAGCAACAAATAGGACTAATAAGAGTGGAGTTGCCAGATCATCTCGTACAACTGTAAATACCAATCGTAACAGTGCAAGGAACCGTTATAATGGAAACTATTCAGCTTCAACGAGAAATCCGTCATTCAGTAACAGATCTGTTCGCGAAAACAATAATAGAAGGTCTACCACTAGCAGGGCTGTAAGGGAAAAATACAGGTTGAATGAAAATGATGCCCGATATTCTCCCAACAGGAACTACCGAGGCCGCAACAGCAACTGGAGTGCAAGATACCGTCCGTCTAAAATGAACTACAATCATTCAGACAGAAATTTTTACAGGAGATATAACTATTACACGTACAACCATTGGGACAGAAGTTGGGAGCGTTACCGTTGGAACTACAACAGTTGGATCGACTACTACCATGGTTACAACCCATATTCATTCAGGTATCATCGCTACTATTATCACCACCCGGTTTACGGACATGTTATCCGCAGGTTTATTAACCGGCCAGTAATATTTGTTCATAATCATACTGACTACTATTGTTACGATGGCTATTTTTTCCGCTATCATCCGGGAATTGGTTACTACATGGTTGATATGCCTTACGGAATGACATTCGATTTTATTCCTGATTACGATAGGGTTTATATCAACGGATACCTTTATTTCAGAATTGGCAATTTGTTCTTTGAGTTCGATAACCTTGGCTATCACCTGATCCATTATCCTGAAAGATATTTTTCGGCAGAAATTTCTATAAATAGTGGCTATGGATATTAAAAATTAGCCTCTTATGTGATTTAAAAAATAAGATAACTTACTTGTGGCAGTCATAATTTGGCTGCCATGTTTTTTTAATAATATTTTCCGTATCTTAGTTTCCCAATATACATTAACTAAATTTTAACCCTTAATTTTTATCAATACCAATTGTTATGGCAGCTAAATTAAAACGTGATCAATTGCCCAACGCTAAGGCAGAAAACTGGAAAAGTAATTTTAAAGATGAAGAAAAAATTTCATTCAATTTAAAAAAAAGCAAGATAGTATTACAAAAAGAAACCTATAAAATTCTTGCGGGTGAAAATGAAAACCGGGTAAGAATTTATCTGGGGCTTGAACCAACTAAAAATGGCAGGAAATATGAACTTTGTGCGTATGCTGTTTCTGCATTTTTACTGGGCAGTGGTGAAGTCTATGTTGATTATGAGACACCCGTTTATAAGCTAACAAAAATAAACGAAGATTTTTCTTCGCGAACGAAAGATGTAGTTGATAGTATAAAATTGTACAGAAGTTGGAGAGAAGGAAAGCTGGATAAATCAGCTCCAGGTGCCGAAGTGAGAAAATATATCTACCCTAACGCTTATTTGCTCACCAAATATGAACTTCATGAAATATTTAATATCCAGAATAAACAGGAAGCTGAAATAGATTTTGGCATTTCTAAAACAATGAGTGCCATGATTTATACTGATGTTCAGAAAAGAAATTCAACGCCTGATGATGTTGAAGTTTTTGATGACACTGCTCCCTGTCCGCCTTTCTGTGATGAGCGTAGCATATATAATTCCTGATATAGGGCAAGCTTGCTAAAAATGACGCAACTTTAATATTGAAAATGTCATCTTTAGAAAAAATAATGCGATTATGAAGAATCTAATAATTTTTGCTGTTTTGACCCTTTCTTGCATAAGTTGTGAAAAAGATAATTTTGACATTGAGAATCCGGACGTTGATAAATTTGTTCAGCAGATAAAAAACTTCACTTATGACAAATATGAATTAGGAGAAAATGGAGAAAAGCTTTGGACAATAATGCCCAATTTTAAAACGGAAGATATTCCAATATTATTAAAACATAGTCTTGACACAATTCTGGTATCACCCTGGGAACATTTACCTATTAATCCGGTGAGTTCAATTCCACCATACCGTATTGTTGAAGGGAAAACATATATAATGCTTGGCGAGTA
>PDWJ01004903.1_pt1 | contig 11399 bp, 9 predicted proteins | sample 1430881 | NCBI WGS metagenome assembly PDWJ01 (sample SAMN01162460, study PRJNA174530) | Oral metagenome, whole genome shotgun sequencing project. | biome: Marine environment; feature: Marine mammal; material: Swab sample of the gingival sulcus; isolation source: swab sample of gingival sulcus... | reverse complement strand
ATGATATAATTCTTGCTGAAAAAAGACTTATCAGTAAGAGTGTTCAGTTTAGTAACAAATAATAACTTAAAACAAAAAATTATGAAAAAAATTCAAATTAGTCTCTCGGTATTTACAGCGGTAATTATGCTGTTTTTTTCTTCTTGCGGTGGAAAACAAGAGAGTTTAAAAGATCCTCAAATTAATGCTAAAATAAATGTTGAGATTGGTCATATTGCCAATATGAGTACCGCAGCATTGAGCCCTGTTACTAATCAGGTAGTAGCATCTTCTTATGACAAAAGTCTGATTTTATGGGATTATGACACAAAACATCAAATATGGGCTTATAGACCTGATAAACAATCAAATTCATCGGATTTAACCAGTTTGGTTTATACTTCTGACGGGAAAAAAATTATAGCAGGAGCTTCCGGCTATGTAGCAATTTTTGATGCCAAAACAGGAGATATAATAAAAAATATTAAAGTAGATAAATACAATGGTAAAAATTTATCATTAACTTCTGACGATAAACTCATTGCCGTTGGTGCTAAAGATGCCAATATATATCTTATTGACATAAATTCCGGTTCGGTAGCAAAAACTTTATCCGGACATACCAACAGAGTTACAGACGTAGATTTTAGTGAAGACGGAAAATATCTTGCAAGCGCATCATACGATAGTACTGCCATAATATGGGAAGTTGAAACAGGTAAAATTTTGAAAAAAGTTGATGCAAAAGACGACTTAGAATATGTTGCAATTACTACAAAAGCTAATAAATTTGCTTTTTATGCACCGGACTTAGACGAACTTTACATATGGGATTTAGAAAAAATGAAACCGATTAACACACTCACAGATGTGTTTACAAAAGAGCTTATGTTTAGGGGCGAAAATCTAATGATAAAAACATTTGCAACCACAGTGGAAATAGACATAAAAACCGGAAAACCTATAAAAACTATTAAAGATTATTGTTGGGCTATGTCTCTAATTGGAAACAAAATGGCTACAGTAGGCAGTCATGGAGTGGAGGTATATAATTATGATAATGGAAAACTTATTGCTGAATTTGGAAACGATACACGCATTGTTCAAGGTATAAGAAGTAGTAAAAGTGGTAGATTTATAGTTACTGCCAATACCCATAAAGACGGTGTAGGCGGTCCTGACCTTTTAAGCTATCCGGTTGATACAAACTATAATTTTTCGGCTTACGGAACCTCCGGAAGGTCAAAGTCATTTTTTGATTTTTCAGGTAATAAAGATGTAATTTTTTCTAACGAATCAGGTTACGATTCATATTATTACGATTTGAAAACCGGCAAGGCTATTAGTGAAATAAAAGGGCTGGAAAGCCCCATTAGTATAACAAGTGACGAAACACTGTTGTTGGCAAGAGACGCTGCAAAAAATTATGGAATTTATGATGCAAAAACAGGTCAATTAAAGACCAAACTGATTAAATCTAGTGCTTATGTTTATTTTGCAGGAATTACTCCCGATGATAAATACTACATTTTATTGACTATGGATTTTTGTAAAGTATTTGAATTACCATCAGGAAAAGAAGTGAAAAGTTACAAAAGAGAAGACATGGACGATATTGTATTTGTTGATATTTCAAAGGACGGAAAATATGTTGTAGGCAGGGCTGATAATACTTTTAAATTGGTAGATATACTCACAGGCGAGGTTTTATTCCTTGCTAAAGGCATTAAAGCTAAGAGTGCAGCTTTGAATAAAGACAAAAATACCCTTGCAATTGCTTGTGACGATTGGACTGTTAAAGTTTTTGATATTGCTAAAAATGCTCAAACTCAAAATTTAGAAGGACACGGAGAAAGTGTAGGAAGTGTGGCTTACACTCCCGATGGAAAATATTTGATGAGTGCAGCCAGAGACGGAAAAATGAGAATTTGGGATTTAACAGGTAAATTATTGCTTACAGTTGTCGGCTTAGAAAAAACAAGTGATTACGAAGGCGAAACAAAAGATTTTGTTGTATTTGCTCCTAACGGCAGATATGACGGAACCGAAGCAGGTATAGAAAAATTCCTTTATTTTGAAGAAAACGGACAAAGAAAACCTGCCAAAGACTTTAAAGACAAATGCTATACACCAAACTTACTTGGTAGAACATTAGGTCAAAAGTTTATTGAACAAAAATAAATAAGTGTCGGCTCGAAAATTTATTTAGATTATTTTGAAAAATGATAAACCTCGCAGGTTAACAAAATCTGGGAGGTATAATCAAATAATTTAAATAATTTTTGTCGCACTTAATGAACAAAAAACTATTTAGTTACTATGGTATAAATTAAAACTATTTTTTAACAACTTAGAAGTTTTTATTCTATTTTATTGGTTGCTAAACTGTTGGCTATTAGCCTTTAGCTTTCTACAGCTTTTGGCTTTTAGCCTTTATTAATTTATAACCACCTGATTATAAACCATTAACGACTAAACCCTCACCAAAGATCAGTCAGCTAATATATTTGATTCAAGATAGTCAACAATATAAGTAGAAACCATAAAACCTCACTCATTAATTTGTTTTTAGACCCTGCAAAATTCATAGAAAACAAAACAGCTACAGGAATGGCAAGCGAATAAAAAATTTCTTTACTTACCAAATTTATCAGCCAAAGCGAAATAAATACGAATATCCACACAAAAAGAAGTTTTAAATTTAACCTAACAAATGTTTTCAGCCCTGACATTCCAAACAACACATTGGTGAAACTAATTATAAATAAGATAACAATAAAAAAACTATAAACCAACATAGAATTGGCTATCTCTTTAAAATCTAAACTCAACATTGCAAGTTCTCTGAGAACTATATCAAACTGAAAATTATCCCATAAAATATAGTTCATACTGAAATACAGATACCATAATGTAAAAAAACCAAATATTGCCATTATAATATCTCTAAGTACATTTTCGTGGTTTAAAAAAGCTGCTACAAATATAACAATCAAAAAATAGCTGTATTCAGGGTAAAATAAACTTGCCACAGCCAAAATAAAAGCAGAATTAAAAATAGTCTGGTGGTTATCTGAATGGTTATATATATCTGAAATAAGCAACCAAGCCAAAATACAAAAAATATTAGCAATAAATATTCCGTGCAAATGCTGATAGTCAGACAAATTAGCAATTAATACGACAAATATTAATCCCGGCAACAATGTACGCTCACCAAAAAATCTATGCCTGTTAACAACCACATTAATTAACACAGCCTGCAAAAGTACAAGTAAAAATGCTATTGATTTGCATACCAACACACACCGACCTTCCTGTAAACTAAGTTTGAGTATTTTAAATACAGGTATTGAATTAACACTCACATCTACTCCGGAACCATCTGTTATAAAAAACCTTAACCACGACAAAACGGCAACTGCCAGTGTTAAAAAAGCAGCCGCCCGATTATTCTTTTTTATATTGGAAATTAATATCAAGATAAAAGAGGTAAAGTTAAAAGGCAAACATTAATCACTAATCATTAAACATTAATCACTAATCACTAAGGTCAAATCCAATATCAGAGCGAAATGTTTTGCCGTTAAAGTTGATTTTATCTATTGCCGAGTACGACTTATTTAAGGCATCAGTCAAATTGTTTCCATAAGCAGTTACCGAGATTACTCTACCCCCGTTAGTTATAATTTTGTCGGTGTTTAATTTACTGCCTGCATGAAACACAACAACATCTTTTTCAGCATCAAGCATATCATCAATAGTTATTTCTTTGCCTTTTTCGTATTGCTCAGGATAACCTTTTGACACCAACATAACGGTACTTGCCGTTCTCGGGTCAAATTCCACCTGTTTCTCATTTAATTTTTGTTCGGGCAAGGATTGTAAAAGCTCTACTAAATCTGTTTTTAATCTTGGTATAATAACTTCTGTTTCAGGGTCTCCCAGCCTTACATTATATTCAATTACATAGGGTTCATTATTCACATTCATCAATCCGAAAAATATAAACCCTTTGTAGTCCATTTTTTCATTAATAATACCCTTAATGGTAGGTTTAATGATTTTTTCTTCCACCTTGCTTAAAAAATCGTCATCGGCAAACGGTACCGGAGATACTGCTCCCATTCCTCCCGTATTAAGTCCGGTATCTTGCTCACCTATTCTTTTGTAGTCTTTTGCCTCAGGCAGTATTTTATAGTTTTTGCCATCGGTAACCACAAATACAGATAACTCTATACCGTCTAAAAATTCTTCTATAACAACGGTTGAACCGGCATTGCCGAATTTCCCGTCAAACATACTTGAAAGTTCAGATTTTGCAACCTCCAAATCATCAACAATTATAACCCCTTTACCTGCTGCCAAGCCGTCGGCTTTTATTACATAAGGCGGTTTAAGTTGATTTAAAAACTCATAGGCTTCGCTTTTAGTGGCTTTGGTAAAACTTTTATACTTTGCCGTAGGTATATTGTAGTTTTCCATAAATTGTTTTGCAAAATCTTTACTTCCCTCCAGTTGAGCCGATTTCATATCTGCCCCTACAACATTTAGATTTGGTAAATCGTCTTGCTTTTTGAAATAGTCTGCAATCCCCTTAACCAAAGGCTCCTCAGGACCTACAATAATCATATTTATAGCATGATTTTTAACTATTGTCTTTATCTGCTCAAAATCGTTTACAGAACAATCAATATTAATTCCCAACTGAGATGTTCCTGCATTGCCGGGTGCAATATATAGTTTTTCTACATTTTTGCTCTGTTTCACTTTCCACGCAATAGCATGTTCTCTGCCTCCTGAACCTATAATAAGTATATTCATGTTTTTTTATAATGTGATTAATTAGATAATGTGATAATTAGCAAATTAGCTGATGTGATAATTTAACGTACTTATTTTTAACACTCTCCCAATCTTGGTATTCTTCATGATGATTTAAAAAGTGTTCATATCGGTTATCAAGTTCGTTGTGTAGTTCATCAGATAAAATATCGTCCTCTTCTTCAATGATTTGCATAAAATCATATTCGCTTGTTTCGGTTAAAGATTTTAAATACCTAAGCAAATTTTTTGCTAAATTACTATCTGTTTTATTTATTTTTATTGTATAACTCATGGTTTATCTAATGTATTAATTCGTTAATGTGATAATTAGCTAATTATTAGCCCAATATTTTGGTTATCAGACCACGAAGGTTTTTGAAACCTTTGGGGTCTCTGCCACCTTAATGTGATAATTACCTCATTTGCTAATTTAATCATTATCAATTACCTCGCAAACTTATATATTTTTGTTCTCAATACAAAATAAATAAAAAGGGCTTATGATAATTTAACAGTTTGGTGCATTTTTTTAATACACTCATAATCAGCATTTTGTCAAACAAACAACTGCTATTGTAATAGTTTTATTGTCAGTGTTTTAATTACATTTAGTGAGTGCTTAGCCATTGTTAATTACTAATTGTTATTTCAAACTCCTCTATACTTCGATTGCGTATCTTCTTCAAGCATACTTAAATAGCTGTTGTATCTTGACTCTGATATTTCTCCTAATTTAATAGCTTCTATAACTTTACAACCGGGTTCATGAGTATGAGTACAGTTATAATACTTGCACTGATTTTGCAGTTCCAACATCTCATTAAAATAAGTGGCGAGGTTTTCGTTTTCTAAATTAACCAGACCGAAACCTTTTATTCCGGGAGTATCGGTTATAAAACCACCGCTTTGTAGTTGAAAAATTTCGGCATAAGTTGTTGTGTGTCGTCCTTTGTTATGATAACGTGAAATATCAGCCGTTTTCAATGATAAATTTTCATCAACGGCATTTATTAAACTTGATTTTCCCACTCCCGAATTGCCTAATATAACAGTATTTTTGTCTTTTAATATCAACCTAAGGGCATCAATATTTATTTGTTCTGTAGCCGAAACCCTTATGCTTGGATATCCTATTTTATTATAAATATTTTCTAATTCGGTAAGTTTAGCCATTTCTTGTTCGTTGTACAGGTCAATTTTATTAAACACCAACTGAACAGGAATATTATATGCCTTAGCAGAAACCAAAAGCCTGTCTATAAATACGGTATTAGTTTTAGGCTTTACAATGGTTATAATTATAATTGCCAAATCTAAATTGCTTGCAAGTATATGCGCCCGATGTCTTAAATTAATAGATTTACGCACTATATAGTTTTTGCGATCATGCAATTTGACGATTAAGCCTGTATTTTCCTCCTTTTTTATGATAAAATCAACCTTATCGCCCACTGCCACAGGATTAGTATACATTTTACCTTTTGTACGAAAATTGCCTCTTACCTTACATTTAACAATATTGCTTTCATGTAAAACATCGTACCAACTACCGGTTGATTTCATTACCCGCCCCGTGTATATTGTACTCATAACTATAAATTTGATATTTACAACACTTAGTTAAATTAGTAATTAGCAATTAATAGCTATATCACTCATAATCAGAGCACTAACCAAGTATTAGTAATTTGTAACTTAATAAAATGTTATAATTTAAAACTTGGGCAAAATTACAAATAAGTTAATAGTTTACGGCAAAAAACCGAACTTATTGTTAATATATATATATAAAACAACGTTCAAACATTGAGTTTAAAAACTTTACAAAGCACTCATCACTCTGCCATAAATCACTCATTATAAAAATATTAGAAAAACAAATCTTTATAACAATATATTTTTAAATAAAATATTAAGCAGTATATCTTTTTAAAAAAAACTCCTAAATTTTGTTAAAAATTTCATATAATTAAATATAATACATTATTTTTGCGTCCTAAAATAGAATATAATATGGTTGATATATTAAAAGAGATACTTATAAATCACAAGTCTTTTGATAGAAATAAGTTTAGAAAAGGGACTTATAAGGTATATATGGAAACCTATGGATGCCAAATGAATGTTGCTGACAGCGAAATTGTTATATCGCTGTTATACGATCAGGGTTTTGGCGTAGTAGACGATTACAAAGACGCAGATCTTATATTAATAAATACATGCTCGATAAGAGATAATGCCGAACAGCGAATATTTAACAGATTAAACGAGTTTAAACATCTTAAGAAAAGTAATAAATCACTTTTAATTGGCATTATTGGTTGTATGGCTGAACGCCTGAAAGAAAAACTGATAGAAAAAGAAAAACTCGTTGATTTGGTTGTAGGTCCTGATGCTTACAGGTCGTTGCCGCAATTGATAGAAAAAGCTGAAAGTGGACAGAAAGCGGTAAATGTATTGTTATCACGCGAAGAAACTTATGCAGAAATTAGTCCCGTCAGATTAAGCAGTAACGGTGTTTCTGCTTTTGTGTCTATAATGCGAGGTTGTGATAATATGTGCTCATATTGTGTAGTTCCCTACACCAGAGGCAGAGAACGCAGTAGAGACCCAATGACGATTCTTGGCGAGGTTCAAGATTTAATAGACAATGGTTTCAGAGAAGTTACCTTACTTGGTCAGAATGTGGATAAATACAACTGGAATAACGGCATGATAGATTTTGCCAAATTATTGGAAATGACTGCCGGATTAGACCCAGATTTAAGGGTCAGGTTTTCCACCTCTTATCCTCAAGACATGACCGACAGCGTATTACATACAATAGCGAAGTATGATAATATATGCAAGTATATTCATTTACCTGTGCAATCGGGTAGCAGTTCTGTGCTTAAGAAAATGAAACGAGGATATGACCGAGAGTGGTATATGGACAGAATACGCGCAATACGGAAGATAGTCCCTGACTGTGCCATATCATCTGATTTTATCTCAGGATTTTGTCACGAAACCGAAGAAGACCACCAAGAAACATTATCTATAATGGAATGGGCTGCTTTTGATTACTCTTACATGTTTAAATACTCCGAAAGACCCAATACTTATGCTGCAAAGCATTTGCCGGATAATATTCCGGAAGAAGTTAAAAACAGAAGGTTACAGGAAATAATAGAACTGCAAAATCGGTTATCATTAGAAAGTAACAAAAAAGATGTTGGCAAAATTTTTAAGGTATTAGTTGAAAAAACATCTAAAAAATCACCAGATAGATTATCCGGAAGAAACTCTCAAAATAAAGTTATTGTTTTTGACAAACAAGATGCCGAAATAGGTGATTATGTGATGGTTAAAGTAAACGACTGCTCATCTGCAACTTTAATGGGTGAAATTGTGAAATTTAAATGAACCCATTTCCACAGTAACCGTTTACCAAGATTTTTCAAAATTATCTTTTTTAGGTACATTTATTTTGTTCTTTTTACTGCCTTTTTTCTTCTTATCAGGGAAATAGTTTCGTGAACGTGCGCCTTTCTTTAACACTGTTATTGAATAGGTTCTTCTGCTTTCGTTTGATAATTGATGTTTACGCAACCAAGGATTAAGCATTTTGAATACTTTATAAGGCATTCCCTGACTTTTGGCAAAAGTTGCCATGTTTGATATAGTAGAGTCTATTTTTATTTGCTTGGTACTAAGAACAGGATAAAGGTCTCTTTTTCTGTAGTTAAAACCGTATCGGCGTGGATTTTCCATTACCAATTTTATTGCAATTGCTCTGTAAACATATCTGGCTGTTTCTTCGTAAAGAGCCAAATCATAGTAGGAGTTTTCTTTCTGATAATCCATAAACTTATTTACGCCTCCGTCTCCCGCATTATACGATGCCGCAACTAAAGCCCAACTTCCGTATTTTTTGTATCTCCTTTTTAAATATTTACATGCTGCAAAAGTTGCTTTTTTCCAATTATAACGTTCATCAACCTCTTTGCTTACTATTAGTCCGTATTCGCGAGCAGTTGCAGGCATAAATTGCCAAAAACCCGCTGCTCCCGCAGGTGAAACAACATTGGTTAAACCACTCTCAGTTACACATAGGTATTTAAAATCTTCGGGCACACCGTTTTTCTTTAGAACAGCCTCAATATAAGGGAAATATCTGTTGGCACGCTTTAGGTATAAAAACATTTCCGAATGCCAAAAAGAAACCTTATGCAACTCCTTATCAAGGCTTTCTCTAACATCAAAGTTTTCTACAGGAACACGCTCTTGGGCAAAATACACCTTTTTGGGAATTGCCATTGTGTACATAGCATAGTTAGTGCGCTGCGTCTTATATGCCGCATCATCTATATCGTTTGACCTTGAATAAGAAAAAACTCTGAATAATACTATCCCCACTATCAATACTGATATTACATATACCGAATTTAAGATAATTTTTCTCACTGTTTTTTTAAGCATAAGTTTACGATTAATTGGTTTACCATGCAAAGAAATACAAATTTTTAAATATTTTAAAATATATTTTAAGAACTCATTTAAACTTTTTGTTTTTAACTGAAAATGGACGAAAATGTATTCACATGAGGCACTTTTTAAGGCGCATAGTGATGCTACGTGCAAGAAAAAGTAACGAAATATGAATAAATTTTAGTCATTTTTTAAGAAATAGAAAAAGTTTACATGGGTTCTAACTCACAAAATTTATATACAAAATTGTAAATAATTGAAACATTGGTAATTTTTATTAATTTTGCTAATGTTGAATTAGTAATTAATAATTAATAATTAGTAATTATACAACTGATTATCAATATTTTCACAACATATTGACAGGGCATTAGGTTTGCTAATAAATTTACAAAATTCATTAAATTAGAACTTTACAGTGATTATAAGAACTTACATATTGCGCCTTAGCGTATTGGTTTTGTGTTTTTATATGTTGCATACAAGCATAAATGCACAAGATAATAGATATTGGGTGTTTTTAACCGATAAACACAATGTAAAGTTTAATCCGTACAAATATTTTGACAAAAAAGCTATAGAAAGACGCCAAAAAATGTCTTTGTCGCTGTATGACACCACAGATTTCCCTCTGAATATGCACTATGTTTCACAAATAAGACAAATTGCAGAACAATTAAATGGCGAATTTCGTTGGTTTAATGCTGTATCGGTTACAGCTGACAATTCTCAAATAAATCAAATTAACCAACTCCCATTTGTAAAAAGAGTTAAACAAATTGCTATTTCTCAAATGCTTACTGCCGGTGATTATGACACCACCTTAAGAATAGACGAAAATATAATCCTACGCAACCAAATTAAACTTATGGAGGGTAAGCAATTTGCCAAGGCTGGTTTAACGGGTAAAAATATACGCATTGCTGTTTTTGATGCAGGCTTTCCAATGATTGAAAACATACCTGCGTTAAAACATCTTACAGATAACAAACAAATAATAGCGACTTGGGATTTTGCCAGAGAAAAAGCGTCTATAAATTCAAACAACTCTCATGGAACAATGGTTTTGTCTGCCATAGCAGGAAAGCTAAAAGACAGAAACATAGGATTAGCTACCGATGCCGAGTTTTTGCTTGCTCGCACCGAAGTAGACCGCACAAGCATAGTTGAAGAAGAATATTGGATGAAAGCCGCAGAATGGGCTGATAAAAATGGCGCAGATATAATAAACAGCTCATTAGCATACACTTATGAAAGATACAACACCTTTGATATGAATGGCAAAACCAGCCTTATTGCAGAGGCTGCAAAAATGGCGGCAGACAAAGGTATGCTGGTAATAAATGCTATGGGCAATGACGGTCATCACGATTGGAAAATAATGGCAACCCCCGCCGATGTTGAAGAGGTTTTAAGTATTGGTGCTATTAATTATGTTACCAATTTTCATGCGGGTTTCAGCTCTTATGGTCCTACTGCCGACTACCGATTTAAACCTAACTTAGTGGCACCCGGTTACGCAGTTGTAGCATATAAAAGAGGTTTGAAAAAAGTTAAAGGAACATCATTTTCTACAGCTCTTGTTAGCGGTTTTGCAGCATGTGCTTGGCAAAAAATGCCACAACTAAATAACAAGCAAATATTTAACAAATTACAACAATCGGCATCCTTGTATCCTTATTTTGATTACGCTCACGGCTACGGAGTTCCAAAAGCTTCGTTCTTTTTAAGAGATAGTAATTATATCAAAAATAAAATCCCTACTTTTGAATTTACAGAACAAAAAGACACTGTTTGGATTGAAGTAAAAAAAGAATATATTGACAAACATTTCTTAAAAAGTAATAACTACTTGTATTATCACATAGAAAACGAGCAAGGTTATTTAAGCAATTATTGGCTTATTGATGTGCATCAACAAAAGGCTGCCTATATATTAAAAAGTAAATACCCGAAAGCCAAGATATTACGCTCTCATTATAAAGGATATACAAATAGTGTAAAGTTGAAGTGAGATGGGAGGCGGAAGACGGGAGACGGAAGACGGGAGACGGGAGACGGGAGACGGAAGACAGAAGACGGGAGACAGGAGACGGAAGACGGAAGACAGGAGTTAGCAGAAA
>PDWJ01004902.1_pt1 | contig 11400 bp, 14 predicted proteins | sample 1430881 | NCBI WGS metagenome assembly PDWJ01 (sample SAMN01162460, study PRJNA174530) | Oral metagenome, whole genome shotgun sequencing project. | biome: Marine environment; feature: Marine mammal; material: Swab sample of the gingival sulcus; isolation source: swab sample of gingival sulcus... | reverse complement strand
ACTGGTGCTGGAAAAGACCAGAGAGCTGGATACATGGTTAAAGCATGATCGTAACGCGATGGATCAGACTGACTTCGCCCGCTTTATCGAAGATAACGCGCCTGAAGTTGTCGCTGCTGAACTGGACAATGGCGTAATCACTCCCAGCGGATCAGACATGCTGCAAATTGCCCTGACCCTGAGCCGCACCGAAACTGCGCAGTTTCGCAGTGCCAAGCGCCTCGATAATGGTCAGACCCAGTTCCAGTATGAGCAGCATTTTGACGACAAGGCCGGTGAACTCGGCGACCTGACGATTCCCGAAATGATCCGAATTGGTCTGCCGCTATTCAAAAGCGCAGATCCCAGTGAGGGCTATGCCATCAACGCCCGTTTCCGGTATCGCATTAAAAGTGGACAACTGAAAATGTGGTACGAGCTGGTACGCCCTGAACGCGTGCTGGAAGACGCGGTACACACCGTGCATGAAAAGCTGATGAGTGGTCTGCAAGATGAAGCATTTTCCTTCTACCACGGGAGAACTAATTAAATCTAACCGGACGCTGCTGGAAACAGCGTCCTTTTACAAGCTGCCTCGCGTTACACCGGGATAACACCACCCTTTACTAATTCCGGTGATTAACAAAATAAGCCAGAGGCAGTTTTTAAAAGGACTACTTGATCTGGCAAGGAGCCACACAACTAAACAACAAAAGGTATCAAAAATGAAAAATTGGGGAACAGTGACAGTGATAGCGGGCTTGCTATTGCTTAGCAACACAACCGGTCTTGCACTGGCGGAAACGAAAGACCCGAAAGTACCACTGATCGTCAGCGACCGGTGCGTAATGACACCCGACGAAAACGGAGTAAGACACTGCGAAGTGAAGTACTCCGATGGATCCAGGGATGTGTACTGGGTCAAAAACGGGTGGATTTTTTGGCATTACCCGGTAGCGGGAATGCCTAGTGGAGGTCGATACCGACCACAGAAATAAATAAAAGGCCGATCCAGAAGACCGGCCTCCACTCTTCAACATTGACCTGTCCATCGTATCCACACAGTTCTTCGATGGACAGGAAAGGAGTTTATAAATGAAATTGATGATTACTGTCAACGGTAAAAATAGTTGGGAAGCCGCTTACGAAGCGGCACGTCAGCAATGGCAGGCGGCTTTAGGAGGTGCAAACTGATGTTACTCCCAACCCTTCCAAACGGTTTGCGGCTGGTCGCAGCCGGAACCAGCATCGCCAGCGCGGTAGCCGCCTATCCTGCCGTGGCCGCATTAACGAATGAACTGGTTGCTGGTGCTGCTGTGACCGCCAGTGCCGCTATTATCTTTGCGGGCTGGCATTACGTCGGCACTGAAGAAGGCACAGACGACAATGCAGCCTGGCGACGATTGATTGCCGGAGCGGGTTCTACTGCCTTTGCTGCCGCAATGGTGTTGGGCATCTACGCATCCGGTGAATTAAAGCTGGATACCCGCAATGCGGTCACTCGGCAAGCTCACGATGCTCTGTACGAACAGCAAGAGCAAAGCCGCATGGCAGCACTGGAGAAGCTGACCCAGGAGCTGCGCGACACCAGCAAGAAAAATAACCCGCATGAATACGCCAGGCTGCAGGAGCAAATCAAGGCTTCATCCATCCCGACACCGCGCCAGCATGGCAGCTCTCTGAGTGGTGATGCAGTACCGGTCGAATACAAGTGGATAGCCGCTGGTATTTTTGAAATTGCCACACCGGTACTGCTGATACTCGCCGGTTTCTTTGGTCGCCGCGACAAAAACGGCGAGTTGCCCCCAGTTGCCCAAGGGCAACAACCCGCCAACTCCGGGGCAACTACCCCGACAACTCCCGTCAACCCTGATTATGATCCTGATCCAGTCGGAAAAATCGCTGAACAGCGTATAGCAGCCAATGATGACGGCTGTGTAACCGCTGCTGCGGTTGAGCAACAGACCGGATGTACCAACAAGCAGGCCCGTGCCGCTATTGCCGAAGCCGTCAGTCATGGGTACCTGGTAAAAACCGGCACCGGAGGTGGAACCCGTTATTACTACCCGAATGCCGCACAGACAACATTGTTATGGAGGGTAAAATAATGGCTGCTATTCAGATCACGCCGGATGGTATCGGTCAGGCCGGTATGCTGGCGATTGGTGCATTAGGTGTCGCCATGTGGTTCGATGCTTATCTATATGCCCGCGACATGGGAGATTTCTTCTCTACCTTCCAGATTGCTGTGCATATTGACGAACGCTTGCGAGTCGCGGCAGAAATCATTATCGGCCTGTTGCTGATTATGTTTGCTTTTGGTCAATGGACTGTGCAGGTGGGTGCAGCCGCTGTTTTCCTGTCATTGGCGATGGCACTGGGTAATTACTGGACTGTCACCAGCGGATACGGCGAACAACCCGCCCCGGAAACCACAGTTTACACCGGTCAACCCCAGGGCAACTCCGGGCAACTACCTGCCAACCGCCATCGTTGCCCGCTAACGGATGCTCAGCTCCAATGGTGCAAAGATGACCATGATGGTGACGGCACTGCAAACCAATTCGACGCAGATTTCAATGAAAATGGTAATGGCCGGAAAAACTGTGCACGGGGTTATTACATCACCAGCAGTGACCAGGCTTGCCAGCAATGAATATCTTAATCAGTATCGCAAGATGGACTGTTTTCTGGTTTTTCGTCTTAACCGGAGCAGCCCGTGCCCTGTTTGACGGTGCATTTTTTGCTTATTTCCGTCCGCAGTGGGAAGCGATGACCGACCAGCTGCCCGAATTTATCCGGTGGTTACTGCCATGAGCCTCAACGCCGTCGATAAAGACTTTATTCGCAGAGTTGTTGAGGAGGAGCTTAAAAAAGCCAACCAGAGACTCTACGGCAGGATGGAAGCGGCCAATGCTTACCTGGTCAACCAGCTGGCCCGAGTTGTTCCCCGCGGGTTGGTACACACCGTGATTATGGCTATCTGTGGTTTTCTGGTGGCAACCCTCATCATTGACATCAAAAACCAGAACATCAAGCACATCAGCTACCCTCTGGCTGAGGCTGAACGCGTGCTGGTGGAAACATCCGGATTAATTGCTATCTGGACGGGTGGTTTCATGGCTGACTACAACCGCATGTACCCGACTCAAATACCCGGACAGATGATTATCGGCCTGACCAACCCACAAACCCGCAGCTTCATGAACAGCATGCGACAGCGCGAAAGCAGCAATAATTACCGCCTGATCCATGAATTCGGCTACCTCGGCGCGTATGGCATGGGTGCCTGGGCGCTGGCGGATATTGGTTATATTGATACAGACAAGCTGAATCGCGCTCCAGTGGCGGTCAAATACGGCAGTAACCGTGTCCAGCACCTTGCTTTTCTGCAGAATGACAGTAACTGGAAGCGTTACAGCTATTACGAGTTTATGCATAAAAACGCTGTGCAGGATCAGGCGTTTTTGGATCTTGCCAACCTCAATATCCGTCGTGGGTTCAAGCGAGGTGCGCTTAAGCGGGGGGATCACAAAAGGCTGGCCGGATTCGCTGCAGCGGCTCATCTGGTCGGTGCAGGTGCTGCCACTCAGTACTACGGTGCAAATATTGATTCAGATGACCGCTACGGTACCCCGGCCAGCGAATATGCCCGCCTGGGCGAGAATGCAATCAGGGGGGCAGCACCGAAAGACACCGGTGTCAGACCGGCAGGGTTGCCAATGGATAAGAGCCATTTTACCCGTATCAGCTCCGGCTTCGGCTATCGCACCTTAAACGGCAGGCGCTCCCACCACGGTGGCATTGACCTTCCTGTACCCGTTGGTACCCCGGTCAAGGCCACCGCCGACGGCAAGGTGATTCACGCTGGAAATTATAACGATGGAAAATGTGGTCTTGGCATCAAGATCCAGCACACTGCCGACACCGCTACTGTCTTCTGCCACCTGTCCAGAGTCAGGGTTATTCCCACAGAATGGGTCAGAAAAGGGGCCATCATTGGCCTTTCCGGCGGCAGAAAAGGGACTCCCGGTGCAGGCAGTTCCACCGGCCCACATATTCATTATGCCGTAAAAATTAACGACAAATCCGTTGACCCGCTACTGTATATCCCGCAGCTATCGGGCGAAAAAAACATCAACGATTTCGCCATCCGCCCACAACAAATTCTGCGTCGCCCGCCCGTGACGCACACACGCGAGACTGGATCATGAAAATTTTAACAACAAAACCCAATACCCCGTATTTGGGCCGATTTTTCTATATACCGCCTATATACCGCCTATATACCGCTACCCGCACTACAAAATGCACTATATACGATGCATTGCCTACCCTGTACCGGGTATATACCGGTCAAAATCACATCACCGGAGTCACCCAATGACAGCCATTACCTTGCCCGGCAGCATCAATAAAGCCTGTCGGTATCTCGACAATGAGCGCAATCATAAGCAGGCACTCAACCGCTTTTTGAAAAGCAAAACCTTTGCGAATACGATCTTTAATCACAAGAAAAAACACCCAGAAACCCCGGTGGGAGAATATCGCTACACGCTGGAAATACTGCTCACCCATTACTGTGCCGGGCAGTCTATCAACCTTAACGACCTGATTGACGACGCACACCAAAAGCTGGCGGCATTGGGTGAAAAGCGCAGCCTTAGTCGCACCGCTTTACGTGATTCATTTGTCCCGTTGCTGGTCGAACTCGGCATTATTACCGGTAACAAGCCGATGCTCTGGGCTTATCTCGACACGCCACCGCTTACCCGGAAGTTTCTCGGTCACGCTCAAAACTGGTGGCGTGCCAATCTCGCAAAGACCGAAGCCGAATCCCGTCTGGCGCAAGAAATTCGTAACCAGAAAGCCCTGCATCGCTTGGAAAAAACTGTACTCGAAAACCGTGCTGCGCAAGATGACATCCGCCACCATCTTGATTACATCAAAAAAGAAGACGAGAAGTGTCGTGAAATTGCCTACAACCTGGGCATTCCCTACAGCAAGGCCAAAGAAGAAATGATGAAAAAACGTAGCAAAACTGGCGAAGCCGTTCACCTGAAAAACCGCATCTTTCTGATACTGGTTGCCGGTACGTTACTGACTGGATTTCTGATCAGTAGTGATGATAACACCAGGGATGCCCCGAACTGGTCACAAAACGCTGCTTATGCGGCAGCAACAGAACATGTCGAAACCAATGGGCTCAGCGTCGGCGAAACTATCTGGCGTGAGCGGTATATCGAACTGTACAAGCGACATGGCGGAGCAACACCCGAAATGGAACAGGAAATGATCCGCTTGTCCGGTGAATACATGATCAGTATGAAAAAAATGCGTGAGATCGTTGCCGGTATCAGCACTGAGGAGGTAGCACCATGACGACCTTCGACTGGAATATTTTTTACCCCCGCAACCTGCTTGAAGGTCTTACCCTGTTACTAGCGGCAGCAATATGGTCATTTTTCGGTTTGCTCTATACCGCACTGATGCTGACAGTTATTTCCTACAGCTTCTGGATTAGTGCTACCCGTTTTCAGCGCGGCTACTGGTTTTTCAAGCCGACAACTCGTCCGGCAACCCGGTCAACTACAGCGGGCAACCCGGTCAACTTCGATAAAGACCTGACCCAGCTGTACCGTGACGTGTTTAATACAGAAAAAGTCATGGTCAGTCTGGATCACGCCAGTCAATACGATATTCACATCATCTGGCACGATGACCTCAATATCACCGCTCGGCTCGGTACACTGGCTCGCCGCCTGGGCATTGAATCCCTGCCAGGCAAGAAAGGTCAGGAGGCTATCCCGGTCATCTTCTTTGAAGTCTGGAAAGCAGGCTGCTCCGCACTACTTATCAAAAAGAAACCGGACAACTGGGGTGAACCGGTGAGATTTAAACCGGAAACCCTGACCAAAGGAAAACCCCGCGCATATATCGGCGACACGATCAACGGTGATCCCATCATCATTGATCACGCACTGGAACACGGTGCAGGTGTGTTCGGTACCAGCGGATCAGGCAAAACGGAAGTATTTGTGGTTCATCACGCTTCCATGCAGCTCACCGGGCTAAATCCGGAAATGCATATCATCGATCTTAAAGGCACACCACAGCTACGTCGCCTGAGCAATGACTCTTACATCAGCACCACCACCGATGAACAGGGTGAAACCGTTGCTGATATGCATGGTGTGTACGAATTACTTCAGGCACTCAACAACCGGCTGGCTGAGCGCATGACCCGCTACACGCAAGCCGACTGCGATAATATCTGGCAGTACCGCAAAAAAGTGGATAACAAAGAACGTCCGATCTGCCTTTACGTTGATGAACTGGCCGTTCTCAGCCGTGCAGCAAAAACCGCCCGGAAAGATGACCCGATTACCAACATCATGGCCCAGCTGGCCAGCCTTGCTCAATTGGGCCGGAGCGGCGGACTCATTTTGCTGGTGGGTATGCAGCATCCAATTGCTACCGACCTGCCTACCACTATTCGAAACCAGATCATGACCCGTATTGTGCTGGCAGTCGCAGATGCCGATGCGGCGAGTGTGGCGGGCATCCCCGGCGCACAGAATCAGCCTATGCAGGGTGCAATGATGGTGAAACACGGCAACCGTGTCCAAATTGGGCGTGGGGCTTATATACCAGCAAATACTTAGCAACCAAGGAGTCAACACATGCGACACAACATACTCATCTATGACTGCGAAATCATCAAAGGCATCCTCAAAAAAGGCGAAGAGCCAGTACCTGGCATCGAATATTGTGGGGGGTGGCGCGACTTTGAAAATATGGGTGTTAGCGTAATAGGTGCTTACGACTACAGAACTGATCGCTACCGTACATTCTGCGCTGATAACTTCCATGAATTTGCGCTATTGGCAGCAGATGCTGATGCAGTCGTTGATTTTAACGGCTATCAATTCGATAAGCCGCTGATTGAAGCCAGTGGTGTACTACCTGAAAGAGAGTTTCCAGACGGTACTATCGAGTTCAACCGCCATTACGACATACTGCGCGAAATCTGGCGAGCAGAAGGGCATGACCCGGATAAGTTCAACGATGACACTCATGGTAACTACGGTCTTGATGCTTGCTGCAAAGCAAACTTCGGCACAGTCAAAACCGGCCACGGTGCAATAGCCCCCGTGGACTGGCAACGGGGACGGGTAGGTAGTGTTATTGACTACTGCTTGAATGATGTGCGCCTAACCAAGCAGCTCTTTGACCAAATTCTGCGACATGGCTACATCCGCAACCCCAAAGATCCAAGTCGGATAATTGAAATGCCAGACCCACTGACTTGTAAACACCTTTATTAACCAACTTTCTTCCTACTCATTGGTGATGGTCGGGAGTGGAATGAAATGCCGCCAACCCCAGAGGAAAGGGCAGATTTTAACAACTTTATCAGTCAAATTAAGGAAACAGCAAATGCCTAAAACATTCGACCTTATCCAGCACCTAGATCGGCAAAAAGCTTTCTCAGAAAAAACGTTTGGCCCTGGTGCTCGCACAGAAGGTATCACCGATCACATCACAAAAGAACTTGCGGAAGTAAGAGCCAAGCCACACGACCTAGCGGAATGGGTTGACCTAATCCTGTTGTCACTCGACGGAGCATGGCGGGCAGGCTACACACCAGAGCAAGTTGCAGCAGCCATTGCAGAGAAACAGACCAGAAACGAACGACGTGACTGGCCGGACTGGCGAAAAGCAGAACCCGGCAAAGCCATTGAGCATGTTAAAGATAAGATTCCGGGTTACAAACACTAACCGCACGCTCCCGACGGGAAACTGGCGGGAGCATAACGAAAATAGGGGTAGTAATTATGATAGTGGGCTACGATGATCTTAAAAAGCACTTCGGCGGCGGAACAGTCGCAGAAGTAGTCCTTAATCTGAAAAAGAACAAAATCCCTTACCTAATAGGGAAGGGCAACAAGCCGGTTACCACCGAGGTTGCGATAAACACGGCAATGGGAATAACACCCGGTCAACCGGGCAGTGAAACACCTCCATCACCGACATTCAAGGTATTGTGATGCCACGGCCACGTAATAAATATGGCCTGCTGGGTGTCAGGGTGGAGAATGGTCGGGTAGTGTACCGACCATACATACCTATCCACGAGCGTCATGAAAACATCCAGGTAGACAAACGTGGCCAACTGAAGCCACCCGTAAAACTCGGCAAAGTCGGCGATCCGGATAACTTGATCGCTGCTAATTACTACCATGCTGTCGCAGCCTTAAAACAGCAACTGATCGGAGAAAGAAATACCCTGAACTGGGTCAGCCACGAATACCAGAAAAGTCGCAAATTTAAAGAAATGGCTCCCAAATCCCAAAAATCAGCCCTGTATGCCGCCCAGATACTGCAACATCCAGCGGAAGTAAATGGCGAAGTCAAAACCGTGGGCGATGTGCATATTACCCACGTATCCAAACCCATGTTCCAAGCCATTGTCGAACGTCGCTTGGAACTCGAGATAGAAAAAGGCAACAAAGGGACAGCCAAAATAAACCGCGAAGTCGCCTATGTGTCGGCGATGATTAGCTGGGCAACCAACTATATCCCTGACCTGGGGATTGATACCAACCCCTTAATCGGCTTTGCTAAATTGTCAGAAAAAGGCCGTGACCGCTATGTAACCGATGAAGAATATTGGCTGCAATATAATGTTGCGGCTGAAAATCCTGAAAACGGTCTATGCATCATCTTTGAACTGACACTAGGACTCGCTGCACGTGGAGCGGAAGCACTGGATATAAAGGTAAGCGATTGCACCGACGAAGGGATATTAGTCAGAAGACTAAAAGGCAGCAAAAACACATTAATTGAATGGACAGCTGACTCCGATATCCCAAAAGAACAGAGTCGACTGTATAAAGCCTATCGAGCCGCACTTGAACGTCATAAAACCCATAAGATACTGCCGATTGATCCGCCGCTACTCCTTACGCGCAAGGGTGACAAGTTATTACCCAGCAGCCTGCAATCAGCGATGCATCGGCTGAAGAAAAAAATGGAGAGCAGGGGATTGCAAAACGTCTACTGGACAGTCCATGAACTGAAGCATAAAGCGATCACCGAAGCTGAAGATAAGCGAATTGCAGGACACAAATCAGAGTCCATGCGTAACCGATACGACCACTCTGTCGAGCAGTTTAAGCCGGGTATCTGATTGACAATTTTTATCAACAGGCATGGCATGAATTATGAAAATCTAAGAGCCTTTTGGATATTTGCTATATCACTACCAGTTAGCTGAGACAATAGTTCAATGGAATCGCTCAACTCCTGTCTTTTATCTTGAAGTTTAGAAGCGCCATCAACTTCAGAAATGGTCTTTATTAACAGAATAATTAAATTATCTAAGGTTTTGCGATATTTTACAGACCGTTCTGAATTCAATCTCAAAATTCTTATAAAATTCTCACCTTGAACATCTTTAGCGACCACATATTCTTTGTCAAAAGAAACATATTGATTCATTATGTGGATACAAGGGTTTAATATTTGTTTTTTAGCTTCCTCTGTCCAGTAAGTAGATTTGTACCTGTTGCAGTTTGCACAAGCATACAAAAGATTGGAATAATCATTTTCAAGGTGTGGAAAAAATTTCTTTGGTCGATAGTGTTCTACATGAAAGCTCCCTTGATCCTGCATGGTATCAGGCTTTCTACAATAAACACATTTTTTCTTAAACTCTTTTCTAAGGTATGATTTATACCTTCTATAGTCAGAAAAAACAGGTGGACCTTGTGTGCGGATATGGCGTGCATGTGGGTATTTAAACGGGGTGACTTTTTTATAAGCTTTGGAATACTTGCCCAATTATATCCCCTCAGCCAGCTTGTCTATTGACTCTTTAAATCTTTCGAGGAGCGCCCAGTCTGCCTCTGTATAACGAGGTGTGGTAGCTTCAATTTCGCTTTCGATCATTTCTATTCTAGCCAATAGTGCCCTTTGATCCTCTGATGCTTGTTTTTCTCCGTAGGCTCGGGCTAATAAAGTAAGGCGATCGCTACATTTCTTATCTAAACCCATCATTACCTCATCGCTGTTTAGTGCCTCTGCAGGCAAGCCGCCTGAGGTAAGAAAGTCTATATTAAGCTTGTCACGAATTTCACCAAACGGTTTATGGCTTTCCATAGCTGGTTTAGAAAACCATTCATAAGAAACAGGTGTAGAGCCACCAGAATTTACTGAAATAAACTCATCAACATGAATGCCAGTATCAAACATATCTACTCACCCTTTAATTCTGACTTCGCTTTATTACCAAGACACCACCAAAAAAAGTTGTAATTTGTCTTGTTATATAAATCTAGTAACGAGAATACTTCATTTGCATCTACATCCTGTTTAAAGCAATCAAAGTCTAAGATAAAATCAACATTTGATGGGTTGTCTGGTGTATCCATGCTATTTCGGCTTGCAACCAAGCCAGATCTAAACACATACTTTGAATATTCATCAATAGTACCATGAACTTCCATTTTTAAGCCATCGACTGATCCAAATACCCCACTGGCAACATGTGAAACTAAGCTTTCGTTAATCCAGCCAGTAAGGTCTTTACGAATATTAGGTGCAGTAATTCTATTTACATATCTCAACCCGAGTCTTGTGAAAAAGTCTGTCTCAAGGTAAGGGAATACTATATCAAAAACATACTTATACTTATCCCTAAAATCATCGTAGTTAGTGTAGGCAGATGTAGATAGTGCCAAGTTTCCTTCTGAAAGTGTAACTCTCTCTTTGCCTGACTTACCGTGAAACTCATGAATAACCTTTGTTCGAGTACCGGCTCCAGGAACAAGCTCAGTATTGTTCACTAAGTGATAGTTAGGGAACTTATTTCGTAATCTTTTCTGAATAGAAACGGGATTTGTTTCTGGTATCTCCAAGAGAATAGGAAATTTAAAATCGACCACTACCTGATCAAGATAGTTAGTTTTAAATGTCTCTGGGGCTACATCAGGAACATCAAGAACTAAGTTGCCCATCAGAAGGACACCTGAGTCAGGTTATCTTTAACATCAAAACAACTGAAGAGAAAAGTCATATTCTTACCTTGCTTTTTGCACCGGATACTAGCTTAGTATAGTACAAAATGCACTGTACTCGGTTTTCTGGCCTGACTAACGCAAGGGATTATCTACTTTTAAGGGATACAAATACAAGTAAAAATACACGTAAACAGGGGATTTATACACGTAAAAACGAAAAAAGCAGTAACTCTACTTTATTGTAAGTTACTGCTTTTTAAAGTATTTCTGGTGCCGCAACGAGGAGTCGAACCCCGGACCTACTGATTACAAGTCAGTTGCTCTACCAGCTGAGCTATTGCGGCGAAGAGAGGCGTATTTTAGCGCGGTTTTTTCAGTTTGCAAGCGTTTATGATGA
>PDWJ01004898.1_pt1 | contig 11407 bp, 5 predicted proteins | sample 1430881 | NCBI WGS metagenome assembly PDWJ01 (sample SAMN01162460, study PRJNA174530) | Oral metagenome, whole genome shotgun sequencing project. | biome: Marine environment; feature: Marine mammal; material: Swab sample of the gingival sulcus; isolation source: swab sample of gingival sulcus... | reverse complement strand
AAAAGCTCGGGATAATAATTATCAATAAAAATATGGGCAACGAAAGGGTGAAATTGAAGAAACTGGTTTGTCGTACAATTTTTTTGAAAAAACGTTTGTTTTCTTTTTCGTACAATTCGGCAAACTTGGGTAAGGCAATAGCGTTGATTGCTATTAAGGAGGTGCTTATAACTGCCGAAATTTTTAATGAGATATTGTAAATACCAACATCGGCATCCGTTTTAAAAGCACCAATCATTAAAATATCCATCCAACTCATAATTAAAAACAAAGAGTTGGTAAGCATCATGGGAATACTGATTTTAAGATTTTTGTTTAAATTAAATTTATACTTGTCGTTTGATGGAACGTTTTGTGGAAGTCTGGTTTCAAAATTCTTTTTAAGGGCAATAAAACTGAGTCCGAAAATTATAAGTACGCCAATTCCGAGCGTATAAAGCGAGGTGCTGTTGTTTAAGCCGTAAGGTTTAATGCAAAATAGCAAAGCAATGATAAGGAGGTAGATGCTGCTGTTTTGAAAAATACTGAAAGCGGTTATGTTTTTTAATGATTTCATGCTTTCGGCATTAATGTTCATAATGGAAAGAGGAATGATACTTAATGCAATAACACGAAGGCTTAGGGTATAATCTCCCGAATCGAAAAACCAACGATTAAGCAAAGGAGCAAACAAAAAAACAATGCCGGCTACAATCGATGCAGCAACAAATACAACCTTGATGTTTGTACGGTAAATGTCTTTTACTTGATGTGCTTTACCTTGTCCTACCGCTCCGGCTATAAATTTAACAATGGACGTGTCGTATCCGAGTTTCCCGACCACCGTACCAATCATTAAAATTGTCCATGCGGTAGAAAAAACACCCACGGCATCAGTACTTAACCATTGGTTTAAAATCCACATAAATAAAACCCCGATTACCATAGATAATCCTTTAAAAACAAGGGCTATAAATCCGCCTTTAAACAGTTCTTTAGAGTTGTGGTCTTTATTTAATAACGATTTTAGTTGCACTTAATGTATTTTTAGTGATTAACGTTATAAAGCTTTAATCTGGTATAGAATTTTAGAAAAATTTAAAAGTCGAAAATAATGCCTACGGTTGGTAAAATTGTACCCATGCCGTCTGATTTAATTTCTCGTAAGATGTATTTGTTCGGATTGTTAGGGTCTGTCATAACATTTCCATCTTGGTCGAGGTTTGTCCATATATTGTATGTTTCCGATTTAAAATTATAGACATTTTGAATGTCAAGGTAAATTTTTAGTTTACTTCTTTTAAAATTAAATGCTTTATCTACACGAATATCAAGTTGATGAAACGGTGCAAATCGCTTAGAGGTTAATAAATCGTAATTGTAGTAAGGTGAACTTTGTACATTCCATGCATCTTTGTAGGCACTAATGTTGAGATCGTAAGGCGTGTAAGGTAAGCCTCCGGCAAGTCGGAATTTAAAACCGGCAAACCAATCGTTTCTAAATCTTTTACTTAAAGTTGCAATAACAATGTGTCGGTTGTCCCATGTGGTTGATTGGTATTCTCCGTTTTTGTCTTTAAACTGACTGACCGAAAAAGTGTATGACAATATAAAGTTAATGTTTCCGGGAAATCTGTTTTGCGATAATAATTCAATACCATACACTCTGCCTTCGGAGTCGGGACTTAGTTTTTCTGCACCTAATGTTCCGAAAAGCACTTCGCGGTGTGCCAGTGATATTGAATCTTTTAGGGAGAAAGGATAGTTGTTGTATTTTTTATAAAAAGCTTCAACGGTTAATAAATTATCTGTTGTCGGGCGAAATTCTACGCCGCTTACCAAGTGATCAACCTGAATGTATCCTAAGTTAGTTTCTTTATTTATTAATACTCCTTCGTTGTTTTTATAACCTAACGAGGTGTAAGATGGGAGCTGATAAAAGCGTCCGGTGTGGGCGTTTATTGAGATTTTTTCGGTTAATAAATATGATGCCGATAATTGAGGAGATGTTTGTTGCAGAGGATTTAAAGTAATATCGGAGTAAGTGTTTCCTGAAAAGCGAACCCCTAAGGTGGTAGTTAATCTGTTTCCGAAAAATTGTTTGGTAACTTGTGAAAAAGCGGCGTATTTAAAAAAATCGAGATTAGTGTTGTACTTAATGTTAATTAATCCGCCGGAAAGATAAGTTTTTACTTCGGTGTTGTTGGTGTATTTTATATATTGGGCATCGACACCATAACTAAATTCTATACCGGGTTTAAATTTTTGATAGTTTTCCCACCGGATTTTATTTTCTATTTTGCTGGATAGATAGTTTTGAATGAGGTCTTGGGTTTTGTCATTATTGAAATATTTTGTTGATTGATTTGTTAACATATTTCTACTGAAAACAAGGTTTTGGTATCCGTTTTTCTGAAAGTGTTTCCATACGAAACCTATGGTGTAATTCCATTGGTTTTGTTCGGGTAGTCTGGCAAGCAGGAGTCTTTGAAATTCATCGGGGTTTTTAAGGGTTAAATCTAAACGATTATGGTCTAATGCACCAACCGAAATCAGCGATATTTGATTTTTATTATTGATGCGGGTTTTTACTTTTAGTTGGTAATCGTTAAAAGTTGGTAAAAAAGGTAATCCGATAACTTTAAATAAAAATTGGAGATATGATCTTCGGACAGAAACAATGTAGGTTGTATTTTTTCCGATAGGACCGTCTGCTGTTAGTGATACTTCCGATGCACCAAACGAACCTCTGAATTTTGTTCGTTCTTTGTTTCCTTCAATTTGTTTGAAATCAAATACCGCACTTAAGGCATTGGCTTTTGAGACAGGAAATGCACTGGAATAAAAATTAACTTCGCGTAAAAAATCGGCATTTAATATTCCATTGGTTCCGCCTGTAGAACCTTGTGTTGCAAAATGATTGATGTTGGGAACTTCAACATCATCAAGGTAAAATTTTATTTCATTACTTGCTCCTCCACGAATTAATAAATCGTTACGAGTAATTGCCGGAATGGCAGCTACACCGGGTAAATTTTGAATGACTTTGGCAATGTCTCGGTTTGCTCCCGGACTGTTTTCTATTTCAGAAAGTCCTATTTTTCGTAAACTTACCGGCGTGTCTTTATCTCGCTTAAAAATATTGGCTTTTACTTCTACTTCTTTCAGTTTTACTGCCATTTCGTTCATGCCGATTTCAAGAAAAACCGTTTTCCCCGGCAACACTTGAAACTCTTCCGTTACTTGTGTTGCATAACCCAAAGCACTGGCGGTAAGTATGTAAAATCCCGGTTTGATGTTTTCAAGTACAAAAGAACCGTCCATGCTTGAAGTTGTACCTATTTCCGTACCTTTAATGTAAATATTGGAAAAAGGTAAGTCGTTGTTGTTACTTTCGTCAAAAATCCGACCTTTAATTTTTCCCGTTTGAGCAAAACTTGAAATTAGTAAGAATAAAAATGGTAAAAACAGAAGTATTTTTTTCATTTTATTTTTTAAAAAAGTTAAGGGAGGTAAAGGTAAAGAATTATTTAGTGTTTGCAAGAAAACTGTCAATTCTACCCGGTAGTCAGTTAATGTGGTAAGGAGTTAGAAAGTTGAAAAGTTGGAAGACCGAAGCCTCCCGATACCTAAAACCTACTTCGGTCTTCGGACTTCGGACTTCTGTCTTTACAAACTATATGTTAAATTAAAATTAAATGTTTTTTTGTTTTACTTGGAGTGATGAAATTTTTGTACATTGCCTTGTTTTAAAACGCAAGGTGTAAATGCTGATGAAAAGACAAGGATTGTTTCGTGAAAATTTAAAAATTGCATTAATCTCTATTCGCTCAAATCGGGTGCGTACAATGATTACCATTTTAATTATAGCCATTGGAATTATGGCTTTGGTTGGTATTTTAACCGCTGTTGAGTCTATAAAATCAAGTATCGTTCAAGAGTTTTCAAACATGGGAGCTAATACTTTTACCATTAAAAGAAAGAGTTTTCGGGTTTATGGTAAACACTCGGGAAAACGACGACAAGCCAATCGTAAAATTGATTATGCCGACGCTTTGGCATTTAAAGAGGGTTTTAAGTTTCCTGCCAAAGTTAGCATTGCAACCAATGCAACGGGAATGGCTACGGTAAAATATCAATCCAATAAAACCAATCCGAATGTGGAGGTATTAGGGGTTGATGAAAATTACTTAAACGTTTCTACCATGAATTTAAGCCGTGGAAGAAATTTTACCGAAACTGAGGTTAAGTCGGGATGCAATGCTGTAATACTTGGGGCTTCAATTGCAAACGATTTGTTTCCCAATAAAGGAAATCCTTTGGGGAAAAGTGTGTTAGTCGGCAATACCAAATGTATGGTTTTGGGAGTGTTAGAGTCTAAAGGAACCAGTTTTGGAGGCAGTGGCGACAAAATTGTTTTAATGGGATTAACCGATATGCGTGAGAAATTTTCAGCGTATTACAACTATTCGTATCGCATTACCATTATGCCTGAAAATCCGGAGCAAATAAATTTAGCCAAAGAAGAAGCGGTAGGCTTTTTACGAAACATACGGAAACTAACCGTTTACGATGAAGATGATTTTGAAATCGAAAGTGCCGATGAATTGTCGTCCGAGTTGATAAAAAATATTTCGGTGGTAACCATGGGAGCAACCATTATCGGTTTAATTACACTGATTGGTGCCGGAATAGGACTGATGAACATTATGTTAGTTTCGGTGTCGGAACGAACGCGTGAAATTGGTGTTCGTAAGGCATTGGGAGCTAAATCTAAAACCATAAAACAGCAGTTTTTATTTGAATCCATTGTTATCGGACAGATGGGCGGAATTTTGGGCGTAATACTCGGACTTTTGGCAGGAAACCTTGTGTCTATGTTTACAAAAGGCGACTTTGTAATACCTTGGTTGTGGATAATTACAGGCGTTGTGCTTTGCTTTATTGTGGGCGTATTGTCCGGTTATTTCCCTGCCGTTAAAGCCTCAAAACTCGACCCGATAGAGTCGCTAAGATATGAGTAGGGGGAGAAAAATGAAGTTGCTATGGGGTGGATAATTTTTATAACTAAATTTGTAATCATATGAAAAACATCAAAATATTTTTAGCATCCTCCAATGAGCTAAAGTCTGATAGAGAAAAGTTTGAAATAGAAATTGCCCGTAAAAACAAACTGTGGATAGACAAAGGCATTCATTTGCATCTTGATATATGGGAAGACCTTTCTGCGCGTATGTCTTTAACCCGCTCGCAAGATGAATATAATGTTAAGGTAAAAGAAGCCGATTTATTTGTTTTATTAGCTTATAGTAAAGTAGGTATGTATACCGAAGAAGAGTTCGAAACTGCATTTGGTCATTTTCAAAGCACGCAAAAACCATTTATTTTTACCTATTTCAAAGATATTGAAACGGAAGTCGAAGATAGCTTAGCTGCATTTAAAAATAAGCTCAAGGATTTGGAACATTTTTATGCTACTTATTCTAATTTTGATAATCTTTGGAATCAATTTAATAAGGAATTAGACCGATTGCTATTAACTGATTTTAAAGAAAATAATGTGCAAAATAGTGGTAAACAGATTATCCAAAATGCTGGTAAAATATATAATATTGAGCATATTGAAAACGCAAATTTTAGTTAGACTATGAAAGATAATAATACCAACGAACAATATGCCGATAAAATCTATAATGTCAAAAATATAGATAATGCCGTTTTCAATATCTCAGAAAAAAAGATTCCAAAACAACTTGGGGCTATTCCTATAAAACCTGCAATATTTTTAGGGCGAGACAAAAGCACCCAAGACATTTACAAACAACTTTCTCAGAATGATACTATGCTATTGCTTGTAAATGGAGAAGGAGGTATTGGTAAAACTACTATGGCTTCTCAATATTATTATGAGTATAGCCATTTTTATCAATATAGGATATGGCTCACTTCTGAAAAGGGTATTAAAGATGCAATCCTTACTTTAGCCCTTTCTTTCGGTTTGCGTTTCGATAATGAGATAACAGATGAGGCACAACTCAATGAAGTTATCCGTTATATTTTACAATTAAATCGACCTGTTTTGTTGGTTATAGACAATGCCAACAGTTATAACGATTTAGAAAATAGTTTTGCGACACTTCGGAAGTTGCAAGGTGTTCATATTCTATTAACTTCCAGAGTAAATAATTTTGTTAGCATAAACCCATACAAAGTAAAACCGTTGTCGGAAGAAAATTCCATACAATTGTTTAAAAACTATTATCCTTTGTTTAAAACCGAGGAAGAAGGGTTATTGAAGAGTATTTTAAAAGCTACCGGATATAATACCTTGGTAACAGAAGTATTGGCAAAAAACTTGGCAAAACTCAATGATGAATTGGTGGTGTATTATCCTTTGCAAAGGTTGTTGGAAGATATACAAAGCAAAGGGGTATTAGAGATAAGTGAAAGTGCAGAAGTAAAAACAGATTACAAACTTGCCAAAGCCAAGCCTGAAGATATCATAGCAGCTATGTACGAAATAGTTATGCTTACCGATATACAGATAACTATATTGTCTGTATTCTCGGTATTGCCTTCTATTGCTATTCCCTTTGCCGATTTACAAATCCTAATGGGTAATATAGACAAGCTGAATATTGAATTAAAACAGCTATTTTCTGAAGGTTGGATAGATTACGATAGGCAGACTACAAGTTTTAAAATCAGTCCTGTAATAGCAGATATTATCAGAAAAAAGAATAGCTCGTTTATACAGCAGAATATTGAATATTCGGTATATAAACTGATTAACAAATTGGAATATGAACCCATAACCGGTAACATTAATGGAGATTTTGAGGAAATATTACGATTTGTTGCTTATGCTGAAAATGTAGTTGTATATCAACATTGGATTGCATATAATTATTATTCAATCTTTGATAGAATAGGTAATTTCTTTAAAAGTTATGGTAATTTGGAGAAAGCTTTAGCATATTTTGAAGAATATAGGAAATTATTTAAAGAACTCTATGAAAGTAATCCGAATAATGTAGATTTTAAAATTGGCTTGTCTGTTTCTTATGAAAGACTTGGAAGAACATACTCTTTTTTTGGTAATTTGGATACAGCCTTAGTATATTTTGAAGAATATAGGAAATTAGAGAAAGAACTCTATGAAAGCAATCCGAACAATGTAGGTTTTAAAAATGGCTTGTCTGTTTCTTATGAAAGGCTTGGAAAAACATACACTTCTTTGGGTAATTTGGACAAAGCCTTAGCATATTTTCAAGAATGTTCAAGATTAGGAGAAGAACTCTATGAAAGTAATCCGAACAATGTAGATTTTAAAAATGGCTTGGCTGTTTCTTATGGAAGACTTGGAGCAACATACACTTCCTTGGGTAATTTGGAGAAAGCTTTAGCATATTTTGAAGAATATAAGAAATTACTTAAAGAACTCTATGAAATCTATCCCAATAATATAGGATTTAAAAACAACTTTGCCATTTCTTGTTTAAAACTTGGAGAGATAAACACTTCTTTGGGTAATTTGGAGAAAGCTTTGGAATATTTTGAAAATGAAAAAGTATTATTTAAAGAACTTTATGAAAGTAATCCGAATAATGTAGCTTTTAAAAACAACTTTGCCATTTCTTGTTTAAAACTTGGAGAGATAAACACTTCTTTGGGTAATTTGGAGAAAGCCTTAGCATATTTTGAAAAATATAGGAAATTACATAAAGAACTCTGTGAAATTCATCCCAATTATATAGGCTTTAAAAAAAACTTGGCTACTTCTTACTTAAGGCTTGGAGACACACACATTTCTTTGGGTAATTGGGAGAAAACTTTGGAATATTTTGAAGAATGTTCAAGATTAGGAAAAGAACTCTATGAAAGCAATCCCAATAATATGGAATTTAAAAATGATTTGGCTATTTCTTATGGAAAACTTGGAGCAATATACACTTTTTTGGGTAATTTGGATAAAGCTTTGGCATATTTTGAAGATGAAACAGTATTATTTGAAGAACTCTGTGAAATCCATCCCAATTATATAGGCTTTAAAAGAAACTTGGCTACTTCTTACTTAAGACTTGGAGATACACACACTTCTTTGGGTCATTTGAATAAAGCTTTGGAATATTTTCAAGATGGGAAAAATTTATTTGAAGAACTATATAAAAGCCACCCCAACAATGTGGAACTTAAAAACGGCTTAGCTATTTCTTACGAAAGACTTGGAAAAATATACACCTCTTTGGGTAATTTGGACAAAGCTTTAGCATATTTTCAAGAATGTTCAAGATTAGGAAAAGAACTCTATGAAAGCGATCCGAACAATGTAGGTTTAAAAAAAGACTTGGCTACTTCTTACTTAAGTCTTGGAGAGACACACACTTCTTTGGGTAATTTGGACAAAGCTTTAGAATATTTTGAAGATGAAACAGTATTATTTAAGGAACTCTATGAAAGCAACCCTAATAATGTAGTTTTTAAAAATGGTTTGGCTGTTTCTTACGAAAGACTTGGAGATACATATTCAAAACTTGGAAATACATGCACTTCTTTGGGTAATTTGGAGAAAGCATTGTTTTTTTTTCAAGAGCATTCAAGGTTAAGAAAAGAACTCTATGAAAGCAACCCTAACAATGTAGGTTTTAAAAATATCTTGGTTATTTCTTGTTCAAAACTTGGAGAGACATATTCAAAACTTGGAGATATATACACTTCTTTGGGTCATTTGGAGGAGGCCTTGGGGGATTTTCAAAAATATTGGAAGTTATTTAAAGAACTCTATGAAAGCAACCCCAATAGTGTAGGTTTTAAAAATAGCTTGGCCATTTCTTGTTCAAAACTTGGAGATACACACACTTCTTTGGGTAATTTGGACAAAGCTTTGGAATATTTTCAAGATGAAAAAAATTTATTTGAAGAACTATATAAAAACCACCCCAACCATGTGGGATTTAAAAACGGTTTGGCTATTTCTTACTCAAAACTTGGAGAGACATACACTTCCTTGGGTAATTTGGAGGAGGCCTTGGGGTGTTTTCAAGAATATTGGAAGTTATTTAAAGAACTCTATGAAAGCAACCCTAATAGTGTAGGTTTTAAAAATAGCTTGGCCATTTCTTGTTCAAAACTTGGAGATACACACACTTCTTTGGGTAATTTGGACAAAGCCTTAGCGTATTTTCAAGAATGTTCAAGATTAGGAGAAGAACTCTATGAAAGTAATCCGAACAATGTAGATTTTAAAAATGGCTTGGCTGTTTCTTATGGAAAACTTGGAAAACTATACATTTTTCTGGATAATTTGGAGAAAGCTTTGGAATATTTTGAAAAAGAAACAGTATTATTTGAAGAACTCTATGAAAGTAATCCGAACAATGTAAGTTTTAAAAATAGCTTGGCCATTTCTTACGAAAAACTTGGAGTGATACACACTGCTTTGGGTCATTTGGAGAAAGCTTTGGAATATTTTCAAGATGCAACAGCATTATTTGAAGAACTATATAAAAGCCACCCCAACCATGTGGGATTTAAAAACGGTTTGGCTATTTTTTACTTAAAACTTGGAGATACACACACTTCTTTGGGTCATTTGAATAAAGCTTTGGAATATTTTCAAGATGGGAAAATTTTATTTGAAAAACTATATAAAAGCCACCCCAACAATGTGGAACTTAAAAACGACTTAGCTATTTCTTATGAAAAACTTGGAGACACATATACTGTTTTGGGTAATTTGGATAAAGCATTGACATATTTTCAAGATGAAACAGTATTATTTGAAGAACTCTATGAAAGTAATCCGAACAATGTAAGTTTTAAAAATAGATTGGCCATTTCTTACGAAAAATTAGGACTTTCTTTTATTAATACTAATCACAATACAGAAGAAGAGAAAAAAGGTCTTGAATATTTGAATACAGCCAGATTATTGTTAAAGGAACTAAAAGATAGTTATCCTGAATATAAGGAGTTTACAGACAATTATAATAGATTTAGAAAAACAATACGAAGTGTTGCGTGGAAAATTATTTGTCGAATATTTTTTGGTAATTGCTTCCGACGGAAAAACAAGCAACGAATAAAATAACCACATGAAACTTTATAATTTAATCATATTTTTACTGCTTTTTAGTGTGGGAGTGTTTGCTCAAGAAAACAGCTCGTTTAAAGTGAGCCGTAAAACGCCTGAGCCGGGGACTAAGTTGTCTTGCATGTCTTATCAAATGGTTAAACAAGTAAACAAAGCTGTTGCAACCGCTAACCCCGATTCTATATTTGATAACAAAAAACACAAACTGCCAAAATGTATTTGGAAATCGGGGTATTATATCGATAAAAGCATTGGAGAGGACAGTATTCCCATAAGAATTTTTTATCCCGATAAACGTTCAATGAGGCATTCTAATGAAAAGAGCTTACCGGTTTTGATGTTTTATCATGGCGGCGGATTTATCTGGGGGTCTTTGGATATGTTTCATACGTTGGCTCAAAAATTATCTAAAACCTTAGGTTGTATGGTTGTGTTGCCCGATTATCGTTTGGCTCCTGAATATCCATACCCTACACCTGTGAATGATTGTGTTATGACATTAGATTGGGTGTTTCAAAACATTGCTTTGTTGGGAGGAAATCCCGAAAAAGTGGGTTTAATAGGAGATAGTGCAGGTGCTAACCTCGCTTTGGTAACTGCTCTGGAAAATCATCGGAGTAAAGCCCGTAACATTGCGTTTCTGGTTTTGTATTACCCGACTACAACCATGGTGGATACTATTTTCGATTCTCGGCGTTACTTTGCAGGGTACGAGGGCGATTGGTATGTTCTAAACCGTTCTTTATTGGAAGAAATTAAGCAAGATTACATCGGCGAAAATTCTGATACGCTGTGGCAAGTGTCGCCTTTATACGCTGAGTACAACGACTCTATGCCTCCAACCTTGATTATAACCGCCCAGTGCGACCCCTTACGAGACGAAGGTGAAGCTTTGGCTGAAAAAATGAAACAATCGGGCGTTGATGTTAGCCTCATTCGTTACGATAAAACCATTCATGGTTTTGTTAGTCTTTACCCTGTGATAAGACAAGGACGCAAAGCCATTCGCGAAACCCGAAAATTTTCCGAAAAATATTTTTAATCGAATTTTATTGCTTGTACAAGTTGAATTTAAAACCAAAAACCAATTGAGGCATAGGATTTAGGTTTACTTTATCGTCTAACACCGAATTCAGATTATATCTGGCAAATGCCGATAATTGATTACGTCCGAAAGCAATGCTTGGACCGTAACTTAAAGGCATAAAATCAGATTTGGCATATTCTCTTTGTTTAATTTTAATGGATTTGTCTTTAAATTTTTTCACCCAACTTGATGATGTATGATAGTTGGCAAAGAAACCTAAATCCAAATAAGTACCCATAAAATTTCCT
>PDWJ01004892.1_pt1 | contig 11415 bp, 12 predicted proteins | sample 1430881 | NCBI WGS metagenome assembly PDWJ01 (sample SAMN01162460, study PRJNA174530) | Oral metagenome, whole genome shotgun sequencing project. | biome: Marine environment; feature: Marine mammal; material: Swab sample of the gingival sulcus; isolation source: swab sample of gingival sulcus... | reverse complement strand
GTCGTGTCCTTGTGGTGAAAAATTAAACCACGAAGTCACGAGGTTCACAAAGTTTATTGTTCATCAAGAAATACCTTGGCAGCTATCACCCGATAGTTGTCGGATTGGACTAGCTCAATGCTGCGTGCTCCCTTCGCGGTAAATCTATACACAGCGTTGTGCCTTGACGTGGTCAAGTAGCGTCCTTGTGGTGAAAAAAACAAACCACGAAGTCACGAAGTTCACAAAGGTTATCGTTTTCAAACTTCGCTGAAAAAGCTACCCTTCCGTGCTTGTCTCAGTAGATAAATTCTCAGAAGTATCAGGCAGTGAAACCTCTTGTTCTGAAGCTTCGTCAGAAGTGTTTTTTCTTCTCTTGAAAAGACCTCCTTTACTGTTTTTCTTCTCCTGTGGGAAATATTTACGCTGACGGAAAAAGATCATAATCACACCAACAGTGATAGACGCATCAGCCAAGTTCCAAATAGCAGGGAACACATCTTTTCCTCCTAGCCACGGAACCCAGTTGGGCCAAACAGCTTGAAATTTGAACATGTCAACCACATTTCCAAACAGAAAACCAGAATGACGAATTTCCCGTTTTCCTTCCCACAAAGTGTTGCAGTCTACGAAAATTCCTGAACCTTCCAACGAATTAAAAGGACCACATGGATCAAATTCAAAAACGTAATCGTACGCCATCGAATCGATGAGGTTTCCTGTAGCTCCAGCCAAGACCAAACCAATGGCAAACAAAAACTCCGTTCGCGCACCTTTCTTGGCCTGTTTGATCCAGTAGTAAACAATTGCACCAATTGCAATCATTCGGAAGATGCTCAGTGCCAGCTTATGCCAGACTTTAGATCCAAACTTTGTTCCGAACGCCATTCCCTGATTTTCAATGTACTCCATCACGAACCAATCGCCAAAAATGGGCACATCTTCACCAACTACGAAATGTGTTTTAACGTAAATTTTTATGATCTGATCGATCAATAAAACAAGAAAAACAGCGATCGAAACGATCAATATTTGTCGCTTCAATTGACTAGCCTTGGGCATTCTTTGCTTCAATACTTAGGGTTGCATGAGGAACCAATTTCAAACGCTCCTTACGAATTAATTTTCCAGTTACGCGGCAAATTCCGTACGTCTTGTTTTCGATACGAACCAATGCATTGTTCAAATTGGCAATGAACTTTTCCTGACGGGAAGCTAACTGCGCAACCTCTTCGCGAGACAAAGTATCTGAACCATCTTCCATCATATTGAAAGTACGTCCTGTGTCATTTGTTCCGTGATCGTCGTTATGAGAAAGAGAACCTCTTAACAACTCCAAATCCTCTTTTGCCTCCTTGAGCTTGCCATTAATCAAGTCCTGGAACTCTTTAAGCTCGTCATCTGAATATCGTGTTTTTGTCATTTAATTCTATTTTGAAGCGTCCTGAAACGCATTAACAATCGTTATAAATCGCTCGTTTTTGCGAAGCCTTAAAGATAAAATTCTGTACGATACTACGCAATATTGGACGAATAAAAAATTAACTTCGTGAAATGGTTAAACTTTTCGTAGGAAACAGGTCTGGCGTTTTGCTTCTATTGCCCTTTTTTGTAGGGGTATATGTTCTCCTAAATGTGTTGTTGGGATATCACTCAGCCTCTCCGGTTTCAGGGTTTGGTTTTTATGGTGAGTTATTCCGAGAAAGCTCTGTTTTCAGTCATATTTTGGCGCCTTTGTTTATTCTCATTAATGCCTTTTTGCTCAACGGGATTTTCAACCGAAATGGTTTTATGGAAAAGAACAATTATTTGCCTGGACTGCTGTACGTGGTCGGTAAAAGTTATTTCCACTCCTTCTATTTTTTCAATGGATTCGGTTTGGCTGAAACATTTTTGATTCTCACCTTTTTTCAAGTGTTCAAACTGGATCAAAACTCAGACGGAAGAAAAGCGGTGTTTAACGCAGCGTTTTTTGCAGGACTTGCAGCTTCGTTTTATCCCGTTCTACTCTTGTTTGTTCCGTTTTTGTTTCTCATCGTTTGGATTTTACGCCCCTTTATTTTGCGAGAATCGGCGCTGTTAGTGGTTGGATTTATCATCCCTCTCGTGTACGCAGGTTGCTACAGTACTATTTTTGGTGTGCCCATTCAAGGAGATTCATTTACAGGATTCCCTGCCGAATGGAAGTTTCCTGATTTGTATGTTATTTCGGGCGGACTCTTTTTGATTTCCATTGCGGCATTAAGTCCATTGTCTCAAAAATTAGGAAAGAGTTCCATCCGACTCAAAAAACTATTTCGCGTAGTTGTGTGGATGATTTTGTTCTTTGTCCTGCTAAGCGGACTCGAATTTCTTGTACTTCGAAAGCTAGATTCAACCAGCTTCATTGTGGGTTGGCTTACCTTCTTTTTAACCTATGCGTTTGGCACAAAACAGGTGAGACAATTTCCCGCATTTATCTTTTACCTGCTTTTGATTTTTTCTGTGAGTAAGTTTTTCATTCCTTTCGAATTTTAGCACTCGAATTATCGTAAATTTGCACCGTACAATTTTTGAAGTTATGAAATTTGGTGTAGTTACGTTCCCAGGATCGAATTGTGATCAAGACATGATTTACGTCTTAGAAGATATTTTAGGACAAGAAGTAGAACGCCTTTGGCACAAAGACACGGATCTGAAAGGAGTAGATTTCGTTGTGTTGCCAGGAGGATTTTCCTACGGAGATTACCTTCGTTCGGGAGCTATCGCGAAATTGTCGCCAATTATGGGTGAAGTGATTAAACACGCAAACGCAGGAGGATACGTGTTGGGAATTTGTAATGGTTTCCAAATTTTAACGGAATCGGGATTGCTAGAAGGAGCACTTCTTCACAACGACAACCAAAAGTTCATTTGTAAAAATGTTTACTTGAAGCCAGGATCAATGAACACGGCAATCACAAAAGATCTAGATCCAGACAAGGCATATAAAATTCCAATCGCACACGGAGAAGGTCGTTTTTACGCATCCGATGACGTGATTGAAAAATTGGAAGCGAACGAACAAATTTTGTTCAGATATTGTACCGAAGATGGAGCGGTATCCGACGAAGTAAACCCAAATGGATCGCTCGAAAACATCGCTGGAATTACCAACGAAAAACGAAACGTTTTCGGAATGATGCCACACCCAGAACGCGCTGCGGATGCAGAATTAGCAAACGAAGACGGTCGCGCGATGTTCGAATCATTATTGAAGCACTGTACACAAAACTAAACTCATGCGAATTTTATTGTTAGGATCTGGAGGTAGAGAACATGCCTTGGCTTGGAAAATGGGACAAAGCTCAATTCTCGAAGCATTATTTATCGCACCGGGAAATGCTGGAACTTTGCAGCACGGAGTAAACGTAGACCTTTCAGTAAATGATTTCGAAGGGATTAAGAAATTTGTACTCGAAAACAACATCGATACTGTAGTTGTTGGACCTGAAGACCCATTGGTAAATGGAATTGCGGATTTCTTTGAGGCAGACGCAGAGTTGTCAAAAGTGGCCGTAATTGGACCAAATAAAGAAGCAGCGCAACTAGAAGGAAGTAAGGACTTCGCGAAGCAATTCATGAAGCGTCACAATATTCCAACAGCGAAATACGGAACGTTTACGAAAGATACTTTAAACGAAGGATACGCTTTCTTGGAGTCGATGAAGCCTCCTTTTGTATTGAAGGCAGACGGACTCGCCGCTGGAAAAGGGGTGTTGATCATCGACGACCTCAAAGAAGCGAAAAATGAATTGAAAAGCATGTTGTCGGACGCTAAGTTTGGTGATGCAAGCTCGCGAGTAGTAATTGAAGAGTTTTTGGATGGTGTTGAGCTATCGTGCTTCGTGATTACCGATGGTGATGCGTACAAAAAGCTGCCAGAAGCAAAAGATTACAAGCGAATAGGAGAAGGTGATACAGGATTAAACACAGGAGGAATGGGAGCAATCTCACCTGTTCCGTTTGCCAACCCAACCTTCCTCGATAAAATTGAAAACCAAGTGATCATCCCAACCATAAAGGGATTGAAAGCGGAAGGAATTACGTACAAAGGGTTTATCTTCTTTGGATTGATTAACGTGAAAAATGAGCCGTACGTAATTGAATACAACTGCCGAATGGGTGACCCTGAAACAGAGGTTGTATTGCCACGATTGAAATCAGATATTCTCGATTTGTTTGAAGGAGTCGCAACGCAAACTTTGTCGGAAAGAGACATCCAATTCGATGAACGAAGCACATCAACGGTGATGATGGTTTCAGGAGGATATCCAGGCAGTTACAAGAAAGGAAAGCAGATTTACGGATTGAATACCGTTTCAGATAGCATTGTGTTTCATGCAGGAACAAAAGCAGACGGACCTGTTGTCTTGTCTTCAGGAGGACGCGTTATGGCGGTTACTTCCTACGGAAAGGACTTGGAAACGGCATTGAAACGCTCCTATGGATCAATCGAAAAAATCGAATTTGACGGAGCAACATATCGAAAGGACATAGGGCAAGACGTGCTCTAAACGAAATTTCGTATATTTCCGATACCAATTACCCAAATGGAAGTACCGCTAATCGGCATTATCATCACGCTTATTTTCTCGGCTTTTTTTTCTGCCATGGAAATCGCGTACATTTCCTCGAGCCGACTCAAAGTTGAGCTAGATAAAACAAAAGGAACGCTCAATGGGCGAATCCTCGGACGTTTCTACAAAAATGAGTCGCATTTTATTGCAATGCTCTTGCTCGGGAATAACATCGCACTGGTATTCTTTGGATTGTTTGCCGCAGACCTACTCAATCCGCTAATTGCAACGTGGGGAATTGAAGATGGAAGTGCCACGATGCTGTTAACGCAAACAGTGATGTCGACCATCGTTGTGCTGATTCTTGCGGAATTTTTGCCCAAAGCCTTCGTTCAATTGAATCCAAACGGATTTTTGAAAATAATGGCTTTTCCGCTATTAGTCGTTTTCATTTTACTCTATCTACCAACTTTCTTAGTGTTGGGAATGAGCAATGCCTTTTTGCGCATCCTTCGCGTAGAAAATGAGAATCAAGAAAAAGTGTTTTCCAAAGTCGATTTGGAACACTACGTAGATGATTTGAATCAACGAATCAACGAAGAAGAGGAGTTTGGAAATGAGATGCAGATTTTGAAAAATGCATTGAGTTTCGATAGCGTAAAAGCGAGAGATTGTATGATTCCGCGTACCGACATCGTTTCCATGGATGTGGAAGACACGATTGAGAACTTGAGAAATAGTTTCATCGAAACGGGACTGTCTAAAATCATCATTTACCGCGAAAACATTGATAACGTAATCGGCTATGTGCACTCGTTTGAAATGTTCAAAGCACCGAAGGCGATCAAGCAGATTTTGTTGCCAATCAACTTTGTTCCAGAATCGATTCCAGGGAAAGAATTGTTGGAACTGTTCGCGGAGAAATCTGGGAACGTAGCCGTTGTAGTCGACGAATATGGAGGAACATCGGGAATTGTTACGATTGAGGATGTGATCGAAGAGATTTTCGGGGAAATTGAAGACGAGCACGATCGCGAAGATTGGGTAGAAGAAGACCTTGGAGACGGAGAGTATCTTTTTTCAGCACGAGTAGAAATCGATTATTTGATTCAAGAATACGAGTTCGAGTTGGAGGAAAACGAAGAATACGAAACGCTGGGCGGTCTGATCATTCATGAACTCGAAAGTATTCCTGATGCTGGTACAAAACTTGCGCTGGATGGAATGTCGATTATTATTGAAGAGGTGAGTGATCACCGTATCGACCTAGTTCGAATCATTCTCCAATAACCCTTTTTGGGGTCAAACAACACAAAAATCATGAAGAAAATTCTTCTTTTCATTCTTTTGAGCACATCTTATTCGCAGGCGCAAACCTTTCATCTTTCTAAAGAGCTGAGCGAAATTTCGGGCATTGAATTTTTAAATGACACGACAATTGCCGCCATCAATGATGGAGGACACAAACCGTGGGTGTATTTATTGAACTTGGAAGGAAAAATTCAAGGTGTAGTGAAGGTCACAAATGCGACTAATCGCGACTGGGAAGACTTAGCGGTAGATGAAAATCACCTCTACATTGGAGACATCGGAAACAATGCGAACAGCCGCAAGGATTTGGCAATTTACAAAGTAAAAATCAACGATTTACTGCAAGACACAACCGTAGAAGCAGAAAAAATCACCTTCAATTATGCGGAACAAACGGCATTTCCTCCAGAGAGAAGTGGGAAGTTTTTCGATGCCGAAGCACTCGCATACGATAACGATTCCCTCTATATTTTCACAAAAAACCGGGCACGACCCAAGGATGGAAATGCCTGGGTGTACAAGTTACCCGTTGTTCCAGGTGATTATTCTATTTCGAAAATGGCGGAGATTTACATTGGAATTGGAGGAATTTGGGCCGATGCGTTAACGGCTGCCGATATCGTTGGGGATGAGTTCTTTTTGATGACCTACAACCGCGTCATCATTAAAAAGCTTGAAGATGGAGAGTTTGTAGGAGACGAAAACATCAGTTTCAAAACTTACAGTCAAAAGGAGGCGCTGGTTGTCAAAACAAAGTTTGAATTGTATGTAGCCGACGAGAAACAGATCATGTTAGGCGGTCCGCGCATGTACTTTATCGAAGTAAACGACAAGCGCGACGAAGAGTAAAGGTTCACTCGAAAACCAATCTCAAATACGTTTCATACTGATATTCGGATGCATACCGTTTGTTTGATTTGATAGCGTTTCGAATTTCGATTCCCGTTGACTTCAGTTCTTCCAAAGCATTTGAAAAAGTAGACAGTTCATAGTAAATGGATGCAGCGTTCAATTCGTCTATTTTGCGATATGCTTCGTGCATCAACAAAGGAAGACGATAACCCAAAGCCATGTTCATTGAACCGGGAATTTGATGTCGAAAATACTCTTCGGCACTGGGTGTATCGGGATGAATTAAGGGAAGAACGGCACTTGATTTTCGCAAAATTAAATCGATAGTATCGAAATATACGAAAGAATCGTAAAAAGTAACTTGATTCAAGCGATCCATTTCGCTCAATTTTTCGTTCAAATGAATGACGTCTACATGTTGCGGATCTGACTTTCCTAAAAAGTGAAAATGAACATTAGAATCACACTGTTCGACGAGCGAAATAAATCCATCCAAATCTTTTCTTCGCGTTTCCACACTTCCCATCAAAGCGATATGGGTTTCGACGTCATTTTCAGGAACCGTAGTTTCAGACTTCGGAAAATCCAAAGGATAAAAAGAGGTTATTTGAAACTTATGAGCCTGTCGAACCTGTGAACTATCGGGTGAAGTCGAAATCACCTGTTCTTTCAAAAAATCAGCCAGCAAGAAATACCTTTTGATTTTTAAGTCGATGATGCGCTGCGTAAAGCTTCCCTGAAATTTACGCGTCGTATGAATCACACCGATGAACTCCATTTTACGAAACAGAGAAAATAAACAGGCATTTCGAACATGTCCACCTTGGGCGGTATTAAAGATAACTTTATCGATATGTTTTCGCTTCAGCTTACGCATCAACCGACGAATAATTAAAGCATCACCAATAGCCGCACCTGTTAAGCCGATTCGTTCGTTTTCTGGTCGATTATCAACATGAATCCATTCATCCACCAAAGATTCTAAATGATGATTTCTCTTTCGTACCAAGTCGTTCGTCACGAGTAGAATGAAGCAATTGCGACGCTTCAATGCGTGAACCTGCGTTAACAAGCATTCGTCGTGAGAAGAATCCAGTTCAATCAGAGCAATGCGTTCGGGAAGTGATTTCGATTTCAACAATTTGATCTTGGAAAGCTATTTGTTACACAAATAAACGAAAAACAATTCGTCGTAATTTTGGAACTATGAGAAATCTTTTCGTTGCTTTTTGCTCATTTTTAGTGCTTTCGATGGGAGGCGTGTTGGCTCAAAAGAACCAAGTCGTGGTAATGATCGACCCTGGACATGGAGGAAAAGACGTGGGGCACGAAACATCAATGAGTGGGCATGAAGACGAGAAGCATCTCAACTTAAAAATTGCCAAGTTTCTGGGAGGATACATTGAAAAATACTTAAGCAATGTAAAAGTAATGTACACGCGATCAACAGACGCAACGGTTTCACTAGATAGTCGCGTAGATATGGCAAACAATGCGAAGGTGGATTATTTCTTGAGTATTCATTGCAATGGAAATGACAATAGAAACGTTCGAGGAACCGAATCGCATGTGCATTCAATGTCTGCGAAGAAGTCGGTTTCGCTTGCACGAATGATTGAGAAGCAGTTTTCATCACGAGCAGGGCGCCATTCCCGCGGAGTAAAAGACAAAAACGACTTACAGCATTCCTTGCAGGTATTAAAGTTCACGGAGATGACAAGCGTTTTGGTAGAATGCGGTTTTATCACGAACCGACGTGAAGCGAATTACCTCAATTCGGCCTACGGTCAGGAAATAATTGCTTCGGCGATTTTCAGAGCATTTCGTGGCTTCATTACCAAAGAGCATCCGAACATCTCGTTCAAGAAAACAGCAGGAAGTTCAGCTTCTAATTCGGGATCAGGAACCTATGCGATTCAAATTGCTTCGTCCAAAGAATGGATTGACGATGAAGATGCCCGTTGGAAGAAACTGGACGTAAAGCGCATCAAGCTCAACACGACGAGTGCCTACAAATACATCTATATTGTTGGAAATTATGCAACTAGATCGGAAGCAAAAGCAGCATTAGAAGGAATTCGCCAAAAAGGATTCCGCGATGCATTCGTCACTAAGCGCTAAAAAGTGCATTTCTGCACGGATTTTTTTGTTTTTGCTTGCTGAAAAAGAAATTCTTTCTTTATATTTGCACTCGCCTTTTGAAAAAGGCAGAGCGCCTCAAGAAGGTTGTGAAACGCTTCTTTAGCTCAGTTGGTTAGAGCATCTGACTGTTAATCAGAGGGTCCCAGGTTCGAGCCCTGGAAGGAGCGCAAGAGAAACCCAGTAATCATCTACGATTGCTGGGTTTTTTGTTTTCTACTGAGTGTGGTTTTATGTTTTGGGTGTGGTTTCCGAGTGTTGTTGTTATATTAGTTTCAACTATAAAATAAACACACATGCTTGCTACGATAGTCCTTGACGCATATGAACAGTCAGAAACTGAGGAAATCGCAAATGCACTCTCAGAAATCTGTAGTGCCGACCAATCATCGGGTTGGTCCTCCGCGGGCATCTATTGCTATTGGAACTATTATACTAAAGAAATTCTTTACTTCGGATTGGCTGTTGATTTATTCGAGAGGTTTAAACAGCATAATGGTTTAATTTCTACAAATTCGAGAACAGGGAATAAGTACAATAAAATTCAAGAATACTTTAAAACCAACCAAAAGCTAGGATTTAGTATTTTTTTACAATCGTCATTATCACAGCCTTTTACTTCAAAATTGAAGAATGAGTACAGAGATATTTGGGAGCTAAATAAAGAAGAAATCGAATCTATTGGAAAAGATGGTCGTCAATCAGTTCAATTTATGGAAGGTGTTTTAATAAAGTGTTTCCAGAACAAGACTGGCAATTTACCAAGCTGGAATAAAATTGGAGGCTCGATTTTAGGCCAGTTACAAGCCACTTCTGAAGATGAGGTTCTCATGTCTCTATTTACCAACGAAAACCCTAATGGGAATGTATCTAGAGCAACAATAAGAGAACTGGCTATTAATTCTGAATATAATTTGTACGAAAGTCAACTTCATGCATATAGAATTAGTGGAATGCCAGAAAGTACTTTTATGCGATTGAATACTGAATTCTCTGCCGTTTGGAAGGAATTGAATAATAAAAATTATCTAGATAAACCTTATTTGAGCTAATTTCTATGTTTCAAGATACATTAGCTGTACAATTGGATTTTATGTTTAATTATTTTTATCGGTAATGAATCTGATGGTGAGGCATTGTACAGCACCATTTAATTGACCCATCACCAATAAATAGTTATCTTGAATTCATTAAAATTAGATTCAAATGGAAGAATGGGAAGAACACATGCACCTTTCAGGTGGGAGATGTTTTGAAATGTACTTTACAGAGTATGAGAGAACAAGAGTTTTTAGAGTAATTGGCAGTGATGGCTCAGTATTTAGAAAAGTGAAAGACCTTGAAACTGGCGAAGAATTTGAATTCAATCGAAACATGTTGTTGAAGGTGGACTATTCTACCTTAAGAGAAGTTCCGTGTAACCTGTAAAACGAAGAAAAATGATTTATTCTCCTGCCGATGTCACGTTGGACACGATAACTCCAAATGAATTTGAAAATCTGTGTTACGACCTACTTCTAAAGTACAACTTCAGTGATTTAATTTGGAGACAAGGTGGGGCTGATGATGGAAGAGATATTGAAGCAAGATATACCTCCCAGAATCCAATTGCCAATGCAGAAGAGAAATGGTACTTTGAATGTAAGCGCTACACCAATGGTGTTCCTCCCGCAGAACTCAACTCCAAAATTGCTTGGGCAGATGCAGGTAACCCTCACTTCCTGGTTTTTTTTGTTAGCTCTTACATTACCAACTCTGCGAGGGATTGGCTTACCTCAATTCAAGCATCAAAAAACTATAGAATAATAGTGATTGAAGGTGAAGAAATTAAAAATCGTGTTGCTAAATATGATGACCTTGTTGAAAGGTATTTTTCAAATGAGAAATATGAGAAGATGTTCAAGGACATAAAGGATTACAGTAACAAGCATAATATTTCTCCTAGCTATGAGTTTTTGAAAGAATTAATCGAAAACCTAGACCTAACGAAACTAGAAGTTGAAGATTTCGAATTTCTTCTATTCAGTTTTTACGGTCAGTTCGACCTTTTTGATAGCAGAAATAACTACACTGGCGATTTTGATGAGACTATACCAAATCGCCTGATTGTCTACATTAAAGAAAATACATCCAACGATTCATTGGCGAGTATGGAGCCGTACAAGAACAACCTAAGTCACCTTGCTGGAACGGGCATAATGGACCAACTGGTGGATATAGATAATGAGGAATTCCATGAGTATCTTGAGAGGTATAATTTTCAAGACTATGTGTTGCACATAAACCATGACAAAGAACAAAAGCAATGGAAAATTGGAAAGTACCTTTTTGTTATTGTTGATGATGTCGCAATAGAACTATTTCAAGATACTGCTCCTGAGATTAGAATAATTAAAGATTTCAATCCTGATAAATTTGAAGAGTTGAGTGTGGCATATGAGGGAGCATGTGATGACTACAAAAAATACCTTGAGTTAACCAAGTAAAGAGCTATTTCTTGGGACTATGAAAAGTTTTGTGTTTCTTGATCTTCTCACCTGAAAAATCGCTCAATTATTTTGTAGGCCAAATTTTTAACTAAAAATTTGTTTTATGA
>PDWJ01011387.1_pt1 | contig 11424 bp, 10 predicted proteins | sample 1430881 | NCBI WGS metagenome assembly PDWJ01 (sample SAMN01162460, study PRJNA174530) | Oral metagenome, whole genome shotgun sequencing project. | biome: Marine environment; feature: Marine mammal; material: Swab sample of the gingival sulcus; isolation source: swab sample of gingival sulcus... | reverse complement strand
CCACCTAGTTAAAGAGTATTTAAAAACTCTTAAGAAAGATGAAACGCTTGTACTTATGAGTGGACATCCGCTTGGCAAATTTAAGTCATCAGAAACCGCACCAAAGCTTGTTATCACTAATGGACTTATGGTCGGATTATATGATAATTTAGCTGATTGGAATGAAGCTGCAGCGCTTGGTGTGGCGAATTATGGTCAGATGACAGCTGGTGGAATGATGTACATTGGACCACAGGGTATTGTACATGGCACATATAACACTTTACTAAATGCTTCTAGAAATCATGTAGAAGGTAAAAAAGATATGAGTGGACTCCTATTTGTTACTTCTGGACTTGGAGGAATGAGTGGAGCTCAAGGAAAAGCGGTTAAGATAGCTGGCGGTGTTGGTATAATAGCTGAAGTTGATAAGTCTAGAATAATGACTAGATATGAACAGGGCTGGATAGATGCGTATTATGACAGTTTGGAAGAAGTTGTAGATGCTGCGCTAGATGCTAAGAACAATAACGAAGCATTAGCACTTGGTTTTCATGGAAATGTAGTTGATTTACTTGAGTATATGTATGAGAAGGATATTAAATTAGAGCTGATAAGTGATCAAACATCTTGTCACGTTGCTTATGAAGGTGGATATTGTCCTCAAGGACTATCATTTGAAAAGCGCACTGAAATGCTAGCAAATGATGTAGATGGATTTAAAAAGCTAGTTGATAAATCTCTTCTTAGACATTTTGAGATAATAAAGAAATTTAGCGAAAGAGGTTCTTACTTCTTTGACTATGGAAACAGCTTCTTAAAAGCTGTTTACGATGCTGGATCTATAGAAGTATGTAAGAACGGTGAAAATGAAAAAGACGGCTTTATATTCCCATCATATGTAGAGGATATAATGGGTCCATTACTATTTGATTATGGCTATGGTCCTTTCAGATGGGTGTGCTTATCTCTTAAAGATGAAGATCTTGATAAGACAGATAAAGCTGCTATGGACTTAATTGATAAGGATAGAAGATACCAAGACTATGATAACTGGGTATGGATTCGCGATGCAAAAGAGAACAAACTTGTAGTTGGTTCTAAAGCAAGGATTCTTTATCAAGATGAACTTGGTAGAGTTAATATAGCGCTTAAATTTAATGAGATGGTAAGAAATGGTGAAGTAGGACCTATTATGCTTGGTAGAGACCATCATGATACAGGTGGAACAGACTCACCATTTAGAGAAACATCAAACATTTATGATGGTTCAAAGGTTATGGCAGATATGGCTACTCAGTCTTTTGCAGGAAATGCATTAAGGGGAATGAGTATGATAGCACTTCACAACGGTGGTGGAGTTGGTATCGGTAAATCTATCAATGGTGGATTTGGACTCGTACTTGATGGGTCTGAGCGAGTAGATGCGATAATCAAGAGTGCGATGTCTTGGGATGTTATGGTAGGTGTTGCTAGAAGAAACTGGGCTAGAAACGAGGGTGCAATAGAGGTTGTAAACGAGTTTAACAGTGATTATAGAGGCGACGTTACTGTACCTTACATTGCAAATGATGATATATTTGGAGGATTTTAGTGAAGCAGATTATAGAATGTGTACCTAATTATAGTGAAGGTAGAAATTTAGAAATAGTAGAGAAAATTGTTGATTGTTTTAGGGCTAAAGAAGGTCTTAAGTTGCTTAATTATTCAAGTGATAAAGATCACAACAGAACTGTAGTAACTGTTGTTGGTGAAAGAGAAGTCCTAAAAGAAGCAGTCTTAAAATCAGTAGAGGTTGCAAGAGATAATATTGATCTTAGACAACATTCTGGAGAGCATCCAAGAATGGGAGCGGTAGATGTTATACCATTTATTCCTATTAAAAATGCAACAATGGATGACTGTGTTGAATTATCAAGGGAAGTGGCATCTGAAATGTTTGACAGATACAATGTGCCAACATTCCTATATGAAAAAAGCGCAACAGCTACTCACAGGCAGAACCTAGCTAAGCTTAGAAAAGGTGAATTTGAAGGTATGGCTGAAAAGATAAAGACAGAGGAATTCAAGCCTGATTTTGGGGAAGAACTTCATGAAAGTTATGGTATTACAGCTGTCGGAGCTAGAGCATTCTTAGTTGCCTATAATATAAATTTAGCCACTAATGATATAACTATTGCAAATAATATTTCAAAAAAAGTTAGACACTCAGGTGGTGGACTTAGATTTGTAAAAGCGATGGGGGTTAGACTTGAAGATAGAGGTATTGTTCAGGTATCTATGAACTGCACTGATTTTACTAAGACATCTCTTTACACAGTCTTTGAGACTGTTAAAATGGAAGCGAGAAGATATGGCGTAAATGTAGTAGGCTCTGAAGTTGTTGGACTTCTTCCTATGAGCGCACTTATAGATGCTTCAAAGTATTATCTTCAAATAGAAGATTTTAATGACTCACAAGTGCTTGAGAGTAACTTTATGGAGTAAATATGATTTTAATTAAAAATATTGGTCAGCTTGTAACACCAGCTGATAGCAATAAAAAAGCAGGAAAAGAAATGGGTGAGCTGAAAGTATATACTGATGTTGATATACTAATAGATGGTGATACCATTTCTAAAATAGGCAAAAATATAAATGTAGATGTTACCGAAGTAATAGAAGCTAAGGGAATGCTTGTAACACCTGGATATATTGATTCTCATACCCACCTAGTATTCGGTGGGTATAGAGAAGACGAGTACAAGATGAGACTTGAAGGCAGAAGCTATGTGGAAATAATGAATGCAGGTGGTGGTATATCTGCAAGCGTTAATAAGACTAGGGCGGCTAGCTTTGATGATATGTACTCTACAGGTCTTAAAAGGCTTGATATGATGGCATCTCTCGGTGTTACTACTGTTGAGGTTAAATCTGGATATGGACTTGACTTTGATACTGAAGTGCGTCAATTAGAGGTGATTAATAAAATCAATGAAGATCACCCACTTGATGTTGTATCTACATTCTTAGGCCCTCACTCTATACCAGAAGAGTATAAGGGCAGAGACAGAGAGTATATAGATTTTGTTGTAAAAGATGTACTACCTTATGTAAAAGAGAATAACCTTTCTGAATTTGTTGATATCTTTACAGAAAAGGGAGTTTTTAACAATGAGGATTCTAAGATATATCTTGAAGCTGCAAAACAGATGGGCTTTAAGCTAAAGATGCATGCGGATGAACTCTATCAAACAGATGCTAGTGTGCTCGCTGGTGAAATGGGTTGCAAATCTGCAGATCATCTGCTTAAGATATCTGATAAGGGTATAGATACGCTAAAAGAAGGTGGAACAGTTGCTACACTTCTACCACTAACAGCATTTAGCATAAAAGAAGAGTACGCTCCAGCTAGAAAGCTTATTGAGAGTGGAGTGCCTGTAGCGCTAGCTACTGATTATAACCCGGGTTCTTGCCATAGCATGGCTATACCACTTATGGTTGCGCTTGCAACAAATTATATGTCTATGTCAATAGAAGAGGTTATTAACGCGCTTACTATTAATGCTGCGCATGCTGTTGATAGAAGTCTTAGTATAGGTAGTATAGAGGTTGGAAAGAAAGCGGATATTTTGATACATAGTGTTAAAAACATTGATTTTCTACCATACCTATTTGGTGTTAATACGGTTAATAAAGTTATAAAGAATGGTAAGTTAATAATAGATAAGGATGGGGAGTATGTTTATAGAAAATAGTATAAATAGTTTTATTGAAGAGTTGTCTAGTAAAAATGCAGTTCCAGGTGGTGGAAGTGCTAGTGCACTATCATCTTCAATTGGTGCATCTTTAATAATTATGGTTACAAATCTTACAATAGGTAGAAAGAAATACCTTGAAGTAAGCGATAAGATGCAAGAAGTGCAAGACAAGGTGGTTGAAAATAGGGATGTATTGACAAAGCTGATTGATGAAGACTCAAAAGGCTACAGTGCAGTAATGGATGCATTTAAACTTCCAAAAGAAACGGAAGAAGATAAGAAGCTTAGAAGCGAAGCTATTCAAAAAGCACTAGTTGTTGCAGCAAATGTTCCTTTGGAAATTGCGAGGATTTCACTTGATACACTTAAATATGTTCCATACGTATTTAAAAACGGGAATTCTAACGCGGTTAGTGATGCTAAGGTTGCAGCTGTAATGCTTAGGAGTGGAATATTCGGAGCTATTTATAACGTTGAAATAAATGTGGATTCACTTAAGGACAGAGAACTAGCGGATAAATACACTGATGAAATAGCTAAAATAAAAGAAGAGGCTATAGCGCTAGAGAAAGAAGTAATCAATGATTAATATTGTTTCTGACAGCAGTTTAGATAGGTCTGAACTAGTTGACGATAAAACTGAGATAGTGCCTTTTAAAATAGATTTAGATGGTACTACGTATGTAGATGATATCAAACTTAATATGAGTGAGTTTGTAGATGCTATGCGAAAGTGTGCTACTTTTAAAACAGCATGTCCATCTCCGAATGATTATTACGAGGCTTTTAAGAAAAAAGGTGATGTGTTTTGTATAACCATTACATCAAAATTAAGTGGTTCATATAATAGTGCGGTGCTTGCCAAAAATATGATTCAAGAAGAGTTTTCAAAGAGGGTTAAGATTATTGATTCTGGATCAGCATCATCAGCGCTTACACTTGTATATTTAGAGTTAAAAAAATATATTGAATTGAATATGAGTTTTGATGATGTATCTGAGAAAATAGACTCCTATGTGAAAAAGATGAATACTTTATTCATTCTTGATAGTTTGGATAATCTTAGAAAAGCGGGAAGACTTAGCAATTTAAAAGCGATGATTGCAAAGACTTTAAATATTGTGCCTGTAATGCAAGATAATAATGGCTATATTGAGAAGGCCGCACAGGCTAGAGGAAAGAAGAGGGCTTTCGAAAAGCTTATTGACCTTATGGAAGTTAGATCTAAGGATAAAGAAGAGCTAAATGTTGTAGTTTCTCATGCTGACAATATTGAGCAAGCTGAGAAACTAAAAGAGGCTATAATTAAGAGATTAAACCCAAATAGCATTAATATAATAAGTATGAATGCACTTAATACTATGTACGCGGATTATAAAGGTGTTATAGTATCATTCTAAGGAGATTATTATGAAGGTAGGTCTTATTCAGCTTGATGTAACAAAAGACAAATTAAAGAATATAGAGCGTGCATCTGATTATGTTAGGAAGTGTGCTTTAGATGGTGCTGATGTTATTGTACTTCCTGAAATGTTTATTTCGCCTTACACAGCTTCTCAAATGAAACTAAATGCTGAAACTATCGATGGAATGACTATAAATAAAGTCAGAGAGTTAGCCAGTGAATTGAATGTAAATATAATAGCGGGCTCTATTCCTTTAATAGAAGATGACAAAATATTTAATGCAAGTGTTATAGTAGATAGATCTGGTGATATAGTAGATATCTACAGAAAAAGACATATATTTACTGTAAACATCCCAAGTAAAGCTAGAAGTGATGAAGGAAGTGTTATAAGTCCTGGAAGCAAGCCTGTTTTCTTTGAATTAGATGGCTTTAAATGTGCTATTATAATATGCTATGACATAAGATTCTTTGATGTGTACAGTGAATTTGACGCAGAAAATGTAGAGATTATGTTTATGCCTGGTGCATTTAATGACTATACTGGTCCAGCACACTGGAAAGTATTAGCTAGAGCTAGAAGCATAGACTATCAAATGTACTCAGTACTTGTTTCTCCTGCAAGTACATATGAAGGAAGATTTAGAATTCACGGTCATTCTTTAGTTGTTGATCCTTTTGGTAAAGTAACCGATGATTTAGGTGAAAAAGAAAGGTACAGAGTTGTAGAATTAAGCAAAGAAAGAATAAACAATGTTAGAAGTAAACTTAAATATAGACTGGATAGGAAAGTGTAGATATATTATCTACGCTTCTTTTTTGTCTAAATTTGATTTTTAATACTAAATATATTAAAATATACTAGGCCATTAAATTCGGCGGATGTCTAGTAAAAGAATAAGCAAATCATAGAGGCGACTCTTAAACAATATTATTCTTGTGGCTAATTAAAAATAGGAGGCTATATGTGCGGAATAGTAGGATTTGTTGGCGATAAAAATGGAGTACCGATGTTAATGGATGGTCTCTCTAAATTAGAGTATAGAGGGTATGATTCGGCGGGTATTGCATTTATTGATTCTGAAAACAAAATTGTTGTGAAAAAAGCACTAGGAAAACTTAAAAATTTATATAGAGAACTTAGTGATACCGATAAATCAGCTATTGGAATAGGGCATACAAGATGGGCAACCCATGGAAAACCATCTGTGATAAATGCACATCCACATGTAAGTGGAAATCTTGGTATTGCTGTTATTCACAATGGTATTATAGAAAATTATAAAGAAGTTAAAGACTTCTTACTAGAAGAAGGCTATACATTTGAATCTGAGACAGATACAGAAGTTATAGCGCATTTAATTGAATATAATTTTATTGGTGAAAAGGATCTGTTAAAAGCGGTTAAAAAGACTGTTGATGATCTTGATGGGGCATATGCAATTGGTGTTATATCTAAGGATGAACCAGACAAAATAATAGCTGTTAGAAAGGACTCACCGCTTATTATTGGACTTGGAAAGAACAGCAATTATTTAGCATCTGACATTCCAGCTTTAATTAAATATACTAGGGATGTAATGTATATTAATAATGATGAGATTGTATGCCTAAAGAAGAATAGTGTGGTAATCTATAATTCGTTTTTACAGGAACAAAAGAGGGAAGTGAACCATATCACTTGGGACTTCAAATCAGCAGAAAGAGGTGGATTTTCTCACTTTACAATAAAAGAAATTCATGAACAACCTAAGGGTATAAACGATACTGTAAATACTAGAATTACAAAGAATAACGAAATAAATATTGAATTTTCATTTAATAAAGAAGACCTAGAAAAAATAAGTAGGGTTTATATAGTTGGTTGCGGTACAGCGTATCATGCTGGACTTGTAGGTAAATATATAATTGAGAAGCTTACAAGGATTGTCTGTGATGTAGAGGTGGCATCAGAATTTAGATATTCTGACAAAATCGTTGATGAAAATACTATGTTCATTGCTGTATCCCAGTCAGGTGAGACAATAGACACGCTTCAAGCGCTTAGAAAGGCGAAAGAAGGTGGAGCTAAGATACTCAGTATATTAAATGTTGTTGGATCATCAATTGCAAGAGAGTCAGATGAAGTGTTATATACATGGGCTGGACCTGAGATTGGTGTAGCATCAACTAAAGCTTATACAACACAGCTTGCATCGTTTTACATGATAGCCCTAAAGCTAGCATCAATAATGGAAACAATAAGCGAGGAAGAATTAAATGATTATATAAGTGAGCTCAAAGAACTTCCTACGTATATTCATAGTGTTATTGATGAAAATGAATACATGGTTAGAAATATAGCAGGTTCACAGTTTAATAATGATAATATATTTTTTATTGGAAGGGGAGTTGATTATTACTCGGCAACTGAAGCTTCACTTAAGCTTAAGGAGCTAAGCTATATAAATTCGTTTGCAATACCAGCTGGTGAATTAAAGCATGGTACAATTGCACTTGTGGAAGATGGGACTTTTATAGTAGTTTTCTCTACTAACAAGTTGCTTTATAAGAAAACAGCTTCAAATATTCAAGAAGTTAAAGCTAGAGGAGCGGAAGTGCTTGTAATAACCCATGATGATAATGATGAACTAAGTAGCGATGATTCAATAATATATCTACCTAGAATAAGAGAAGAGTTAAGTCCAATTCTATCAATAATACCTATGCAGTTATTCGCATATTACGTATCTATTGTAAGAGGAAATGACGTAGATAGACCGAGGAATTTAGCAAAGAGTGTTACAGTAGAATAGCCTGAATATAATTCAGGCTATTATTTATTTTCTTCTATGTATTTTACGATGTCACCGACTGTTTGTATTTTGTCAAGATCTTCAGGCATCTCTAAGTCGTATTTTTCTTCTATATCAAGTATCATTTCAAGCAGTTCAGCACTATCAGCTTTAATGTCCTTTCTTATATTTGTATCAAGTGTGATCTTTTCTTTTTCGATACCTATTTGTTTACATATCAAATCTCTTAATTCTTCAAACATGTTATTCTTCCTTTCCCCATTCATTGTATAACTCTTCTATATACTTACCCAGTTTTTCTTGTTTATATAAACAATTTTTTAATTTTTGCTCATCTGAGTATACTTCTTCTTTATTGAGTTCTAGAGTTATTTTTTCGTACTCTTCTTCAGCTGAATGTATCATTTCTTCTAAGTGTTCAGCTGTCATTATTTTTTTTGGTTTTTCGCGTTTGTTTACATATTTTTTCTTATCTTTTTTCCTCTTTGATTTTTTATTAATAAAATCATCATAATTACCGTCAGATACACTTATTTTTTTATCTTGTATCTTTAATATTTTAGTGGCTAGAGAGTTTATAAAATATCTATCATGAGAAACAAATATAATAGTACCATCGTAATTGCTAAGTGCTTCTTCCAGGACTTCGGTTGACGATATATCTAGGTGGTTTGTTGGCTCATCTAGAATAAGTAGATTATTGTCTTCTAGAGATAGTTTAAAAAGAGCTAATCTAGCCCTCTCTCCACCACTGAGTGAAGCTATTTTTTTAAAAACATCATCTTCTTTAAATAGGAAATTTGCTAGCATATCTCTTATTGTTGAATGATTGTATTTAGGGAACTTGTCATTTATCTGCTCAACTAAGTTAAAGCTATCGTTCAGATCTTTTTGATGTTGATCATAGTAAGCCGGTATAACATTAGTCCCATATTTAACTTCACCTTCGTAGCTTATCAGACTATTTATTATCTTAAGAAGAGTGCTTTTGCCACTACCATTACCACCTATAATAGCAATTCTATCACCACTGTAGACTTTTAAATTTATATTTTCTAAGATGTTTTTATCATAACTTTTGGTTATGTTTTTTAGCTCCAGAACATCATCCCCGCTTCGTTTTGTTGTTTTAAATGAAACCCTCATCTTATCTTGATAAAACAGTGGCTTATCTACAACTTCAATCTTCTCAATCTTTTTTTCTCTGTCTCTTGCCCTTGCAGCGAATTTATCGTTCATTTTCGAGCGTTGCTTAAACTCTAATAGTATTTGTTTTTCTTTCTTTAATTTTTCTATATACTTGTTGTACTCTTCTAATCTTGTGTTATCTAGCTCTTTCTTTTTCTTTTTATAATCTTCGTAGTTTCCGTAGTATTTCGTTAGCTTAGCATTCGATATTTCTATTATCACATTTGATATGGTGTCAAGAAAGAATCTATCATGCGTTACAAAGATAATAGTTCCCTTATAAGATTTTAAGTGATTGCTTAACCATTTTATAGCTTCTATCTCTAGGTGATTGGTTGGCTCATCAAGTAGCAGTATATCATAGTCTCTACTTAAGAGTTTTGCGATTGAAAGTTTTGTCAATTCACCTCCGCTAAGAGAGTTTACTTTTCTATCAAAGTCTTCTTCTTTAAAGTCTAGACCAAATAGTATACCTCTAATTCTGCTCCATACTTCATATCCGTTTTTATTCTCAAATTCAAGGTTTAACTGCTCTAGTTTTTTGTATAGGATTTCATTTTCATGATCTAAAGCAATCATTTCGTTTAACTTCTTTATCTTATCCTCTAGTTCGAAAATATCACTGTATGTTTCAAGGCAGTAATCGAAAATTGATAAATTTGTGTTTTTTTCTATCTGTTTTTGATAACCTACAGAAATATTTTTGCTTAAGTGAATTTTACCTTTATCAGCATCAATAGCACCAGATATTATATTTAGAATTGTACTTTTACCAGCTCCATTATTGCCTATAATTCCTATTTTTTCGCCATCATTTGCGCTTAAGCTTATATTATCTAAAATTAATTTATCACCAAAATATTTGGTGATCGATTCCAATTGTAATCTAATCATTTTGTTTCTCCCACACAATTGTAACATATAAATATTAAAATAAATTAATAATATTATTGAGTATATTAGTGAATTTTGACTAAAAATATTGAAAAAATTTCTAATTTCTGATATAATTTTCTTGTTCATAGGAGGTAGTATGGGTGATAAAGTTATTTCTATGGCTGTGGTAAGAAGGTTACCGAAATACCATAGGTACTTATATGATATGATGAAAGATGGTATAAAGAGGACTTCTTCTAGAGAGTTAAGTCAAATTATTGGTTTTTCAGCATCTCAGATAAGACAGGATTTTAACAATTTTGGTGAGTTTGGCCAACAGGGATATGGGTATAATGTTGAAGACTTATATAATGAAATAAGCAATATTATAGGTCTTGATAAAAAATATAGTATGATAATTATAGGTGCTGGTAACATGGGACAAGCGCTTATAAAATTTGGTTTTGATAAAATAGGCTTTGATATAAAAGCTGTACTAGATAATGATAAAGAAAAAATAGACAAGATTATTGGAGATGTAAAAGTAATAGACATTAACATACTTGAGACATATTTAAGTAAGAATAAGATTGATATAGCTGTGCTATGCGTTCCGGCTACTGTTGCTCAGGATGTTGCTGATAGGCTTATAATATCTGGGGTTAGAAGTATTTGGAACTTCACACCAATTGATTTAACAGTGCCTGATGATATGGTAGTTGAAAATGTTCATTTGGTTGATAGTTTAATGACTGTTGCTTATTTACTAAATGGGTGATTATGGGGCAATATAATAAACATATCGTTAAAGCGATACAGGTCCTTTTGGACAATTTTATAATATATAATAAATTTTTTGATGTTAGAAATAACTTAACATATGAACAATTGTATGTTTTAATGCAGTGGGAAGATGGAGTAACTTTGACTGATTTCCTTTCAGATTATGGTTATTCTAGGAGTGCGGGTATTCAAATTGTAGACAAACTTATTGAAAATAAGTATTTGAAAAAAGAAGTTTGCAAAGATGATAAACGAATGAAGTCTATATCTAGAACTGATCTTGGTTTAGCATATAGTAATGAAATAAAGAAGCATTATGATATTGAAGTAGAAAAGTTGCTATCCGAACTAACCATAAATGATGAAAAAGGAATACTCAAGTTTTTGACTCGCATTAACAATAGAAGTGTTTAATAGAATAGAAGGTAAAAGACCCTTAACACCAAATGGTGTAAGGGTCTAGTTTTTTTTCTTATATTAATCTTATTGAGCTTGAGGTGCTTCAACAGGACATACATTTGCGCAAGAACCACAGTCAATGCAAGCGTCTTCGTCTATAACATAGATATCATCTCCAGCAGTTATACATTCAACTGGACATTCAGCCTCGCATGCTCCACAAGAAATACAAGTATCCATTATCTTATAAGCCATGTCT
>PDWJ01004889.1_pt1 | contig 11426 bp, 8 predicted proteins | sample 1430881 | NCBI WGS metagenome assembly PDWJ01 (sample SAMN01162460, study PRJNA174530) | Oral metagenome, whole genome shotgun sequencing project. | biome: Marine environment; feature: Marine mammal; material: Swab sample of the gingival sulcus; isolation source: swab sample of gingival sulcus... | reverse complement strand
TTCAATTGAAAAGGTTTGGGTTGATTCCAAGCATAATTCCCCATGCCGACATATTCATACCAAGAACTAAAAAAATAATTCCAAACAATTTTTTCGTTACCGTAACCGTTTTTTTTATCATTCCTTCGAGGTTTGAAGAATTTCCTCTCAGAAAATTTGGGTCTCCCAAGACGAGTTTATGTTTCCCCGGTTTTCTTATTTTGAAGTTTTGATATTCAATCCCAATTTTCCATCCAACTCGGAATTTAGGTTTTAAAAAGTTTTGAACTAGCTTAATCTTTTCTTCATTTTCCATATTTGATAGTGAAGAAGTGTAGCTTGAGGGGTATCCAACAAAACGAGAACCAAGGATACAAAATGCGTAGAGTCCTTCATCCTTTAGTTCAAATTCTTGTGTTCTTTCACTTAAGGGGAATCTTACAAGTGGTTTTGGTCGAATTGATTCAATAGACCATTTTATTCCAACGAATAACATAGTTAATCCAACAATTCCCATTAATATGAATAATACCTGCATAGTTCTTGAATTACCTGTAACGACCGAGGCTACGAAGCGTGCGGATCGTTACTAAAGTTGGTTTCCCGAAGGTAAGAATTGATTTATTAATCCAAAAATGATTTTACGCAGCAGAATTCTGCATGGTTTGTAGGCTATGTTATGTGTATTATATGATTAAACCGTTGTTGGTATGTCTTTTATATAGTTAGAGATATTAAAGGCCGCTTCAAGTTCATCGTCGATTAGTTCCATTAGCTCATTCGTGCTCCTGTAGAAAAAACTCAAATGTGTTAAAGCAGAAAGCATTATTTTAGTATAAATTTGAAATTCAGCAAGATCCTTTAATTCCATTTTTGATTGTACCGCTCGATGTATGTACGCGCTTCTGAAACCGTACATTTTTTTTATCATCTTCTTGACTTTTTTACGGTCTGATACTGAAACACAGACAATTTTAGGACCATACCGAGAAATTGTAAAAAGTACCGGTTCATTTTCATTACTTAAGAAAATTGAATCCCAGATTGAAGCTATTTGAACAATTCGTTCATATAAGTTGTCATTAGATAATGCAATGGAAAATCTTTTCACATTCATTTTTACAACATCCCTTAACTCATTAGACTTTGAACTGGAAAGATCTAATTTTTGAAATATATGCGAATGAATATGATTTACTAAATCTTTTTGTAAAACTAATGGCTGTCCTGCTGATGGAGCTAAATCTATTGATAATTTGTCAAAAAAAGTCTCTTTAAACACATAAGTGAAGTTCTTTTCATTTTTTGTTGTTCGACTATCAATATCGAATTGTAATGGAACGTTAGGGAGCTCAATTGTAGGGCTAAAACTTTTCAATATATCAATAGATAAAGCACATTTGTCAAAAGCTAATTCAATTGCTCGTTGTCGAGAGCAATTATCTATTTTGCAAGCAACATAAACTGTATTCCCATATATGTTGCGTGATGCTTCAATTTGTTTTTCATCCGTCTCTCCTTTTCGCAGTATATAGTCTTCAATATCATTTTTTCTTGTATAATCTAACCAGGTTTCACCAATGTTTATTTTACATGGTATGCTTAAATACAGTACTTTAAAAGCAACTGTCCACGATTCGCAAACGGCATTTATTTTATCTTCAAGAAAAGCGCAAAATTCTTTTTCAATTTTTGCAAATTCGTCCACATTAAGTATCCAATTGAATAGCTCTGTTTCAATAAATGATTGATTCACTTTTTTATTAATTCTAGGAACTTTATGAATAGATTTGGTGAGTTTCATGAACTGGTCATATGAATCACCTTCAAAACCTATTTCATGTCCATTTTTCGCAAGAAAAATATCTGAAATTTCCTTGGTAAATTGATTGAAACTCCTACTTATAACGGGCTGAGAATTATCAAACTTATCAGACCAATCCAATGCGTATATTTCAGCTTCTGATCCTTCACCTTTATTAGACTGGGTAGAGTTAGACTTAACAATTTTTTTAATTAAAATGTCAACTAGCTCAACGGCTCGTTTATTGAAGGAATTTTGAGCATGTTCATTTATCATAATACGGTTTTACTGAATATAAGTGGTTAGTCATGACTTTTTATTCTTCAAATTTCTCCTGAAATAGATTAACCAAGCTTGATAAGTCTCCATTGTCTGATTTTTTTAAAGCCTCAAAATATTGCTCGTCTGATCGAAGTTTAAATGGTTTTTCATGAAAGAGTAGGTGTGCTGCTTGATAATCTGTTAGCACTCTGGCCACTCTTCCGTTGCCGTCTTCGAATGGGTGTATTGCTACAAGTTCATGATGAAAATTTGCCATAGCCACAATGACTTCCTTCGTATCATCACTATGCAATTGAGTTTTGTTCGAACTCCACGTATCAACAAACTTAGCAAACATTTTCGGCAAGTTTTCTGGTTTAGGGGGGACGTAGCTAGCCATGTCGAGTGATGTCTTTGGGTAACCAACCCACGAAATGGATTTCCGTATTTTTCCTGACACAATTGTTGAAGGTTCATCGATTAGTAAGAGTGAATTTAACTCCATTAGTCCTTGACCGTTGCATACAGAGGGATTTTCTAGTAGTTGCGAAATTGCTTTTTGATTAATTAGTTGTGGCTGAAATGGCGTGCTATCTAAATGATTTAAAACGGCGCTCATTGTTATTTCGACATTTTTTTCAATCGTATCAGTTTTAGAAGTGATTTCTTCTAAATGACTGAGAGCGGATATTTGAAATAGTTCTTGTTGTTTTTTACATGTTAATGTCAATTCCGCAGCCAGTTCATCTAAATGTATACTTGCGGCTTCTGCTGATAATTGCAGGAATCCGTTCCCTTCCTTTCCATGTTCTTTTTTTCGGGACTCCCATGCCTCGAACAACGCGTTGAACCAAAGAGCTTTATTAGGAACTTGATTATCGAAAATCAGACATTTTTGTAACAACTCTCTTGCTGGGCCAAAATCATTTATCCCAAATATAACTTCTGATGGAGTATACATTTCTTTAGGAAGGGATTCGCTCCAACTATCTCCCACCTTGCTTAATTTCTTAAGAAAGTCAGAATTGAATAAATGCTCAAGTAAATTTTTGGTGGCTTTTGTGGCTCCAAAACCAAGGGCCCAGCTAATTGGATCGAACGGCATGTAATGTTTTTTTTGAAGTTACTGTTTTTTAAACTTATCTATTGTCATTAGAATTAGTGGTGAATGTGGTTTTCATTACACATAACGACCGAGGCTACGAAGCGTGCGGATCCGCCACCATGGTTGTGTTCCCGAAGTTAAGAATAGATTTTTAATCCAAAAATGATTTCTCGAAGCAAAATTTTCGCATGATTTGTAGGCTATGTTATGTTCTAGTCTAAATTCGAAGTCCAGTAAATAGTATGAGCTGATTAGATTTTTTTATAAGTATTTAACATATTGATAATGAATCATGTAATGGTTAATTGTTACTTTGAGGACATAACCAAACAACTATTTATTATGAGCGAACAATTTAAATCAATAGAGAAGTTTAACGAATTAACATTAACGGAGTTTTTTGAAGTATCCGATGAATTAGCCACTATCGGGTCACTCAACGGACATATTTTTCTACGAAGAAGTCACGACCGAGTTATTGATGCTTTGTGGGATAAAGCAAATGTGAAGATTAGTGAATTGGGAAATGATCACAAAGAGGAATTGAGCGCAGTTACTAATAAGATTGAAATTCTTTCCGAATTGTTAGTGGACGTTGAAAATTTGTATAATGCCACAGAAGATAACGCTTATGACTGTCGTAACAGATGCTATAAACAATTCCTTCAACATAACGATGCTATTAGATATCAAACCTGTATCAACAATTGTCCTGTAGGTCAAGGTCCAAAAGCCGCAGTATTATTTAAACATATTAATTATTCTGGTGCCTTTGTTCCAATAGAATATGATGCTGATAATAGAGATCTTCGTCGAAATTCCTTTAACGACATGACATCGTCAATTCGATTGAAACCAGGCTGGAAACTACTAGTTTCTGAACATGTTAATCATGGAGGGAGACGCTTTTGGGTAACCAATAATATTCCGGATTTGGGTAAAACTCCGATTGGGCATGATTCCATTTCATCCTTAATAGCATTTAGAAAATGATCAAATGATGGCAAGTCACTTTTCTACCTCACTTCATTGAACATAACTCCCTTATACCACGCACTAAGTTAATACATATATCGCCAAATCATAACTATACGTGCATAGCCTGTTGCTAAAACGAAAACGATTCATCCCATCCAAAAAGAACATTCCTCAAAATCTCATGCATCAATAGAACGACTTTTTTCACTTGTATTACCATTCGATAACGGAATAGGAGTAGATTGAAATACTTTTACTAAATTGTGTTATTACTGACAGCAGAACTTACCCTAACAAGTAAGCATGAGACCACTAAATTTTTTCGCAAGTTTAATTTTTGTTGTGTTCGTGACGTTCCCTGCATTGCTTCAAAGCTATGAAGATAGTTTGCTTCACACTCTTGACGAGAATCCAACAAACAAAGAAAGCTTGTTTCTTTTGGGAGAATATTTGGTTCAACGAAACCCCGAACAAGCAGAGCTATATGCGAATCGTCTTAGGAAGTTGACAACCGGCACAGCTGATAGTAGCGAGTTATCGCGAATGAACAACATCTACGCAGCAAGTCATAGGTGGCAGGGAAACTACACCACTTCACTCGCGTATTATGAGAAGAACTATGCGTATTACTCAAGGAATAATGATCACGAAAACGCGGCAGAATCTGCTGCAAAACTCGGAACAATCAACCTTTACATTGGAAACAATATCGTTGCACAGACATATCTTCTGGAAAGTGATCAGATCTTTAAAAAGATGGGGACGCCACGGCAAAAGGCAAGTAGTAAATTACGTCTCGCCAATTTTCATTTAGGTATACATCAACTCGATGAAGGGAAAGAGCTATACGAAGAGGCTTTGAAAGAATATAAGGCGATAAACGATAGTTCGGGGATTGCTACTGTTAGCATTAATTTAGGTTCTGTACTGACGGATTTGGGACAATTCGAAATGGCCGAAACGCATTTATTGAACTCATTGGCGTACTGCGAGGTATTTCCTACAAAACGTGAATTGGGATTTGCGCATGATTTCCTGGGCTTACTCCGTCAAGCTCAAGGTCGATTGGATGAAGCATATCAAGAACACTTGAAAGCACTCGACATACGTTTGAAATTAAGCAGCACATACAATTTGTGCGAATCAAGGTTGAGTGTGGGGAAAATACTGATCAAACTCGGGGAGTATAGAGCAGCGATCGCACAGCTCAAACAAGTGTTTACCTATGAAGAACATCATTCTCTAAATCAAGAAAGCTTAGCACATGAACTCCTTTCCGAAGCGTATGAAAAAATGGGAGATTATGCCTTGGCTCTACAAGAGCAAAAGTTGTTCAAAATGATAAGTGACAGTATTTTGAATACGTCTTCCTTGGAAGTGATCGCTCAAAAAGAAGCGCAATATAAAAAGAAAGAGCAGGATGCACGAATCAAAATTTTAAGTCAAGAAAAGGAACTGGCGGAGCAAAGAGCATTTCGATCCAAAGTAATTACATACGGCACAATCACCATTGCAATCGTCTTTTTATCGCTATTGTTTTTCGTATTCTATTTATACCTCAAGGTGAAAAGGCAAAAAAATGAGTTGTTCAAATCCCTAGAGGAAAAAAGGGTACTGCTGAAAGAAATACACCACCGCGTTAAAAATAACCTTCAAATCGTATCTTCTTTGTTAAGCATTCAAAAGCGACAAGTTGAAGACCCCGTGGCGGTGGGAGCATTGGAAGAAAGTAAAAATCGAGTACGATCAATTGCCCTCATTCATCAAAACTTGTATCAGGATAATGACCTGAAAGAGATTGATGTAAAGTTTTTTATTGAGAAACTCACTCAAGATTTAGTCCATGCATACAAGGGAGAGAACAGGAACGTATCGATTGAGTTCGATGTGGACGAGGTAAAATTGGATATCGATCGTATTATTCCTATTGGATTTATTGTGAATGAACTGATTACCAATGTGCTCAAGTATGCGTTCGACATGGATCAACTCGGTATTTTGAAGCTGAAAGTGAAAAAAGAGCCTGACTGGCTTCGATTAGAAGTTACTGATAATGGAGTAGGGCTGCCCGAATCTTTTTCATTAGATACCTGCAAAAGCTTAGGCTACAAGCTTGTACGATTATTCTCAAATAAATTGAAGGCCGAATTAACTGTGGAATCGACAAAAGCCATAAATGGAACGAAGGTTCAACTTTTAGTTCCCTATAAAACGAAGAAATGGAAGAAGTAAAAAGTATTCGAGTATTGATCGTAGAAGATGAACCCGTTATTGCAGAAGACATCGCTGAACATTTGATGGATGTAGGATATGAAATTGAAGCAATCGCCTATTCTAAGGAAGATGCATTGAATGCACTAGCGGTTTCTTCACCTGATATTGTCCTGTTGGATATTCATCTTGAAGACAATATGGATGGAATTGAAATTGCTGAATATTTACACACGAAGTGCGACATACCTTTTATTTTTCTGACGTCCTACGCGAATCGATCAATCATTGATGAGGTAAAGCAATCGCAGCCCATGGGATATGTCGTTAAGCCATTTAACAAGGGTGATCTGTTCTCATCAATTGAGATTGCATTGTACAATTACGCACAACTGTTCAAACCAAGAAACTTTAACCTAGAATCGATCAACAAAAGGATAAATTCTCCGCTTACCGCTAAAGAATTCGAAATTTTAGTGGATCTCTACGAAGGAAACACAAACAAGCAGATGGTGGATAAACACTTTGTAAGCATCAATACTATCAAAACGCATATCCAGCGAATCTATCAAAAGATGGAGACGAACTCCAGATCAAGTACAATTGCCAAAATCAGGTCCTTGCTTGAGTGATGTTTCTATCTATTCATGGGGGAGTTGAAAATCATACTTTTAGGTGATGTGAGTAGGAAGTCATTGTCGTTAATTTGTTAACAAAGCCACTTCGATTTGTAGAGCGCTCAAAATGGGAGTGGAACAGCGACTGCCGAAAAGCTAATGAACAGAGTAGGCACTTTTAACTAACTAAACACAATTCAAACATGAAAGTTCGGAAAACAATTCTGAGTATGGTTATTGGAATACTCATAACATGCTCATCAACAAGCATGGGACAAACCTTCAACAAAGAATACACAATCTCCAATTTTTACCGAGATAATGTCGTCGCCAAATCTACAATTGAAATATATAAAAATCCCTTACCCAAAAAGATCATTACAGTTGGATCAATTAAAGGAACAAATACCGTATTGGAAGATATTGTAATTACGCATACGGATGTTAGTGGAAACATCACTTGGACCAAACGTTATGGGAAGAATAACTTGCATGAAAACGCGAGTGGAGTAACGCAAAGCCAAGACGGTCGTCACGTAATTGTTACAGGTCTAATTATGGATCCACAAACGCCCAATTGGAGATCAAACCTATTGATTATGAAGATTCGAATTCTTGATGGTGCTGTCATCTGGTCTCGAAAATATGGTACTCCTACATCAAGTGAAGTAGGTATATTAGTCGGAAAAGTCCCTAACATAGAGGGAGATAAAGGAGAATATATTATAATGGGAACTTCAGAATTCGCTGCAACGGATTCAAAAAAACGCTTATTTGGTCTCCGCATTGATGAAAATGGTGGAATTATCTGGTCGAAGCGATACCAACACACAAGCACAAGCACCAAATTACTTATACCGACTGATATGCAAGTGTTTCAAAATAGCTTCAAAGTAACGGGAAGGTTAAAAGAACAATCCCAACCACGAAAAATCTTTGTTGTAGATTTTAGAACAGATAGTGGTGATCAATATACCTATGGGAGCAGTGACTTCTTTACATTTTCAAGATCTGGGGTAGATTTAAATGATCCTTCTCTTACAAGCGTTTCTGGAAATCAGGGAGGGACAGCTATCGCTTATACGTCAAATGAAGGTGGCTCTGGAAGCTTCTGTTTTAATGGTGGCCCTACGAATAAAGTCAATGTTAGCTTACTCGACATAAACAACAATCTCGTTTGGACAAAATATTTTTGGCAAGATGCGAATGACGGACAGCGTCCAATCGGAATTCATTCAAATCTATCAACACCCAAAGGACACCGACTAAATGTTGGGGTGAATACCTTTCGCAATGGTAAAAGTGCTCCGGCATTTCTAAGTCTCGACCCAATCAGCGGAGGGATTTTAGGATTTCGAAATTACAGAGTTGCGGGAACTTCTTTTGAAAATGTAGATCGATTGGGGAACGACATGGTCCCAATACGCTTTAATGCTGGGTATTTGATAAAGTCTAGGACTTCAACCGGGTATAATATTATCAAAGCAGATAATTTGGGATACGTAAGCTGTTCCGAAGAAGATGTGATCTCCACTTGTGGAACCTACTTGTTCAAAGGTATTAAGAAGGTTACTCCCATTAATTATGGAACCTCCGATGCAATAGAAGTGATCAATAATACGATTCAGTCCGATGAAGAGGATTGCCAATACTATATCAATTGGGATGGTACTTTTGATGCGAAAAGTAATCAGGATCAAGCGGTATCGGAAAGCGCTCAGTTCGTAATTCACCCCAACCCTGCAGATGATTACGCTGTTGTGGATGCCAGCGACTTAAATTGGGAATCAATCACTGTTACGGTTCTCGATATGCTTGGACAGGAGGTATACAGTATTTCTAACGAAAAAGAAGCCACGACAAAACAATACAGCATCCCAACCAGCACATTCGAATCTGGAGCGTACATGGTTGTGGTGAAAAACAGCATTGGTGAAATGTTAACTAAAAAGTTAATTGTTCAATAGCAGAAGACATTCTCTGAAGTTGACATTAACAAATACTTAAGAAGCCTCCGATTTCGGGGGCTTTTTTACGATTAACCACTCACAAACTAAAATGTCGTTTAATGAACTCCTTTTGTTCTTTGAATCAAAATTGTAGCATCTTGAAAGCAAAGAATGAGATATGATAAAAAGTAGTTTGATAATGAGCGTGTTCTTGGCTTCATCGCTTTCGGTATGCGCTCAGACCCAAAAAGGTCAAACAATTATTGGAGAAGCACCAGGAGATAAGTTCGGCTCTTCTTTATCAATGACTAATTCGAATACTATCGCTATTGGAGCATATTTTAATCAAGGTGCGGCACCTTATGCAGGACATGTACGTGTCTATGATTGGAATGGAGGTAATTGGGGGCAAAGAGGAATAGATTTAGATGGAGTGGATGCAGGCGATTGGTTTGGCTACTCGGTGTTCATGTCAGATGAAAATACCTTCGCTGTAGGTTCGCCGAGAAGCGATGTAGGCGGAGCAGAAGCTGGAATCGCACAGGTTTTTGAATGGAACGGAAGCAACTGGGACCAGAAAGGTTCAAGTCTAATTGGAGAAGCTTCAGGAGACGAGTTTGGGGTTACTGTTGACATGCCGAATACGAACACAATTGCGGTTGGTGCATGGAAAAATGCAGGAACGGCTACTTCCGCAGGACACGTCAGAATTTTTGATTGGAATGGTATCGATTGGGTACAAAAAGGAAGTGATATTGATGGAGAGGCTCTTGGAGATTTTTCGGGATCTGCAATCTCAATGCCAGACGAAAATACCATTGCAATTGGCGCATACTTGCACGCTAATGGTGGCAACCATTCGGGACAAGTGCGTGTTTATAACTGGAACGGAAGTGCATGGATTCAAAAAGGAGTTGACATAGAAGGAGCTGTGGAATCATACACAGGATATTCCGTGGAGATGCCAGATGCAAATACACTAGCTATTGGCGCAAATGCCCATGATGACACCGACGTAGATGCAGGTAAATTGAGAATTTATGACTGGAATGGATCGAGCTGGGTACAACTTGGATCTGATATAAATGGCGACGGACTTTATGCGAATTGCGGATTTTCCGTAGCAATGCCTAATCCGAAAACTGTATTGGTTTCTATGGTGAATAAAAGTACTAATTCACTCAACAAAAATGGGGAAGTACGCTTGTACCGATGGGATATTTCCACGAATGATTGGATGCAAACTGTAAGCATTACGGGAGCAAATACTTACGATTGGTTGGGCTGGGATGTCTCTATGCCAGATGACAATACAATTGCAATGGGAGCAACAGAAGGGGGGAACGGTCCAGGCTATGTTCAAGTATTTGATATTTGCGATGTGAATACCAATGTAACCGATAATTGGGGTATTCTGACCAGTTCAGCCAATGCAGCTGCGTATCAATGGTTAGATTGTGATAACGGTTATGCCCCGATAGCTGGAGCAAACGCTCAGTCCTTCTTGCCGACCGCAAACGGTTCATACGCAGTTGAAGTAACGGAAAATGGCTGTATTGATACTTCGTCGTGCACACTTGTAAATTGGGTCGGTATAGATGAGTTGACTTCCGAAAAATTGATGACAGTTCATCCAAACCCAAGTGAAGGCCTTATTTATCTTCACTTGAATGGTACTAACGAAGATGTTTCTGTCTCTGTTTATAGTGCGACAGGAGCGTTGGTATTCCACGAAAAGATCGGGAATAAGAAAGAATATGTATTGAACTTAACTGATCGACAAGGAATCTATATTATCGAAGTTGAACTAACGCATGGAACGATTGCGCGAGAACGCGTCATTTTGAAGTAGAACCTTGAATTTGATATTCATTAAAAAGGGAGAAAAAGATTTCAATATGCTAGTAAAATTCTTCTCCCGCTGGTTCTCAGTTTTAAACTAGATCGAATGACGTGTGAAACAAAAGAGGTTGCCCGAAAAAGGCAGCCTCTTTTAATTTTTTGCCCCTACTCGAACCAGAAGAAATGCGATTTCTGAAGACCAAACTATAGGGAAGATGAAGTTTTGAGTTAGACCAGGTCCGTAGAGAGAGTGGATCAATACCAAAAATGGAAAGGGAAAGGAAATAGCTATAGCTCTAACTAAACTTGCTCATTGGTATAAAGATGTTGAAGAATCTGGTTTCAGAAGCTTTGCCACCATTATGAATACCATAAAAATCAACTATGATGGAATCGTCAATTATTTTGAGAATAGAAGCACAAATGCGGCTGCCGACCGCGAAGCAGCACCGTAGGTAATCATTCAAGGATCAACGTTAAAACCTATGGAGGAATATTTGAAAAATTCTGATTTTTGTCGAAAAACAGCGTTTTGGATTTCAACAATGATTTATTGAAGTTGGTGTTCCCCGAAGTTCTCTTGGAACACTTTGATTTAACAGATACTCGTTCAGAAAAGGAGATTCTGCACTTCTATTTTTCGGAGAAAAACATTCATCCCAAAGAATTTAGAGATGTTG
>PDWJ01004888.1_pt1 | contig 11428 bp, 6 predicted proteins | sample 1430881 | NCBI WGS metagenome assembly PDWJ01 (sample SAMN01162460, study PRJNA174530) | Oral metagenome, whole genome shotgun sequencing project. | biome: Marine environment; feature: Marine mammal; material: Swab sample of the gingival sulcus; isolation source: swab sample of gingival sulcus... | reverse complement strand
GGGCGCGGGCGCGGGCTTGGTGGCCGCGGGCGCCGGCGCGGGCTTGCTGGCCGCGGGCTTGGCCGCGGGCGCGGGCGCGGGCTTGCTGGCCGCGGCCGCGGGCGCGGGCTTGGCGGCGGGCGCAGGCGCGGGCTTGCTGACCGCGGCCTTGGGCTTGGCCTCCTCGACCGCGACGGGCTCGGGCTCCTTGACGCCGGGCAGGTCGATGACGCCACCGTCGTGGTCCACCTGGATCTTGGGCACCTCGGGCTTGAGGGCCGCGCGCTTGGCCTGCTTGTCGGCCTGCTTGTACTCCGGGCGCTTGCCGGTCTTGAGGAAGTACAGCTCGTCGTTGGCCAGGTCGAGCTGAAGCTGGGTGATGATGTAGGCGCGGCGGTTGTCCTCGTTCTTCTTGCGGAGGCGGCGCAGGGCGGACTCGCGCTCGACGGCGTCCTTTTTGAGGCGCCTTAGCGCGCCCTCGAGCTTGTCGACCGAGCGCTGGGCGCGCTCGAGGTCGCGGGCGAGGCCGGCGACGTCCTCGGAGGCCGCGCGCTTGGGGGGCGCCGAGGGGCCGGGCTCGGCCTTGGCCGCGGCCGCCTTGGTCTCGGCGTCCGCGACCTTCTGCTTGAGCTGCTCGACCTCAGCTGCGCTCTCGCCGAGCTCCTGCAGGCGATCGCGGGCGGCCTGGAGCTCCTGGCGGGTCTGCTCGCGGTCGATGCGGACGCGCTTGAGGTCCTTGGCGAGCTCCTTGACGCGGTCCTCGGCCTTGTGGAGGTCGCCCTTGAGGCCGACGACCTCCTCGCCCAGCTCGGCGATGCGCTGCTTCTGGTTCTTGGCCTTCGACCCCTTGGTCGAGGCCTCGCTGGCCATCCTCTGGTACTTGTCGGCCTGGCTGTTCAGCTTGTCGCCGAGGCGCTTGGCCTCGCGCTTGGCCTCGCTGGCCTCGGTCTCGAGCTCGTTGACGCGACCCATGAGGGCCGCCATGCGGATGGCCAGGAAGACGGCGAAGATGCCGAAGACGCCGGCGAGGATGCCAGGGATCATCAGAGTGTCCTCAGGGGGCGGGAGTGGTTGGAGGGTGCGTCGCCGGACCTCCCGGGGGGCCCGCGCGTCGCTGTCGCCTGGCGCCCGCGGCGCGGCGCGACAATGCGGCGAGTGCTTAGCATCTTTTTGACCCGCGGCCTACCGATCCGGCATCTTGCCGCCGCGTTCGCAGCCGCGGTCGTCGACAGGGAGAAACCGAGCCATGCGCCATAGCCTGATCCGCGTCCTCGGGGTCGCCGCGCTGGCCTGCGGCGCCTGCGGGTCGGAGGTCTCCGAAGGGGTGGACCCGGTCGAGGTGTCCCCCTCCGACGGAGCCACCGAGGACGCCGCGCGCCCCCCCGATGCGGGCGCCGCAGCCGCCGGCGCCGGCGCGATCTGGGTCGAGGACGCCGCAGGCGTGGCCGCCGGGGTCCTCGTCCGCCGCGGCAGCGACGACAACATCGCCAGCCGCGCCATCTACGACCTCGTCACCGTCTATCACCCCGACAGCGGCCTGTTCTACGAGGTCACCATGACCGACGGCGTCGTCCGCTACCCCGCCACCACCATGTTCCGAGGCTACGGCTGCGACGTCCCCATCGGGGTCGCCGTCGGCGCCTGCACCGACTGCCGCTCGGGCTTCGGCGTAGGCCTGCGCCACGGCGACGCCTGGTGGCGCGTCCGGGGCGGCGTCGGATACGAGCAGCTGGCGCCCGGCTCCACCCGCAGCAGCGGCCTGTCGGCGGAGTGCGTCACCCACGGCACCTCGAACGCCAAGGCCTACCCGGTCGACCGGGTCACGGGCGCCACGCCCCCGCAGAGCTTGTCGCCCCCCCTGCGCTTCGTCTGGCGTTAGTCGGAGCGGCCTCCCACGGCACCCGTGGACGACGCGCTCAGGTCGATGGCTGGGCCGCCAGCCAGCTCCCCGTCCGGGACCCCGCCACCGCGAGCAGCCCGGCGTAGGGGCCCTGGTAGACGACCTCGCCGCCCGCGGCGCCGGGGCCGGGACCCAGGTCGATGATCCAGTCGGCCTCGCGCATCACGTCGGGGTTATGCTCCACGACGACGACCGTGGCGCCGGCGTCGACCAGGCGGTGCACCACCCGCATGAGCTTGGGCAGGTCCGCCATGTGAAGCCCGATCGAGGGCTCGTCGAGCACCACCACCAGCTGCGGCTGACCGCGGCCGATGAGGTGGCTGACGATCTTGATGCGCTGGGCCTCGCCGCCGGACAGGGTCGGCGACGGCTGGCCGAGGGCGAGGTAGCCGAGGCCGACGTCCTCCATCAGCGCCAGGCGCCGCTTGATCTGCGGCACCCGGTCGAAGACCTCGAGGGCCTCTCGCACGGGCATCTCCAGGATCTCGTGGATGGCGTGGCCGTCGTAGGTGACCTGCAGGGTCTGTCGGTTGAAGCGACGCCCGCCGCACACATCGCAGGCGACATAGGCGTCGGGCAGAAAGCTCATCTCGAGCTTGACGAGGCCGTTGCCCTCGCAGGCCGCGCAGCGCCCGCCCTTGACGTTGAAGGAGAAACGGCCGGGCGCGTAGCCGCGGACCTTGCTCTCGGGAAGCTTCGAGAAGAGCTTGCGGATCGGGTCCCAGACGCCGACGTAGGTCGCGGGCGTCGAGCGCGGGTTCCTGCCGATGGGCTTGTCGTCCACCTCGACCAGGCGGACAAGACCCTCGAGGCCCGCCGCCGCGCGCCACCGCCCGGCGCCCCTGTCGCCGTCAATGGCCTTGGTCAGCACCTCGACGAGGCTCGACTTGCCCGAGCCCGACACGCCCGTGATGACCGTGAGGCGACCCCGCGGGAGCTTGACGTCCACACCTGATAGGTTGTGGTGCGCTACGCCGTCGAGCGTGATGAATGCGGCGTCGTCGAGGGGCCGCGGCGCCGCGCGTACGGGCGGGCGTGGGCGCGCCAGGCAGCGGCCCGTCATGGAGCGCGGGCTCCGCAGCGCCTCGTTGAGGGGTCCTTGAGTCAGGACCTCGCCGCCCTCGGCGCCGGCGCCCGGCCCGATGTCGATCAGCACGTCGGCGGTCCGCAGGGTCAGCTCGTCGTGCTCCACCATCAGGATCCCGTTGCCGCGAGCCTGAAGCTCGTCGAGGGTCTTCAGCAAGACCTCGGTGTCCGTCGGGTGCAGGCCGATGGTCGGCTCGTCCAGGACGTAGAGCACCCCGCACAGGTGCGCGCCGAGCTGAGCGGCCAGGCGGATGCGCTGGCTCTCGCCGCCCGACAGGCTGCGGACGGCGCGGTCGAGGCTCAGATACGACAGGCCCACCTCGGCGAGGAATTGGGCGCGTTCGCCGATGGCCTTGCGCGGCCCGGACGCGATGGCCTCGCCGCGGGCGGACAGGTCGAGGCCGTCGAGGTAGGCGACCAGCTCGGGCGCCGTCAGCGTCAGGAGCTGGGGCAGGGTCTTGTCGCCCACCACCACCGAGCGGCCGACGGGGCCGAGGCGCTGCCCTTCGCAGGTGCGGCAGGTGGCGCCGGCGCCGTCGACGCCGTGGCCGCCGCAGGCCTCGCAGGCGCCGAGGGTCGTGCGCGGCGAGAAGTAGCGCGGGTCGAAGCTGGCGCGCTGGCGTCCGCCGGCGCCCTTGACTTCGAAGATGCGAGAGCCCCCGCTGGGCGCGATGATCCGCACCCGGCCCTCGCCGAGGTCGGCCGCTCGCTCGATGAGGGTCCGCAGGGCCGTGGCCTGCGCGGCCGTGGCGTGGCCGACGACGAAGTCGATGTCGTGGTGCTTGCGGGTGCGCAGGCGCGGGGTGGGGCTGGCGCTCCGGAGCTTGCCGTCGACGACGACGTCGACGCCGAGGGTCCTGGCGCGGGCGAAGACCTTCTTGTGCAGGCCCTGGCGCTGCTGGACGATCGGCGCACAGACGATAGTCTCGGCGCGGCCCTCGGAGGCGGCGAGGCGCTCGACGAGGCCCGCGGCGCTCAGGCGCCCCTCGACGCCGCCGGCGCGGAGCTCGCCGAGACGGGCGTAGAGGATCCGCAGGAAGGGCTCGATCTCGGTGACGTTGGCGACGTTCGAGCGCGCGCCGCCGCGGGTGGTGCGCTGCTCGATGGCCACCGTGGGCGGGATCCCCTCGATGAGATCGGCGTCGGGCCGCGACAGCTGGGTGATGTACTGCCGGGCGTAGGCCGACAGGCAGTCGAGGAAGCGGCGCTGCCCCTCGGCGAAGACGATGTCGAAGGCCAACGATGACTTGCCCGAGCCGCTGACGCCGCTGATGACCGTGCGCTCGCCGCGCGGCAGCCGGACGTCGATCCCCTTGAGGTTGTGGACGCGGGCGCCCTCGATGACGATGTGCCCGTCGAGGCGCGCGGCGTAGCGGCGGCCGGCCTCGGAGACCTCGAGGGCGCCTGTGCGCTCGAGGGGGGCGATCCCCGCGAGCCAGCGCGCGAGGTGGCGGCCGGTGTGGGTGTCCGCCTCGGCCAGACGCGCCGGCGGCCCGGCAAAGACGAGCTGCCCGCCGCGATCGCCGCCCTCGGGGCCGAGGTCGATGACGTGGTCGGCGGCCGCGATGACGTCCAGGTGGTGCTCGATGACGACGACGGTGTGGCCGGCCTCGGTCAGCGCCCGGAGGTTGTCGACGAGGCGGTCGACGTCCTCGAGGTGCAGGCCCGTGGTGGGCTCATCGAGGAGGAACAAGGTCCGTACGACGCCGGGGACGTCGAGGTGCTGGGCGAGCTTGACCCGCTGGGACTCGCCGCCCGACAGGGTCGACAGGGTCTGGCCGAGGCGCAGGTACCCCAGGCCAACGCGCTGGAGCGCGGCGAGCTTGCGCGTGGCGGCGCTGCGCTGCCCGAAGAGCGCCGCGGCCTCGTCGATGGTCAGGTCCAGGACGCCGGCGACGGTGTGGCCCGAGGGCAGGGTGACCTCCAGGACCTCGGGCTTGAAGCGCTTGCCCTCGCAGACCTCGCAGCGCAGGACGATGTCCGCGAGGAACTGCATCTCCACCCTCTCGACGCCGGCGCCCTCGCAGGCGGGGCAGCGCCCGGCGCCCGCGTTGAAGGAGAAGGTGCCCGGGGTGTAGCCGCGCGCCTTGGCCAGGGGCTGGCGCGCGAACAGCTTGCGCACGGTGTCCCAGGCCTTGACATAGGTCGCGGGGTTGGCGCGCGAGGTGGCGGCCGGGGGGCTCTGGTCGATCCAGATGACGTCGCAGAAGCGGTCGAGGCCGCGCAGGGCGTCGACGGCGCCGGGACGCTCGGTGACGCGGCCGCGCTGGCGAAGGGAGTGGCGGTGCAGGACGCCCTCGACGAGCGTCGACTTGCCCGAGCCCGACACGCCCGTGACGACGGTCAGGGCGCCATAGGGGAAGCGCGCATCCACGCCCCGCAGGTTGTGGGCGCGGGCGCCGACCACCTCGACGCCGTCGCGCTGACCGAGGTCGGCGGTCGCGGTGCGGCGGCGAGCGCGGCGCGCGGTCAGGGCCCGGTGGGTGGGCGAGCGATCGGCCGCGGCCTCCGCGAGCCCCTCGGGGGGGCCCGCGTAGACGATCCGGCCGCCGCGGGCGCCGGGGCCGGGGCCGAGCTCGATGACGTGGTCGGCGACCCGGAGCATGTCGGGGTCGTGCTCGACGAGGACGACGGTGTTGTCGTGGTCGGTGAGCTCGGCGAGGAGCCTGGCGAGGCGCTCGGTGTCGTTGGGGTGCAGGCCGATGGTCGGCTCATCGAGGACGAAGAGCGTGTTGACCAGGCCGCTGCCGAGGGCGGAGGTGAGGTTGGCGCGCTGGATCTCGCCGCCCGACAGGGTCCGGGCCTGGCGGTCGAGGGTGAGATAGCCGACGCCGACCTCGTCGAGGTAGCGCAACCGCTTGGCGAGCTGATCGAGGACGGGGCCCAGGGCCTCGCGCTCGCTGGTGGGCGGCAGCGCCGCGAGCCAGGCGCGGGCGTCGCGGACCGTCAGGGCCAGCACGTCAGCGACGCTCTTGTCGCCGAGGATGTAGCGCAGGGAGTCGGGGGCGAAGCGGCGTCCACCGCAGCTCTGGCAGGGCAGATACGCCCGGTAGCGCGACAGGAAGACGCGCACGTGCATCTTGTAGAGCTTGCGCTCGAGCCACTTGAACCAGCCGCGGACGCCGTGCCAGCGTCGCGGTCCCCCGACGCCCTCGAGGATCAGGGTCTGGTGGGTGGCCGGGAGGGCCTCGAAGGGGGCGTCCATGTCGACGCCGGCCTCGGCGCAGATGTCGCGCAGCGTGCGGCGCTCGCGGGCGCGCTTGGGGCCTCGCCACGGCTGGATGGCGCCGCCCCGCAGGGACAGGCGGCGGTCCGGGATGACCCGATCCATGTCGACGGTGATGACGCGGCCGAAGCCCTTGCAGGTCTCGCAGGCGCCGATGGGGCTGTTGAAGCTGAAGGCGCCCTCGACGGGCTCGGGATGGACCACGCCGCAGTGGCGGCGGTCGAGGTGGAGGCGCCGCACCTGCGGGGCGCCGCCGCCGGGCCTGAGGAGGTGCAGGGCGGCCTCGCCCTGGGACATGCGGTAGGCCGTCTCGATGGACTCGACGAGGCGCGGGCGGTCCTCGGCCCGCAAGACGAGGCGGTCGACGACGACGTCGACGCGGCCCGACAGGCCGGGGTGGTCGGGGTCGTCGAGGGTCGTCACGGCGCCCTCGGCGTCCACGACCCGGCGAAAGCCCTCGCGGATTAGGTACCTGGCCGAAATGGCGGCGTCCTCGCCGTGGCCCGCGCGGAAGGGAAAGGTGACGAGCAGGCGCGGCGCGGCGGCGGCGCGCTCGGCGAGCAGCTCGTCGGCGACGCGGCCGGGGAGTTCGGGCTCGACGGGCTCGCCGCAGACCTCGCAGTGGAGGGTGGCGAGCTTGGCGAAGGTGACCTTGAGGTAGTCGGCGACCTCGGTGAGCGTCGCCAGGGTCGAGCGGGACGACTTGATGGCGTTCTTTTGCTCGAGGGCGACGGCGGGCAACAGCCCCTCGATGCCGCCCACGTCGGGGCGGTCCATACGCTCGAGGAACTGGCGGGCGTAGGTCGAGAAGCTCTCGACGTAGCGCCGCTGGCCCTCGGCGTAGAGGGTGTCGAAGGCGAGGGAGGACTTGCCGGAGCCCGACACGCCCGTGATGACGGTCAGCGCGCCCCGGGGCAGGGCGACGTCGACGTCCGCGAGGTTGTTCTGGCGCGCGTGCCGGACGTGGATCATCGTCAGCGCGCGGTCAGCTGGCCGCCCTCGTAGGTGAGGACGGCCGGGCTCAGCGGGTAGTCGGCCTCGGCGTAGGCGGCGGCGACGGCGGCGGGGTCGAGGTCCGGCCCCAGGAGCAGGCGGTCGCGGCAGGGCAGGGCGACGGCGAGACCGGCGGCGCCTACGCGATCGTAGAAGACGTCCTCGATGAGGGCGACGCGGGCGGCGTCGTAGCCGTCGCCGATGGCGACCTCGGGGGCCCGGTGGTCGACCTCGTGGCGGGCGTAGAGGTTGGAGCGGGCGACGCTGTGGATGGTGCCGGGGGAGGCGCCCCAGCTGTCGACGCGGCCGCGGGCGAGCCAGCTGAAGCGCCAGCCGCCGTCGAGCACATAGCAGGTGACGAGGCCGGCGCCGAGCTCGCTGAAGAAGAGGCGCTCGCGGTCGTCGCCGCCACCGCGGCCGGCGAGGACCGCGTCGTAGGCGGCGAGGAAGCGGCGGCGCTCGACGCGGGGCAGGAGCGTGGCGGCCCCCTCGCGCAGCGCCTCGCCGGGCGCGAGCTGGGCGGGGTTCTTCACGGCGGCGTCGATGCCGGCGGCGATGGCGAGGAGCTCGGCGTCGCGGACCGCGTCGGCGATGTCGTCGCAGGGCAGGGCGGGCAGGGGGTGGCGCTCGCGCTCGTAGGTGACGACGAAGCCGTCGTCGGCGCGCTCGAGGCCGAGGTTGACTCGGCCGAGCAGCTCGGTGAGCTGGGAGACGTAGGGGTACGAGGTCATCAGGGGCTCCTGTGAGGGCAGGCGAGCGCGCGAGCGCGCTCGACCGAGGCGCCGCTCAGACCCAGGGGCTGGTGCCGGACATCCAGGGGCCGGGAGGATCGTCACCGCGCGAGGTGAGGATCAGCGGGCCGTCGTCGGTGATCGCGAGCGAGTGCTCGAAGTGAGCGCTGGCGAGCTTGTCCGCGGTAACCACCGTCCAGCCGTCATCGAGCGTGACCGTCTCGTGGGTGCCGAGGTTCACCATGGGCTCGATGGCGATGCACCAACCCGTCTTGAGGCGGCGGCCGGTGCCCGGGACGCCGATGTTCGGGATCTGGGGCTCCTCGTGGAGGCGGCGGCCGACGCCGTGGCCGCAGTAGTCCTCGACGACGCCGTAGCCGAAGCGCCGAACGTGGTCCTCGACGGCGTGGCCGATGTCGCCCAGGCGGTTGCCGGGCAAGCACAGCTCGATGGCCTTGTACAGGCTCTCATTGGTGCGCTGCAGGAGCAGCTCGACCTCCTCGGAGATCTTGCCCACCGGGTAGGTCACGGCGCTGTCGCCGACGTAGCCGTCGAGGGTGGCGCCGCAGTCGATGGCGATGATGTCGCCCTGCTGCAGCACGCGCTCCGGGTCGGGGATGCCGTGGACGACCTCCTCGTTGATGGAGACGCACAGGGTCGCGGGGAAGACCTCGCGGCCGACCTTGTAGCCCTTGAAGGTCGGGTAGGCGTCGGCCTTGCGGATGAGCTCCTCGGCGGCGCGGTCCAGCTCCCAGGTGCTCACCCCCGGGCGGACCATGTCGCGCATCAGCTTGTGCACGTCGGCGACGACCTGGCCGGCTCGGCGCATCTTCTCGATCTCGAGCTTTGATTTTCTGACGATCATACGGTCCCACCCCACCTTGCACGCGCGCCCGTCTAGCACACGGGGTCGCGCCGCAGCAACAGCCCAGCCTGTCAGGGTTTCCGTCCCATTCCGACGGGCACCGCGCGCGTCGACTCGGGGCCCTGGGGGCGCTCCGTGGGCCCGCCGGGCCGGCTTGCTGCGTCCGGGCGCCGGTGATACCGATCTCATATATGACCGTCTATCCCGCGATCCCCGAGGGCTGGCGCCGTGGCCGACCCTGATCCCAAGCGCCCGGCGCTCCCGCGCAGGCTCCGCAAGGAGCTGCTGAGCCTGGCGCGCGAGGCCATCAGCGACAAGCTCGCCCGGGGCAGCGCGCCCGTCGCCGACGTCGCAGACGCCGCGCTGCGGACGCCGCGAGGGGCCTTCGTCAGCCTCCACATCGACGGCGCCTTGCGCGGGTGCATCGGCACCCTCTACGCCGACAAGCCGCTCCACGAGACCGTCTCGGAGATGGCCGCCAAGGCGGCCACCGCCGATCCCCGCTTTGCGCCGCTGAGCCCGCGCGAGCTGCGAAGCGCGGACATCGAGATCAGCGTCCTGACGCCCTTCACGCCCATCGCCCCCGAGGACGTCGAGGTGGGCCGCCACGGCCTGTACATCGCGCGCGGCCGGCGCCGCGGTGTGCTGCTGCCCCAGGTGCCGGTTCAGTTCGGCTGGGACCGCGAGACCTTCCTCGCCCAAGTGTGCCGCAAGGCGGGCCTGGACGCGGACGCCTGGGGTGCCGCCGACACGATCCTGATGGCCTTCGAGGCCCAAGTCTTCAGCGACCTCGGGGAGCTCGAGGAGGGCTGACGCTGCCGTCGCCGCAGCCGCCGGCGCACAGCCAGGCATCGAGCTGGCGAGCCCCACGCCACCAGAGGTCGACCGGCGGTCCCTTGCCTACCCTGGCCATGCCGCGGAGTCGGGCGCGGGCAATAGCAGCGGCGGCAGGTTGGGGAGCCCGTCGTGGAGCCAATCGAGGGCCGGCCGTTGCATGTCGCCAGGGCCGCAGATTCGCACGGCCTCGCGCAGGCCCGCGGGCGGGGCGGCGTCGCAGGCCAGGGTCGATAGGTCAGCCTCGATCGCCCGCAGCGCCCCGCGATCGGCCGGGAGCACCCACAAAAAGCGGCGCCCGGGGCCGAGCCGGAACGCGGGTGAGGGCAGGGTGGCGACCACGGCGGTGTCGGTACGCCAGGCGCGGCCGAGCATCTGGGCGCGGGTGAGCTCGGCCAGGCGCGCTCGGGCGGCGCCTGCGTCGAGGCGCTGGGGCAGGCGCGCCTCGACGGCGCGGACGGCGTCGGCCAGCTCCGAGGCGACCCGCTCGGGCTCTCCGGCGGTCCAGACGACCCGGGGCGACAGGCAGCCGGCCTGATCCCAGGCGCAGAGGTCGCGGGCGAGGCCGCTCAGCGTGGCCTCGTCGGGGGTGTGGATCCACGCGGCGCTGACGCGGTGACCGTAGCCGACGAAGGCCTTGTCGCCGGGGACGCGGGCGCGGACGGCCTCGGTGGCGGCGTCGCTGCCCAGGACGACCACGGCGTCGGCCTCGGCGACGGCGGCGTCGAGGGCCGCGGCGTCCGCCGAGGGGAAGCAGCGGGCCTCGACGCTCGCGTCGGCGGCCGCGATGGCGTGCGCGATCCCCGCTTGCCCGGTCGCGGGCTTGAGCAGCGCGCGGGCGCCGAGCAGGCGGGCGAAGAGGACGGCGCGCAGGGCGCTGGCCGGCAGGGTCGCGGCGGCGATGACGAGGACGACGCGGGGCAGGCGGGCCGGATCGAGGTCCGGGGGGAGCTCGGCGAGGACGCGCTCGACGGCGCCGGGGGCGCGCCAGGCTTCGGTCTCGGCGGTGAGGCCCGCTCGGGCGACGCCCTCGCTGAAGCCGATGGCGATGGTGGCCTCGAGGAGCGCCCGGCCGGGGCCGTGGTCGAGGTCGGCGAGGGCGAGCAGGGGCTCGTGGGGCCTCATCGCGCGCGGTCCAGGAGCTCCTCGGCGGTGAGGCTGCAGCCGCGGCCGATGGCGTCGGGGGCGCGCCCATGGAGGGTGAGGCGCCCGGCGGCGTCGAGGCTGCCGAGGTCCGCGGTCAAGATCGCCGAGACGTTGTCGAGGTTGAGGAGGTCGAAGCAGGCCACCAGGCCCGTGGCGCCGGGCGCGGCGTCGGTCAGGGTCGCGGGTTCGAGGACGCGGAGACGCAGGCTCGGGTTGGCCGTCAGGGGGCGACCGTAGGCTTGGCTCGTGAGCTCGGTCATGCCGTACTCGGGGACGACCGCGGCGGCCCCGAGCGCGAGCTTGGCCTCGACCTCGGTGAGGAGCTCGGCCTCGCTGAGCTCGCGGGTGCGGCCCTTGAAGCCGCCTGTGAGCATCATCCGCGAGCCGGCGGGCAGGGGCTGGGGCGCGTCGAGGGCGTCGAGCAGGCCGACCAGGGCGAAGGAGGTGGTCAGGAGCACGACGGGCTCGCGGGCGTCGCGCAGGAGCGCGCGGCAGGTCGGCAGATCGAGCCCGGCGGGTGTCATGGCCCAGCGGACCTCGGAGGCCAGGCCCGCCGCCAGGACTCCGATCATGTGGGACAGGGAGCTGTCGGGCGCGTCCTGGGGGCTCGGGACGAGGGCGAGCCAGGGGCGCGGGGCGCGGACGCCGGCGAGCACGTGGGTGACGAA
>PDWJ01007277.1_pt1 | contig 11429 bp, 9 predicted proteins | sample 1430881 | NCBI WGS metagenome assembly PDWJ01 (sample SAMN01162460, study PRJNA174530) | Oral metagenome, whole genome shotgun sequencing project. | biome: Marine environment; feature: Marine mammal; material: Swab sample of the gingival sulcus; isolation source: swab sample of gingival sulcus... | reverse complement strand
GTAGAGCTGATGGCTTTTTTTGTTTTTTTATCCAGACTGTGGTAATTCCTGGACATGGAATACAGTGTTTTTAATCCGTCCTTTTTCATATCGGTCAAAGTGCGGTTTTTGTTCATATCCAGAATTTCAAAAAAGGTGTTAATAAAAGCTTCCCTCTGTTCATCACTGAGAGTCAGCAGAACCTCTTTTACCGTTCTGTCTACGGTAATGCAGTCGTCGCCTACACGGGGCAGGTAGACAAAATCCGGTCCCAGTACCTGCCAGCTGAATCCGTCGTGCTGAAAAAGACCATGCTGAGTACTTTGAACAACCCTGTACGATTCTTCGTGTTCCAGCAGCATACCCACAACTGAAGATTGGGGAACCAGTGTTACAATACGCTCCGATACCCGGCGGTACTCTTTTGTATCCAGCAGACGTTTTCTGAATCCCGGGCCGTCGTTGTTGTATACAGTAACTATTTTGTCCTTCACGTTTTTTTCCGCGTGAATTGCGGCGTATACGGCCAGATTGCCTCCTTTGGAATGGCCGCCCAGATATATTTTTTTGTATTTGAAGCGAGGCACGGCTTTATTCACATAATCTACTGCTATTTTTTGGGCCGGTACTTCGTCCATAAAGCTCATTTTAAAGTCTTCTTTCCAGCCAATCAGGGTGTCATCTGTGCCTCTAAACGCTATATATGCCGTATCTCGGTTCAGTTCAATAACAGTAACAGCAAATTGAATTTCCACTTCTTCATCGTATATTTCCAGGGTGTCACGGATAATCAGACTGCCGTAGCGCCTGCTGTCCGACATAAGTTTGAGCATGCGTTTGAATTCACCCGTCAGCAGTACGCCCAGAGCGTTATTTGTATTGTCCGCAAAAATATCCTGAGCAGTTTCCCTGAGTGTTCTGGCACCCTTTTGTCCAACAGCATTTTTCAGTTGCAGATAGGAAAGTTTTGAGAAAATTAAATTATCTACAGGATTCAGGGGAAATTGCGCGAAGGGTAAATCTCCCCTCCATTGAATGTATTCCATTATTCCGGCCATAAAAAACTCCGTTTCTTCCAATATATATTTTTTGTAAGGAAAAGAGAAACCGGTTTGCTTTTAATTGACAGATAAAATAACTTTTTCTATTCTGAGTTGGTCTGAAAGACAAGGAGTTGACTGTGAAACGACAGAATATATGGTTCATTCTGCTTGTAGTTATGTTGCTGGGTTCCTGCGCGTCTGTCTCGGTGAAAAGAACGAGAAATAACAAGGTGATAGATCTGAGCGGCCACTGGAATGATACTGATTCCCGTCTTACGGCGGAAAACATTGTTGCTGATTGTCTGGCAAGGCCGTGGCTGAAAGATTTTGTGGCAGAAAACGGAAAAAAACCTGTTGTTATTGTCGGAACTATCCGGAATAAGAGTTCAGAGCATATTGAAGTATTAACCTTTGTTAAAGATATTGAAAAAGAGCTGCTTAACAGCGGGAAAGTCCGGTTTGTGGCCAGCAGTGAAGAGCGGGAAGAAGTCCGTGACGAGCGCCTGGATCAACAGTCCAATGCCACAAAAGAGACAGCCAAAAAACTTGCGGCTGAGACCGGGGCGGACTACATGATGAAAGGCACCATTACTTCCATTACCGATTCAGTTAAGCGCCAGACTGTTGTAAAGTATCAGGTCAGCATGGAACTGATTCACCTGCAGACTAACGAGAAAGTCTGGATTGGTTCTAATGAGGTAAAAAAACAAATTAAACATTCCGCGGCCGGCTGGTAAAAAGCATGAAGGCTTCTCTTCATACAGCGGCCTTCGTCAGCTTTGTTGCACTGGTTTTTCTCGGCTCCTGCGCCAGTACCAGAACTTTTCAGAAGCAGTATCTTGAATCGCGGCAGCTTTTGGAACGGCGCGATTTCTCGGGAGCTGCCGAGCTTATTGAAAAGTATAAGAACAGCGGCTACAGGAAGAAAGACCGGGTTCTTTTCTATCTTGATACCGGCATGCTCTATCACTTTGCCGGTGAGTACAGTAAAAGTAATGAAGCTCTCAGCGCTGCTGAAGAGGGCATGGAAGAACTGTTAACTAAAAGTATCAGCAAGTCTCTCTCGTCGGGATTTCTCAACGACAATGCCCTGGCGTATTCAGGGGAAGACTATGAAGATATCTACCTGAATGTCTTTAAATGTCTGAACTACATAGCCCTGGAAATGACAGATGACGCTCTGGTGGAAGTGAGAAAAGTACAGATTAAGTTAAAACGTCTGGAAGACAAGTACCGTAAAGCCGCCTTTGAGTATAATTCTTCCAAAAAAGCAAAAGGGGTTATTCCTGTTGCTGAAAGCCGTTTCCATAACGATGTACTGGCCCGTTACCTCTCATATCTTCTTTACCGGCTGGACAACAGCCCGGATGACATGAGAATTGAATATGAAAAACTCCTTCATGCTTTTGAAGATCAGCCTTCCATATACCCTTTTTTGCCGCCTGTCTTTGCCGAAGTTTGCCCGGAAGAAGAAACGGCCCGCTTAAGCGTTTTGAGTTTTACAGGTCTTTCTCCTGTCAAGAAACCTCAGACATTTTATCTGACAACCATTGAGCATGCGGTCATTATCAATACCTCCGGGCAGAATGAGGAATATAATGAAGAACTCTCCGGTTTTAGTATTATCCCTTTTCCGGGCGTCTCCGCCGGGTATCATTATAAACTGGAGTATCCTGTTATGGTTGAGCAGGGCAGTCAGGTAGACCGCATTGTTCTGAATCTCGGCAGCCAGAGCCGGGAACTTTCCTTAATTGAAAATATGCAGGCAGTATCCCGCGAAATTTTCATGCAGCGCCAGCCGCTTGTTATGGGGCGGACGGTTATCCGTACAATTTCTAAAGTTATAGCCAAGGAAACCGGTAAATCTGCTCTTAGAGGCGCATCTGAAAATGATTTTCTAACCTTGCTGCTGGCTGTTCTTATGGATGTAACGGTGGACCTTACCGAGAATGCCGATTTACGCACTTCCCGATTTTTTCCGGCTTTCGCTTATGGCATTGATCTGAATGTGCCGGCCGGAACGTATCCTTTCCGAATAGACTATTACGGAAACGGACGTCTTTTGTTTCAGGACAACCGGGGAATGGTTAATCTCAAGGCAGAAGGTCTGAACCTCTTTGAATCGTCTTATCTGGAGTAGCCTGCTTTACGCGCGGGGCATCGGCCCCGGCCGCTCCAGGAAAAATGTTCAGATGCCCGGGAGTTATTTCTTGACAAGTGAATTGCGGAAGTATAACGTGAGACAACAGGTTCTGTTTTAAAACCAGTTGATGGAGGAGCTTCTGTGAACCAGCTGGATAGTCAGCGGCTGTCTTTGACGCATCTTGCGGATGATTATGAGCAATACCTTGGAGCTGTTGTTCCTCCGGTGTTCCTGAACACACTGCATGTTTACAGCAGTTTTCAGGACTATGTGGATGCCGGAATAAACAAGGATACCAAGTTTGTATACGGACGCCTGGGGAATCCTACAACCGTTATTCTTGAGAAAAAACTGGCTGCTATGGAGCATGGCAGCAGAGCTGTCTGTTTTTCTTCCGGAATGGCCGCCGCAGCCGCTGCCATTACCGCTGTCTGCCGCTCCGGTGATCATATTATCTGCATGAGGGATGTCTATCAGCCGGTAAAACGCATTTTGAATACGCATTTTGCTTCCTTGTACAACATTGATGTTTCCTATGTTTCGGGGCTGGATCTGGAAGAAATTGAGCGGGCCGTCAGACCGGAAACACGCTTAATGATTCTGGAAAGTCCGGCAACTTTTGTTTTTACCGTAGTTGATCTTAAAGCCATCGCGGAAATCTGCAAAAAACACGGCATTATCAGTTACATTGATAATACTTACTCTACGCCTTTGTTTCAGAATCCTCTTGATCTGGGAATTGACATCTGCATGCATACACTTTCCAAATATATTTCGGGACACAGTGATGTTATTGGAGGTGTGCTTATTTCCAGCAATATGCAGCTGATAGACAGGCTTGTTAATGACATCAGGGAATTGTACGGCGCAATACTGGGTCCAATGGAGTCGTGGCTTGTTATCAGGGGACTGCGCTCTTTGGAGGCCCGTGTCAGACGGCATCAGGAAATTACACTGAAGGTTGCGCGTTTTCTGGAAAATCACCCGAAAGTCAAACGTGTTATGTATACAGGGCTGGAGTCGCATCCGCAATCAGAACTTATTGCAAAACAGATGAGCGGCCATACCGGGCTGCTGAGTCTGGAATTAAAGGGAAAACCTGAAAACGGTGTTGCTTTTATAGATAATCTCAAACTGTTCGGCAAAGGATGTTCCTGGGGCGGATATGAAAGTCTGGCACTGTGTCCTTTGTACTACATAGGGCAGCAGGAGATGGATTTTCTGCAACTCGACAACAAGGGACTGGTAAGGCTTCACTGCGGTCTGGAAGGCGAAAACAATTTAATTGCTGATTTGTCATCAGCTTTGGATAAAATTTAACCGGGATAAAATTCCCGGAAAAGGAGTATGTATATGTCGAAAATGCGCATCTATGTCGTGTTTGGTATCCTGGCACTCTTCATTGTCTGCCCGGGAACGGTTATGGGATCCGGAAGTTCAGAGCCTCTGCGTTTTCTGGATGTTTCCCCCAGCCCTGTCCGCCAGAGCTATTTTGAAGGTGTCTTTAAGAGCTTCCAGGAAGAAACAGGTATTGAAGTTGTTTATGAAAGTGTTCCCTGGGATGATGCTGCCAACAAGCTCATTGTACTGGGTTCTTCCGGGCAGCTGCCGGACGTTATGACAACATGGGCCGGCTGGCTGGGACAGTTCACTTCTGCCGGCTGGGTACGCTCACTCAATGAGTATGTAGCCGGAACCGAAGATGAGTATGCTGATACAGTAACCAAGCTTGTCTGGAAAAGTGAAAAAGAACTCTACGGCGATACCTACACAGTACCTGACGGTGTTATGGTTAAAGGTGTATTCGTACGGAAAGACTGGGCCAAAGAAGCCGGTTTGAAACTCGATCCCGCCAAAGGCTGGACCTATTCGGAATTCTTTGACACCGTACGCAGGCTGACCGATGTAAGCAAAAAAAGATACGGAACTTCTTTCCGCGGAGCACGCGGAGCCTTTGATCCCCTGTTTGTATACCTTGAAAGCCTCAACGGCGGAAAAGCTTACGCGGACGATGGTACAGCTCTTTTTGACTCTCCCGAGTGTATTGAAGGGTATAAAACCTGGAACGGACTCTATTTGGACGGCAATGCTCCCAAAGATGCCATCAACTGGGGTTTTATTGAAATGGTTGACAACTTTACCGGCGGCCTGACAGGAACTCTGATCAACGACTCTGAAGTTGCGGCTACCTGTATTGAAAATATGGAAGATGACCAGTGGATGGTTATGCCCATGCCGCGCAGCGACAAGGACGGCAAAATCTATAACACCGTTAATTCTCCCTATGCGTATTCCATTTCAACGCATTCCAAGAATCCTGATGCCGCCTGGAAGCTCATTGAATATCTGACAGATCCCAAAAACAACATTGAATACTGCAAACTGACGGGTCTTATTCCCATCAAGAAAGCTGTTGGAGACGATCCTTTCTACGGTCCTGACGGATACTATGCCACCTTTGTCCAGCAGCTTAACGATCCCGACATGGTTGTTCCCTGTGCCTATGGTCCCTTTAATTACACCGATATGCACCAGGGTGCCATGCATGAAGAAATGCAGAAGTATCTGCTGGGTCAGCAGGATGCCGCAACATCGTTGACGAATGTATCTGATGAACTTGAAAAGAGAATGAAAGAGTACCTGAAGGAAAATCCGGGTTCTGCAGTTGAACAGCCAAAAGGTTTAAGCGACTGATTTTAATTTTATTTTCTGACTGAAAGGTTTCAGGCTGACCGGCAGGTCAGCCTGAAACTTTTACTCTTGAAAGGAGAAAACGGTGAAGAATGGTATTGGGCAGCTGATCCTCTATCTTACAGTATTGTTTATTATATTTCTCGTTGTATTCGGAAAAATGCGCAAAAGGCGTTCTTCAGGAGCAAAGACAGATTTTTTTGCAAAGAAAAAGCTTGAACCCTATATTTTTGTTCTGCCTTCATTTCTTCTTCTGCTTTTTATGTTCGGTTTTCCCCTGCTCAACAGTTCTGTTATGGCCTTTCAGGAGTATAATCTGAGTGCTCCGGATAAAATACATTTTTCCGGTCTGGACAATTACAGAAAGATTTTTTCTGATTCCGACATCTGGCTGATTATAAAAAATTCGCTGCTCTATGTTGTGGCCAGTGTTACAGGCCAGTTCCTTCTGGGAATGGCTCTGGCTTTTGCCCTGAGAAAAAGATTTTTCGGCCGCGGGCTGTATCAGGCCATTGTTTTTCTTCCCTGGGCGTTTTCCGCCTTTGTTATAGGTTTAATTTACCGCTGGTCTTTTAACGGTGAATATGGAATTGTGAATAATCTTATTCACCTTTTCGGCTCTGTCGGTGAAAATATTGCGTGGCTGGGAACACCGGGGCTGTCTCTTCTGGTTGTTATCTTTGCCATGATCTGGATGGGCATACCTTTTTTTGCCATTATGCTCCTGGCGGCATTGCAGTCTATTCCCGCCGATGTCTATGAAGCAGCCCATATGGACGGCTGCGGGGCTTTGCGGCGCTTTGCTCAAATAACAATTCCGTACATCAAACCCACCATTATTGTTACGATACTCTTAAGGACTATATGGATTTTTAACTCATTTGATCTCATTGTTATTATTACCAATGGCGGTCCGGCCAATTATTCTCAAACGCTGCCGTCGTTTATGTACACACGGGCATTTTCCAGTTACGACTTCGGGCTGGCTTCCGCTCTGGGCGTATTGCTTATTATTGTGCTTGTTGTGTATGCCGTATTTTTCCTTAAAGTTTCCAAATACAGCAAAGCGGGAGAATTCTAATGAAAATTAAAGTAAAATCGCTTTTACAGCATGGCATAAAATTTATTGTTCTTCTTTTCTTTCTTCTGCTGGTTCTGCTTCCCATATACTGGATGGCCGCTACTTCCTTTAAACCGCATCAGGAAATAATCAACGCCCAGAAAATGACCTACTACCCGCATACGTTTACCCTGAAGAACTATCAGCAGCTTTTTTCCATGTACAAATACGGGCGCATGCTGAAAAACAGCCTGATTGTTTCGGTCTCTACCGGAATATGCATTACCTTACTGGCCATACTGGGCGGTTACGGCTTTGCCAGATATGAGTTCAGCGGTAAAAGAAGTATTCTGATTTTCTTTCTGGTTACCCAGATGATCCCCGGTATTCTGGTTATTATTCCTCTGTATCTTATCTTTGCCAAATCGGGTTTAATCAATACCCGTTTCAGTCTGTTTGTTTTTTATCTGATTATGAACCTGCCTTTCTGTGTTATAACCATGCGGAGTTTTTTTGAACGTATTCCCTACACCCTGGAAGAAGCGGCGTATGTGGACGGATGCACAAAGATTCAGAGTCTATTGAGAATTATTCTTCCTGTCATGATTCCCGGTATTGTGGCTGTTTTTGTTTTTGCGTTTATCGGTGCCTGGAATGAACTGATTGCCGGAACCATATTTATAAGTACCGCGGATATGTGGACAATACCGGTAGGACTGAAGTCTCTTATTGGAAAATACGATGTCAAATGGGGTGTGCTGATGTCCGGCGGTGTTCTGGCTCTTCTTCCAACGGCGGTTATGTTTGCGATAATGCAGAAGTTTGTTGTTGAAGGTTTAACTGCGGGAGCTGTAAAAGAATAAATGGCCAGCGGAGATTCCTCTTACGGAACGGTTTCAAAGGATTTTCTCTATGTTAAAGTCAGCGATACGATATGCAGTTATATCTGTACGGAAGGTTTGAAAGCTGGTGACCGGCTGCCTTCCGAACGGTTTCTGGCGCACAAATTCTCTGTGGGAAGAAACACTGTCCGTGAAGCCTTAAAAACGCTGGTGGAGCAGGGCATTCTTGAGGTTTCCCAGGGAAAAGGAACTTTTGTCAAAGAGAATTTTCCCGACGGTTCCCTGCGCTTAAAGCTCATGAAGGTGAACTACAGGGAATTGCTGGATATAAGGATCTGGCTTGAACAGCTTGCCATACACCGTGCAGTGGAACGGGCTTCCAATGCGGATTTACAGCGTCTTTCCGAGCTGTCTCAGCAGATGCTCGCGGAAGCTGAAAAAAATATTTTTTCCATGCAGCTGGACAGAAAGTTTCATGCCCTGCTTCTCGAATTGAGCGGAATGAGAATGCTTGTGTCTCTTGTTCTGTCCCTGACTGACGGATTAAACGAGTACCTGGATGTCCTTATCGATTCCCATGATGTATGGCTGAAAACCGTTCCCTTTCATGACGATCTGGTGGAAGCTTTGAAAAACAATAAATCCTGAATTTTGACGCGCGCCTTATTTTCCCAATGCTTTTCCGTACACTTCCAGATAACCCTGTGCTGAATTAATCCAGCTGAAGCGCTGTTTCATGGCCCGCCTGCGGGCGGCTTTCAGGGCTTTTTTGTCAGAAAAGAATTCGGCAGCTCTGCGGATTGCGTCTCCCATGTCTTCGGCATCAGCGTTGTTGAAAACAAAACCGTTGCCGTTTTCAGGGTGCCCGTTCAGGTCGGTAACTGTGTCGGCAAGGCCGCCTGTGTGCCGGACTACGGGCAGTGTGCCGTAGCGCAGAGAATACATCTGGTTCAAACCGCAGGGTTCGTACCGGCTGGGCATTAGAAAAAAGTCTGATCCCCCTTCAATAAGACGGGACAAAGGGCCGCTGAAAGCCAGCCGGACACCTACAGAGGCCGGAAAACAGCCGGCCAGATTTTTCATGGCATCTTCAAAGTACTTCTCTCCGCTTCCAAGAACGGCAAGCTGCGCGCGGCCTTCCCGGAAGGCTTGCGTGCCGCTTCCCCGCGCGTCCATGAGTAAATCCACACCTTTCTGGCCGGTCAGCCGTGTTACCATGCCGAACAGAGGTATTTCCAGGTTGAGAGGCAGGCCCATTTCCATTTGCAGACGCAGTTTTACCTTTTCTTTTTTTCTGAGAGTCCGCGCATTATAGTTGTCAGGTGCCAGAGCTTTGTCAGAAGCGGGGTTCCACTCACTGTAGTCCATACCGTTAAGAATACCGGTTATCCGGTCCTTCCGGCTGTTTAAAAGCGCTCCCAGCCGCTCGGAGTATTCATCCCGGAGTATTTCCTGAGCGTAAGTGGGGGAGACAGTTGTAATGCGGTCGGCATGGGCCAGGCCGGCTGCCAGAAAGTTCACTTCTTCGAACTGCAGCCCTCCGGAAGCATGGATGCGCTGCTGAAAATCATTGTCAAAAACCCCCAGAGAACTCACGGGAAAAATACCCTGATAGCCCAGATTATGCACGGTCAGCACGGAAGCGGTGTGCGAAAAGTCTTTGAACCGCTCCCTGACGGCCAGCATCCAGACTGCCGGCGCTGCCTGCCAGTCGTGCGCGTGAAGAATGTCGGGTATCCATTGAAGGCTGCGGCAGAGCTGAAAGGCTGCCGCGGAAAGAAACGCGTAGCGGCGGTCATTATCCGGCCAGGAGGAAGAGCCGTCAGGACCGTACAGCCCTGTCCGCCCGTAGAGCTCTTCCTGATCCAGAAAATAGACCGGCACTTTGGTATTCGGCAGAAAAGTTGTAAAAACTCCGCACCATGTTTCCCCTCCGCCCATCGGTACACCCAGAGGCGCGGCCGTTTTTGTCAGTGCATCCCGGTTTATCCCGTAGTAGCGCGGCATTATAACGCGGACATCGTGTCCAGTTTTTTTCATGGCGGCGGCCAAAGCGGGAACCGCATCGGCCAGGCCGCCTGTTTTGGCAAAGGGAACAGCTTCACTGGTTACGATAAGTATTTTCATGCTGTATCCTCCGGGGGCAGCAGCAGCTTTCAACCGGTTAAAACAACCAGGCCATATTGTAACCGATGTTGGCTCTTTTGACAAAAAGGCTTTTGCCTTTGTTTATTTCCAGTAGGATATGCGGAATCCTCCGCGGTCCTGAAAACCCATTTTTCTGTACAGGGAAAGCGCGGGCGTGTTGTCCGGCTTAACAAAAAGGCAGGCCTGTTTTTTTTCTGACTGCACTGCCTGCAGAAGACGGGCCGCGACATGAGTGCCCAGGCCCCTGCCTCGCAGCTCCGGTACCGTATACACGCCCCCTATCTGGTCCCACTGCATGCCCCTGGCATTTGTGGCGGCTTTAGCTGCCGGCCGGCCGTCCAGTGAAGCATAATATACAATCTGATTCTGCAGATTCAGTCTGAACAGTTTGCGTCCCTGTTCTTCGCTGAAACGGCGGTTCTGCCGGAACACTTCTTCTTTCAGGTAGGCTCTCTGAAGCGGCCAGAGCAGGTCAGTATCTTCAGGCCGGGCGCGGCTGACAGTCAGTCGGCCGGGCAGTTTCAGTGCGGTGCCCGGTGAAAAGCCGGAGGGCTCCAGGGGGCCTGCCGCTGTGAGCAGACGGTAGTTCTGCGCGTCAGAAGGAGCGGCTTTGATGAGCAGTTCCAGATGAATAACTCTTTCTCCCATTCCGATGATCGTGTAGAGCTTATTTTTTCTGCGCTGAAGAAATTGACGGAAAAATTTTTTCTCCGGCGGGGGAGTGTAGGCCGGAAGGAGTACTCCGTAAGGCGAAAAATACACAGCTCCGGTAATTTGCCCGCCGGCACCGGCAGCGGCCCACAGCTTACCGCCGCGTTCACCCAGACGGGAAGTGAGGGCTACATGCTGCCATTCGTCTTTTTTCAGATAGGTTTTAACCGCTTCAAATAATGCTGGGGGTATCCGGCGCCAGTGTGAACCGGCGTAAGCGTCTGTCTGCTCTGACGTTTTCATTGGCTGTATTCAAGCGGTATGGGCAGTTTGCCCTGCGGGATAAAATCGCCTGCCAGAGCAGCAAAAGCGGCACGGAGACTGTCGCTGCCGGTGCCGTAGGCCGCCAGAGCTGTGCGCGCCCACGGAAGCGCGTCCAGATGGGCCGGCGAAAGTACTGATATAAAAATAACTTTTTCAGCAACCGGTTTCAGTTCATTCAGCAGCATGGCCATGTCGGCATCCGGCAGCAGAACAATAACCGTATCGTAATTGCGGGCGGTCTGCAGGAGCCTTCGGCCGTCATTTTCATATTCCGCGCGGGTGGCATGGTAGTTCAGCCACCATGTGCGGGCCTCCGGGTAGCGGCGCAGTCCTTCGGAAAAGAAATCCGGGTAGGAGCCGGCCAGCAGGACGCTTCCTGACTGCTGCGGCGGGCTGGGAAAGGAATTATCTTTGACCAGTGTAATGCTGCGGGCTGCCTGAGAAAGAAAGAAATTTGAAGCGCCCTGAGCCGGTACCTCTATGTGAAGTGTTTCAGGAATATAAGGCACCGCTTTTTCGCCTTTCAGCCGCCGGGCTTTAAGCGCTAT
>PDWJ01007167.1_pt1 | contig 11433 bp, 10 predicted proteins | sample 1430881 | NCBI WGS metagenome assembly PDWJ01 (sample SAMN01162460, study PRJNA174530) | Oral metagenome, whole genome shotgun sequencing project. | biome: Marine environment; feature: Marine mammal; material: Swab sample of the gingival sulcus; isolation source: swab sample of gingival sulcus... | reverse complement strand
CTTTCCTTGGGAAGCTCTCGGGCTTCGGTTAAAGGATTGGGAGGAGGGTAATGGGGGTGGGGGTGGGGGTCAAGGGGGAATGGGAGGGAATAGGGTTTTGTTAGCCGGGTTTTTCAGAAACCATACTCGTCAACCATTTCCTGAGCCATGTCCATCACCCGAACCGACGATTTCGCCGATGGTGAGGCCTCGTCGGTTCCTGCAACCATCCGGTGGCTACATGGTACCATTTTCCGGCGATTTTAGGCACACCGGTCCACCGGATTTACTCTTTTTCGAGGAAGTTTTCGTGCCTACAGTGAGATCGCGCCCCAGGCTTGATCCGCTCGTCGCCAGCCTAGTGCGCGGCCATTGTAGGATCACAAACGCAACGGCCGACAACAGCAGCCGCAACTGGTTTGCCCAGAACCCGCAGCAACTGAGCCGGCTCAGATCCAACTCTCCCTTCAACTCCTTGATTCGGTTCTTGCTGTCTCCATGTTGCTGGTAGAGTTCATGGTCTGTGCGGCCTTAACGAGTCCAGGAAGTCCTGGATCTCGGGGCAGCAGCCCCCCATCAAGACGGATTCGGATCACTGCCTCGGAGAAGGCCTTCTTTAGCAGCGGGATCAGGCGCTTCAAAACGGCCACGGCGCCGAGCTTGGGATGGGCGGTGTCCGGCCGAGCATCGCCGCCAGAAGATGCTGGTCTTGCTCGTCGTCGAACGAGACGAACACCAGCAGAGGCAGGTAGTACCAACTGTTGAACAAGAACAACTGCTGGTTGCCGTGACAGGGGTCGTCGGTGACGTAGAGATCCAGGGTAATCCGCTTTCATCCCTTGCTGCGCAGGCGGTGGCGGCGGAGGGTAGCGTTGTTGGCGTCGCTGTAGCCGCAGCAGATGCCGAAAATACGTTGGTGCAGCATGTCGCCAACGGTGTGGCTGATCTTCTCAGGTTCACGCGAGTCGGTCAGACCGGTTTGGCGTCGACTGCTTTTAGCTGCATGGAGCTGCCGTCGCTGATGACTTTAGGCTTCGTCGAAGACGACGATTGCAGGCTTGGAAATGAGTTCTGGAAAAGAACGGACTGTTTTGTAGGATGGGACATGATGAAAGTCCTTTTCGGCGGCGTAAATGATTTGTAATAAAACAACTTTGGCAGAGGAGAGGGCTTTCGTCATCTAAGATTTATGAATTTTCCGGGGTAGGGCGCAATTTTAGTGTAGACATGGTGGAGAAATTGTGATCTTCTGGGGCGCGTGAAAGGCAGCGCCCTTGAGGGAGAATGGCGCGGGGAACATGTAATCCCATGTCTGAAGCCATCCTTGAGCGTTTGCTGTCATAAATCCTAAATTTTGGTCATGGGGTTAAGTTCATAGGGGGGGGCCATGAGTTTTGCGTTTCTTTTTGAAGCCGCAGGGATCCAGAATTACCTTTTTGCGACCGGTAAGTTGCGTGACGCGAGTGGGGCCAGTGAATTGGTTTCATTCCTTGCCTTTGAAAAATTCGAAAACGAAAAGATGAAAGTGCAAGGGCTTTTAGATGAGGTCCTGTCGGTAACATTTGGGCAGCATGAAGAACATGTCAGGGTGTATCGCTGTGCTGGTGGTGTGGTTGATTTCACCTGCGATGAGAAAGCCACTTTACAAAAGTTTCGGACAATCTGGCGTCTAGCTATTGCGCGGAAGGCCCCTGGGCTACGCTTTGTGGATACGATTGCCGAAGGACAGGATGATTCCGAAGCCCGCCAGGCAGCACGGCAGGCGCTCGTTCAGGAGCCGCCCCATGCCCATGCCGATGCCCCTCCCGCAGCTCCCATCATCCGTCCGGCGGCGTTGACGGATAGGGCACCAGCGCTTTGGTCGGCGCCCGGCGGGGAATCAGCTAACGGGCCTGATGGGTGTTGCAAAATCACCAAAACCTATGCTGATGCGCCGACACTGGCCAAGCGCCAGTTTCTGACACAAGAGAGCTCTGCTTTGGCTGAGCTATTTGTCGATAGGGAGGCGGAGGAGCACAGAAAGAAGGCGGAAAAGCAGGAGGAGAAGGCGAAGAAGCAGGAGGATAAAGCGAAGAAGGAGGAGGATAAAGCGGAGAAGGAGGAGGATAAAGCGAAGAAGGAGGAGGATAAAGCGAAGCAGGAGGAGAAGGCGAAAAAGCACAGGAATGATGCGGCGAAGTACAGGAAGAAGGCGGCGAAGCACAGGAAGAAGGCGGCGAAGCACAGGGATGATGCGGCGGAGAACAGAGACAAGGCGGCGGAGTACAGGAATGATGCGGCGAAGGAAGGGAAGAAGGCGAAGAAGTACAGGTGGCCGATCATCTTCGAAGCAGACCACTCCGGCGATACGGTGTTCCCGTTTATTTCCGAACCCAAACGGGTTGCGCTAGTACATATTGACGGCAATGGCGTGGGGCAGTTTTTTGTTGATTTACATAAGACGGAAGTGGACACTCGTCGGGTGTCTGCGGAGTTGGCCCAGGCCACGAAAGATGCCGTTGCCGCCGCCATGGAACCGGTTCTGGAAGCCAGCTACAGACCGGCGGATGGGGGTAAACCCATTGTTCCGGCGCGCCCGATCCTTCTGGGTGGTGACGACCTGACGATTATCCTGCGGGCCGATTTGGCTTTGGATTTTGCTAAAAAATTTACCAAAGAATTTGAAGAAAAAACGAAAGAACGTTTTTCGAAAATTCCCAAACTTGGAGAGCACACGGGGCTGACGGCAAAAGCCGGGGTTGTTTTCATGAGCCCGAAGCAGCCTTTTGCTCAAGCCTGTGAGCTTTGCGAAAAACTGGCTGAGGCGGCCCGCGATAAGAACAGTTCTCGCTTGTCTTTCTGGCGTTTGACTGGGGCGATGATTCCTCAGAACGCCGATGAGATTGAGGCTCTGACATGGCGCCGTTCGTGGTGCTGGACGGAAGTGACCGCTTTGCGGAGGCTTGCTGGAGTCATGGCCGATGAGCAGATCGGGCGTGGCCCTCTGCGCCGGGTGCCTGAGCTTGTTCTCACGGGGGACATAGATGCGGCTAAAGATGCTTATAAGCGTGCCCAGACAGTGCTGAAAAATCGTGTGCCGGAGGTGGCGAAGGAATTCCTGGAGGCCATGCGGGATCTCGGGGTTGCCCAGCCGGAAACAGAGTTTGCCGCGAACGGTTATGTGCCGCTGCTTGATGCGCATGTTCTGGGCAAGCTTATTCCGATAACTACTTCCGTTAAAAAGGGGGCTGTGTCGTGACCGTGGTCCTTGAGATTGAACTGTTATCGCATTGGCGGGCGGGGACGGGACGTGATCGACCGGGAATGTTGGATGCCACCTGTCAACGCGATGCCGACAATCTGCCCATGATACCGGGTAAGCACCTCAAGGGGCTGCTACGTGATGTCATGATCCGGGCAAAGGAGTTCGGCTGGACCACGTCCCACGGTCAGAAATTGTTGAGCGTCGAGGCATTGTTTGGCGATGAGGGAAATGAAAGTATCGGAACAATCCGCGTTGAATCAGCCTGCATGTCCAAGGCGGACAAAGCCGCTATTAAAGCTGATCCGAACCTGATCGACATGCTTTTCGAAACGCGTAGGACGACGGCAATTGGTCCTGAAGGAACCGCCAAGTCGGGCAGTCTGCGTTTCGAAGAAGTTGCCGTTCCTATGACGTTGCAGGCGCGTTTACGGCCACTCGCTAATGCACCTGAAGACTGGCAAGATCATATCGAGGCGGCTTTGCCGTTGCTGCGTGGGATTGGGGCGCAGCGCACGCGTGGTCTGGGTCGGTGCATTGTCACGATCAAAAATCAGGGGCAGAGATGATGACTCGGGGCCTTGTTGTTACCCTTTTGGAGCCGGTGGTTGTTTCAGCACAGGCGGCCACAGCCAGTCGTATGCAAACGCTGACCTATCTGCCCGGCGCGACCTTTCTGGGGATTGCGGCGTCGAAACTTTATGGTTCGCTGGGCCGTCAAGGGGTGTTTCACTCTGGTGAGGTCCGGTTTGAGGATGCCTTCCCGTTGCAGGACAGTGGGCATATTTGTCTACCTGCTCCGATGTCGTTGCATAGAAAAAAAGAGGCGAGTCTATCGAAAGTCACAGAGAACGTCTGTGATTTCGCTACATGTGCGCGTAAGCCGAACTATAAGCAAATTCGGGGCACGGATATTGTGCTTGACGGCGAAGCTAGGTTCTATACGCCACGGCGTATGGCCTCGCTGCGAACAGCGATCGATTTCGAGACCGGATTGGCGGATGAAGGCCAGTTTTACGGATACGAGGCATTGGCGCCGGGGCAACGCTTCCGGACCAGGATCGTGGGCGATGACGACGATAGGGTGTCGAAAATCGTGGATGCGCTTTGTGGCGAGCATTTCATTGGGCGTTCCAAAACGGCGGAATTTGGACGTGTCATCATTGAGGCCGAGAGAGACGCCGCTTCCTGGTCTCTTACTGCAGACGGTTCCGGTGTAGGAAAACGTTTTGTTTGGTTTCTTTCGGATGCTTGGCTCTATGACAGGTACGGGCTACCGACAGCGCGGCCTGAGGCCGAGATTTTTCGTGAAAAAGCAACCCACAATACCGTGGAAATTGACTGGGCGCACAGCTTTGCCCGTACCCGGCATGCGGCCCCCTACAATGCCAAGTGGCGCGCGCGTGCCGAAGAGCGTGAACTGATCACACGCGGGTCGGTTCTTACACTGTTGAATTGTGATCTAAAGCCTGGTTTATGCACTTTCGGAATGGGACAGGAGCGCGGCTATGGACTGGCTTTCGTCAGCGAGAAACCACTGAAGGAAGTGTTTTCTGGCCAAGCTGTTAACCCGCCTGAGCTAGGAGATGTCGGCGTGTTCCATGCCGAAACCATCGGCGATGTTACAGAATTTTCCGAATGGTTGAAGAGCAAGATGAAACGGGTGCAGGAGAGCAAAATATTTGCAAATGAGGACGACCTTAAGTCTTTACAAAATTGTTACAAGGCTGCTCGCCGCCTCGCGGGCGAGCCCGTTGGGCCAAGTGCCAGCCAATGGGCGAGACTTGCTACATGTCTTGTGGATGACATCCCCCTCGACAGCTTGCTGGGGCCGTCCGAGGACAGAGATAGCACGCTGTGGGGCGCGCGCTTTGATGTTGGTGAGGGAGAGCAAGGCACCTTCCGGGGCTTTGTGAGAGATTTCTTGAACGCTGGCGAGTCAGTGCGGCTGCGCCATCTGGCACAAAAGGCACGACGGGCTATTGAGGCGGAAAACTGGCTTGTCCCTCAGGGGGTAGAGCCGGAGACAGGAAGCGGTAATGACAATTCCCCATGAGTTTCATGTTCACCGTTTTGTTCTTGAAGCAATCTCGCCCGTGATGATTGCCAGCGGCGATGACGACCCCTTGCTTGATAACCTTCTGGTGCGTGATGCGAACGGACTGCCGATGATTCCGGCGACAACGTTGGCCGGTGCGGTGCGCGCGCAATTGCCGGACAAGGCCAGGGATCTGTTCGGGTTTCAAGACTTGCATGAAGGGCGGCGGAGCACTCTGGTTTTCACCGATGCGTTGGCCCATTGGGGCGATGACAAGCCGCGCGATGGTTGGTGTTTGTTACCGAAGAGTGACTCCATTGTGTCTCTGTTGTTAAAAGACAGCCCGGTCACTCGCCAGCATGTGCGTCTTGATGCGTATGGCATTACTGATGGGACTGGAAAGTTTGAGCGTTCCGCTTGCCCCACAGGCACGCGCTTCACTTTCGAAGTTAGCACTTGGGGAGATAAAGCCGGCCTTGACACCGTTGTGGGGCGTATCTGTGGCGGGTTGTTCTTGGGTGGGGCGAAACGCTCCGGCTATGGTGAACTCAAGTGTCTGAGAGACGGGAGGCTCTCCTTTGATCTAAAAGATTCTACAGGAATCAAGAATTATTGTGATTATGCGGGGAGGCGGCTGGATGACTGCTCGTTGTTTAATATGGCCCCCTCAACTTCTGCAGAAACGACTCCGGCCCCGTGTTGGCAGTTGGAGGGCCAGATCGAAGGTCCGTTGTTGATTGGCAGCCCTCGCGAGAACGGTCGTGGCGGACGTCAGTCCTACAGGGAAGTGCAGATTAAATGGGATGAGCAAGAGGAAAGGGAACCCTCTGTGTCTGCCGCGGTGGTTGTGCCGGGAAGTGCGATCAAGGGTCCTTTGCGCCACCGGACACGTTATTATCTCGGTCGCTGTGGCTACAAGGATGCCGATGCCGATGCGCGGATTGAGAGCCTTTTGGGTAGCGAGGCTTCTGTCAATGGAGGAAAGGCTGGAAAGCTACGATTTCATGACGCCGAGGTCGAAGCGAAAGAGCAGATCACGGTTTTTCACGTCAGCCTCGACCGCTTTACCGGTGGAGCGCGCGATAAATCCGGTGCGTTGTTTTCCGATGACATGCTTTGGCGGCCAAAGGTTAAGATTCGTATCGACCAGCTTGATGCTATTTCCGAGGATGAGGAGAAAGCATTTGTGTCGGCACTTGAGGATCTAAGCACCGGCCTTTTGGGTATTGGTGCGGAATGGGGCGAGGGAGCTGGTGTGTTTGGGAGCTGCACCAGAACGGACCCAAAACGCGGGACGGTTATTGATGAAAGCTGATAAGTTGTTGCTTGGTATGCTGGATGAGGTCATGCCCGGACATGGGCTGGAGGCAGTTGGACTTGAGGTCTTGGGCCCGGAGTATCTGGACGATTCTAAGGCGCTTGATGAGAAGATCAGTAGTTGGAACGGCACCGGTTGGATTGCCCGGCAATCGGGCGTTTGTGAGATTGTCGATGGGCAGGGGGATGATCCTGTCCTTGGCTGGCCGGTTTCGGCGGAAATTGTGGAATCCCCCAAAAACAAGAGTTATCAGATTCACCGCATGACAAATGGTTGGCACATCACCACGATCACAGAAGTGGAAACGGAAGAGGCAACCCATTTGGCCGAGACCGTGAAGCATGTCGCGAAAGGCAAGAGAATTGCGGTCTATCGCCGCTATTGGTCTTTGCCTGACGATGGTGCTTCGGAAGTGATTGCTTGGCGTTTGCTTAAATTTGAGGAGGGCAAGGCGTGAAGGTTTCAGCTCCTTATAATTTTGTTCCGCTTTCGGGCATTGTCTGTAAGGCAGAAGATCTGTCACCGGAGCTAGCCGAAAAGCCTGCGCAGGATATCCCGGAAACTGATAGCCGGTCTGGCGTATTGCCCTTCAAGATTATCTGTGAGACCCACCTTCTGGTTGGAGATGGCGGCGAAGAACGGAATTTTGTCAAAGCTCCTGACAAAAATGGTAAACCCATGATTCCCGGTTCTTCACTTCGTGGCATGATTCGTAACGTGATGGAAATTGCAAGCTTTGCACGAATGCAGTTTGTTGATGATCAACGGGTGGGCGTTCGGGATTTGGGTGCACGGCTGGATTACAGATCAAGGCTAACGGCCGGAAGTCATGGCTCTGGCTATGCTCCTAAGGCACGAGCTGGTTTTTTAAAAATCGACCAAGGGTGTTTACGGCTTTATCGCTGCAAATTTGCCAGGATTGAACACGAGGATCTTAATGCTCTTGCGCCAGGGTTTTGGAACGCGGTGATGAGATGTGCGAGAAACAGGGATCAAAACGAACGTGTTGCCGAAAAAGTTGAAGCGCTTTTCTCTAAATTTTCTGAGAAAAAGAAGAACAAGCTAAATCGTAGTCTTTGGGTGCAGGACGAACCGTGTTGCCACCAGTATTCCGTACGATTGTGCTTTCGACGCGCAGCTCGGGATGAGGTAAGGGCCTCAGAGATAAGGGGGACTAACGAAATTGCAAATGTTTCTGAAAAGGAAGGCAGGTTGGTGTTTACCGGACTTCCAGGTTCCCGCAAGCATATGGAGTTTTTCTTTTTTGATAAGGAAAAAGAGGGTGCCAAAGTCTCTGACGATACATGGAAACGTTTCATTGCAGTTCATGAGGAAGCAGAAAAGGAAAGTGAGACCTGGAAGTGGCGTAAGAAGCAGCTTTTTAGTGGCGATGAGATTCCTGTTTTTTGGTTACCAAACGAAGACGATAAACCCGCCCACATCGGTCTTGCCATGATGTTCAAAATTGCTGCTGACAACAGTATCGGTGATATGATCGACCACAGTAGCCGAGACCATCGTGATGACACAATCCTTGATTTGCCCACCCGCATTTTTGGGCAGGTTGCTGATAATAAAGATGGTCAGGCCAGCGGTTTTCGTACTCGTGTTTCCTTCGGCTGGGCAGAATTGGTGGGGAGTGTGCCCAGCTCTGAAGAATATAGAGTCATTGCCGCTCGCCCAAAACCTTCTTTTGTCGCCTGTTATGTAAGGCAAAGAGATTTTTTAAACACTCGTGGAGAAATTTTGCTGGAAAAAACCGAATATCGCTCATATATGAACCGGTCCAAGAACGGATTGGTTAAGGAAAAATTGCGTGGTTGGAAACGCTACCCGGTGCGCCCAGAAGTAATCCTGGAGAATGTCCCTGAAGAAACTACTACTACTTCCGTCCTGCGCCCGTTATGTGGAACACTCGATGAACCGTTTGAATTTCGCGGGAAAATTCGCTATCACAATTTGCGCCCAATTGAACTTGGCGCACTTGTATGGGCACTGACTTGGGGCGGTAATGACAAACTACGCCATAGTCTGGGCATGGGGCGGCCCTATGGTTGGGGGCAGGTGAAGATTGTACTTGAAAAGGATTTTGAAGACGAGCGAAAGCGCTTTACGGACGCTATGGAAGATGCTATGAGAGGGCGGTGCCCTAGCGGTTGGGCAGACAGTCTTCAGATGCGCCAATTGCGGGCTATGGCGAACCCAGAGGTTGGTACGCGTGAACGTAACAAAGAAATGCTGAAACAAATGAGACTGGACCCGCACGGAGAGAATCAGTTTGAAGAGGCCAAGCGTGATTTTGGCGTTTTACCAGAATACGATGCGGAATCTGTTCTTCCTTTTGTAGAGGGGGAAGATTGATCTCGCAGGATTAAAGAAGCAAAATCTCTCGCGACGATCAGAGGAGAGAGTGCTGGGATATATCAGAGAATTTAACGAAGAGTTGAGCCGCCATAACGATAATTAGGTAGCGCAACGTTATGCAAAGAATGCGCGATCAGAGTATGGGGTTAGTTGCGTACATGAGGAGATTGTCTGAGTAATGAGCACTTATTTCGTCACTCGCCACACGGGAGCTCTTGAATGGGCTTGTACGCAGGGGATTGAGGCGGAACCAGTTGAGCATCTTGATCCTGCTGATATTATGTCGGGCGATATCGTTATCGGCACTCTGCCGGTCCATGTTGCCGCAGAAATCTGTGCTCGTGGCGCGCGTTATCTACACCTGGTTCTTAATATACCGCCGGATGTGCGCGGTAGAGAGCTTTCTGCTGCAGAGATGACCTACTTTGGCGCGCGAATTGAACGATATGACGTGCAACGAAAAGAGGAATGGAGATGAGCATGAACGCAATAGTCAATGTTGCTGCTGGGACCTTGGGTCCATTCTCTTGTACGTGGTGGATAGAGCAGTTTGTTAGTTGGCTTGTATTTTCGGCCCTAGTCACGTGTGCACTACATCAATTGCGTGTTCGTAGAGAGAAGAAAGAGCGCAAGCCTTTTGAAAATTGGGAATTAATTTTGCTAGGTGAGGATGATCTTGGAGACCACCAACCCTTGTACTGGGAAGAGGTCCGCCGCATTAAAGACAGTGAGTTTGAGCGCTGGAAACTGGTCAAATCAGTTATGTCAGGGAGGTGTAAGCTCGAAGTGACGCGGATTGCCAAGGCTAAAGAATGGGCATTTTTCGATAAGGATAAGAAGCAAGTAATCATCGATTTCAACAAAATTCCACCTGAACATATGAAGGGGGGATGCTGGAGTAAAAAGCCGCCGCGCCTTAGCCCGGACGCCAAATGCTCCAAAGTGTGTCCCCCGGGGGGATCGGCTTAATCAAAGACAATACAATGAGGATTCTGCTCCTTCCCCCCGGGCTCTTCTCCAATCACCCAGGACCCGGCCACGCAGCGTTCGCATATGCGATAGATCCGAATCCCCCCATTCTGGCTTTTAGCCAAAAGCATAGCCAGTTCTTGGGATAGACGGCTAATCTCAACGTCGTCAAGGTCGCATTCGAACACCGACTTCTGGACCCGCTGCCCATATCCTTCCAGAACTTTGGCAACCCGTGTCCGAACCTTGTTGGGCTCGATGTCGTAGACCACGAGATACCTCATCCGTGAATCCTCAGCGCCTGGTAAATTTGGGCACCATCCAGAATTGCTCGCTTCATGCTCAAGGTTTGTAGCTCGATGAAGCGGCGATACGTTAGAGGCTCATCGTATCCCGGAGGCCGGAATTCCGTATCTAGTCTGTTCTCAAGCCCTACCAGAAAGCGTCGTTGGAGGGATCGGGACATGAGGCAGGGATAGCGTCCATCCGCCGAGGCGGAAAACTCTCTAGGCTTGATTTCCTTCCGGTTTACCAGCGCAATGACGTAGGAGTCGACAAGGAAGCGGAACTCTTCAAGCATGTCGCTGGCCAAGGCTTCGTGGGCACCGTGTTGCAGGTGGTAAACACCAAACCGAGGGTGCAGCCCCTGCGCTCGCAGAGCCACGGAAAGGTGGTGGTGCAAGACGGTGTATCCATAGGAAAGCATGGCGTTGATCGGGTCCGGGGGCGGTCTGCGTTTTCTACCCTGGAATCCCCACCCTGCTTCCAGGCTCGCTCGTAAAGCCCCGAAGAACAAGGCGGCCGCACTTCCTTCATAGCCGCGTAAGCTGTCATCATCGGAACACATTTGGCTCAATTTTTCGATCGAGCGGATCTTGCGGGCCACCCCCTGACTGTTGCCCAGCTTGTGCCGCCTGACCAGTGTTGCCTGGTTGTGCAGCTTGGCCATCACAATCCCACGCGAAAACGCCAAACGGTACTCGGGATCATCGAGACGCGTCTGCTGGCGCGTCCATAGCGGGATGTCGGGTTCATGATCGCCAAGGACGACATCCAGGTCGCCGGAGCGATGACAGAAAAAGACGGGCACTTCCTGCCGCGCCAACTCCAGGAGGGCCGGTAACGTGACGTTGACTTTGCCGAAAACCGTGACGTGGGAGAGGTCGCGGATGGGGACATTCTGAACATGTCCGTCATCATCTTGAATGTGCAACCGATCGTGTTCCAGTTCGACACGCGTATCCCAACCGGAGAGATAGAGCGCAACCGCATCCGCAGGAGCGGGAGCATTGCTGGCCCGGGCAAGAGGAATCAGAGTGGGCGGTGATTCTTCCGTCGCCTTCTCTGGTTTGTTAAGAACACGCTGCATGTTGGTCAGAGGGACTTGGGCAAGCCACGAGTCCTGCGGAATATCTCCCGGCTCCAGAGATCTTCGCGTGCTCGGAGGGGTTCGCTCTTTCTCAAGGATCGTGTCCATGCAGAAAAGATATCCGAGGTAAGAAAACCCCATGTCGAAGGAGGTGG
>PDWJ01004886.1_pt1 | contig 11433 bp, 8 predicted proteins | sample 1430881 | NCBI WGS metagenome assembly PDWJ01 (sample SAMN01162460, study PRJNA174530) | Oral metagenome, whole genome shotgun sequencing project. | biome: Marine environment; feature: Marine mammal; material: Swab sample of the gingival sulcus; isolation source: swab sample of gingival sulcus... | reverse complement strand
CCTCCTCTCTGCAAGTGTCCTATCGTGGTCACTCGTGTTTCATAATCCGGCAAGTTTTCTTTAACCTGTTCTGCCAGTAATCTGGCATCCCCATTCTCATTGCCTTCTGCCACTATGATTATGCTGAATAATTTCTTTCTGATAGCCGCTTTTTTTAGCATTTTCAACAGCTCATCGATTCCCCAATTGGTTTCAGGCAAAAAAGTAGCTGCTGCACCTGATGCCAATCCTGTCTCCAAGGCAATAAATCCGGCATGTCTTCCCATGACCTCGATAAAAAACAATCTGTTGTGAGAGCTTGCAGTGTCTCTAATCTTATCTACAGCATCCATCGCCGTATTTATAGACGTATCAAAACCGATGGTAAAATCAGTGCCGTATATATCATTATCTATAGTTCCGGGCAAAGCTATAAAAGGAATATCATATTCCCTTGTGAAATATTTAGCTCCGGTATATGTCCCGTTTCCACCAATGACAACAACCGCATCTATATCGAAAGCCAATAGAGATTCATAAGCCTTTTGTCTGCCTTCTTTAGTTTTAAATTCTTCACATCTTGCTGTTTTAAGAATTGTACCTCCTCTAAGAATTGTATTTGCCACATCCCTGTTTTCAAGGCGTTTAAGATTACCGTCAATCATTCCCTTATAACCTTCATATATCCCGTAAACGTGGAGATCTTCATGGGTAGCCGTTCTTACTACCGCTCTTATAGCTGCATTCATACCGGGAGCGTCTCCACCCGATGTCAAAATAGCTATTCTCTTAATTTCTCTATCCATATATTAATAATTTATTAAATCCTTTTTTTACAATTTTAAAATGGCATACCGTTTACCAATTTATCTATAAAATACGGAACAATTGGAGGATAAACAATCACTGTGTATAACAATCCAAACAAAGCTCCGTAAAAATGGGCAGAATGATCTACATTATCGTTAGAATTTTTGCTCGCCCATTGTGAGTACAGCAAATATAATACCGCTGCAACTACCGTATGTATGGGAATTATGGCGTACAGATATATTTTCGACCAAGGGTCTAAAAGAACATAAGCGAACAATATGGCTGAAACCGCACCCGAAAGCCCTATACTCCCGTAATAGGCATCATTTTTATGTTTCAATGTGCTGTGAATATTCCCTGCTACCACTGCCAATAAAACCAGTAAAAGATATACTATCGCTCCTATTTGACTACCGAAAACGTAATAAAATATATTCACCTCGACAAACTGCCCAAACTGCCAAAATACAAATAAATTTATAAAAAGATGCACATAAGAGCCGTGTAAAAAACCACTCGTGAGCATCCTGTAATATTCTTTGCCATGAAATACACGATACGGTGAATGCTTGTACTTTTCGAAAAAAGCCAAGTCACTAAATCCTTTTAGTGAAACTACAAATACTACTATCGTTAAAATCTTTGTAATCATACACTATACATTATGGTATTTCTCATTCCTTATAATCGTGAAAGCACGATACAATTGTTCTACAAAAATAAGCCTTATAAGTTGATGAGAAAAGGTCATTTTTGACAATGACAACATACCCTTTGATACTTCATATATCTTTTGAGAAAATCCAAATGCACCACCGACCAAAAATATAACTCGCTTTGACGAATAAATCATTTTATTTTCAATGTAACTCGCAAATTTTACCGAATCCATAGATTTTCCCTTCTCATCTAATAAAATCAAGTAGTCTCCTTCTTGCAATTTATTTAACACCAACTCTGCCTCCTTATTTTTAATAAAATCAGGATTGCTCTTGCTTCCCGTTTTAACATCACTAAAGTAATATACGTTTAATTTGGAATAATGTTTAATCCTATTTGTAAATAATTCAATACCCTTATCTACAAAATCAAATTTATTTTTGCCTATACACCACAATTCTATGTTCATACTTTATACTTTTAGAAATCTTTGAATAAGTATTAAAAGCCCCCCAAACTAAGGACGATTTTCTCTTGCCTCAAACTCGCCTCATGTTTTGGGTTATTCAAAAGTTTCTTTTATAAAAACACTCTACAATATATCTATTGCCTTGCTCCCTTGTCCAGCAACTCCGTTATAACTTCATTCTTTGAAGAATTGGGCAAGGTGATATGCAGTAATTGAGAGACGGTAGGCGCTATTTCCGTGATGTAGTGCTTATCGTAATTTATACCGGAAGGAATGTTCCATCCGTAGAACAATCCGGGAACATGAGTATCATATCCGTAAGGTGTTCCATGCGAAGTTCCTGTGCTCCAATATTCCATATATCCGGGCTCAAACAGAAGTACAATTTGCCCGTTTTGTTTAACATCGTAACCATTGGCTACCTCATTATGTAAAAAGTCAACGCTGCTACCCAGCAATTCACTTTCGACATAGGCTCTTTTTACAAACTTCCACTCTTCCAACTTCTCTTGAAATTTTCTATACACACCTACCCTACTAAGACCTAAAGAATCTATTTTTTTCAAATCAAAATATAGATTTTGATTGTTATAACTCTCCAATAAATTCACCCCATACAATTGTTCTGAGATTTCTATAATTTGCTTTTTGATTTCTTTTCTATCCAAATTTGTAACATTAAACTTATTATCTTTTAGAAAATTAGGATTTTCACCACAAGCATGATCTGCTGTTAAAAAAACCATATAGTTTCCTTTTCCTATATTTTTATCCAAATATTCTAAAAATTCACCGAGCAAAATATCCAATCTCAAATACATATCTTGCAACTCAATTGAGCGAGGTCCCATAGCGTGCCCAATATAATCGGTAGAAGAAAATGAAAGTGCTAAAAAATCCGTAAATTCATCTTTTCCAAGATTTTCGTTTTCGATAGCCTCCTCAGCCAAATCTACCAATATGCTATTTCCCCAAGGCGTTACTTTGATTATACTCGCCCCATTCTTTTTGTACTCATCATAAAGATTGTACGGAAATACAGGCTCTAATTTATAATTCAATTTTCCCTCGTAAGGATTGCTATCCGGCAACGATTCGTCATATTCCTTTATATCCTTTAGCAAAGACCAATTCTTCTTCAAATACTTCTCATAGTATTTCTCACTGTTAAAGTTTTCTACCCACTTCGGAAGTTTATCGCCGTAGAACGTACTGGAAATAAATTCCCCATCTTTATTCATCCAAAAAGCCCAATCGGCAAAATGCCCGGCAGGAAGGATAGAAGACCTGTCTTTGATGCTTATGCCGATGACCTTTGACCTAAAATTGCTCGACATTTTCAGCTCATCGGTAACGGTAGTACTTTTCAGCCTTGACGGCGACATTTTACCATACTTTGGATCTCCATTCCCCAACAAACTTACACTGTCATCATCAGTACAATATACACCTCTATGCTCTTGTCTCAAATAATAACCATTACCCACGATACCGTGATATCTCGGTGTTGTTCCCGTATAAATCGAAGCATGTCCCGGAGCTGTATATGTCGGCATATAGTTAAAGTGGAAATTTTTCATTCTATATCCGTCTTTCATAAGCCTTTTGAACCCGGTGTCGCCAAAGTCGTTGTAAAATCTATCCAAATATTCATCTCTCATCTGATCAACGACAATACCTACAACCAGTTTTGGCGTTTTTTGTTGTGAAAAGACAGAGCTGACTATCAACATAAATATAAAAATAACAATTGATTTTCTCATAATATCATTTTTTAGTGTCTAATAATATTTGAACTATAAATTATATAATTGCAACCGGAAACTTCTGAATAAGCATCAAAGGCACCAAAACTATGGACGATTTTTTTTAATACTCATTCTAAGATTTCCACCAGTGCAAATATAGTAAAATAATATCGGTTTGATATTTAGTGCCTACAAGAAAACTCTTGATTTTTCAAGTCTCTGATAAGAAAGCTCCAAAAACGAGGCTTGCGAAATTTTAAAAATCAAGGAGTTTACTGGTGTAAATGACTGTTTTTAAAATGAGCGTAACAAAGTATTTAGAGTTTTCTTGCGGAGACTATTTACATTCATTACAAGTTATTTTCTAAATCTTCCCAAAAACTTTTTCACCAAGTCCGGTCTTCCAATTTTTCTCAATTTACCGAGTATTTTATTCCTATTTTCCCTTTTATACCAAAAGAAGAAAAGATTTTGCGATTTCTTCTGAGCTATGGTCTTTGGGGTATAAACAGGTTTCAAAGTATAAGGGTCAAACCCTGAGTAGTATATAACCGTAGCGACAGTCATCGGCGTAGGCGTAAATCCCTGTACTTGCTCCAATTTGAAGCCCATATCCATAGTTTCGGCAGCGAGTTCTGCCATGGCTTCCTCCGTTGACCCCGGATGTCCCGATATAAAGTAAGGGATTAATGGCTGTTTTAGGTTGTTTTTACGATTGTAATGGTCAAATCGTTTTTTAAACATCTTAAAATACTTGAACGAGGGCTTTCGCATCATACTCAAGACCTTATCGGAAGTGTGTTCAGGAGCGACTTTCAATCTTCCTGAAGTATGGTTGGTTACTACCTTTTCAAGATACTTCTCAAGAGTTTTAGCATTTGATTTATCATTATATTCCTTTACCAAAAGGTCATATCTTATACCACTGCCGATAAAGGCTTTTTTTACTTTCGGATTGGCATTTATCGAATCGTAAATATCCATAATCGGAGCATGGTCGGTATTGAGATTATCGCATACCTTTGGAAAGATACAAGACGGCGCAGAGCATTTTGCGCACCTTGCCAAATCTACACCTTTCATCTTGTACATATTGGCAGACGGACCACCTACATCAGAAAGATAACCTTTAAAAGAATCCATTTCCACTATTGTGTCAAGCTCTTTAAGGATGGAATCCTTCGACCTGCTCGCTACAAATTTTCCTTGATGCGCCGAAATCGTGCAAAAACTACACCCGCCAAAACATCCTCTGTGGATATTGAGGGAAAACTTTATCATATCCCAAGCCGGTATAGTTCCCCTATTCTTATACTTTGGATGAGGCATTCTGGTATATGGCAAATCGAAAGATGCATCTATTTCATCGGCTTCCATCGGTGGATAAGGAGGATTTACAATTACCTTATCATCACCCACTTTTTGGATGATACGCCTTGCATGCATACGATTGGACTCTCGCTCTATATCCCTAAAGTTTTTAGCGAATAACTTCTTATTTTTAAGACATTCTTCGTGAGAAGCCAACTCCACTTCTTTCCATATTTCACTTTTTTTATACTCGATAACAGAATTTTTAAAGGCGGTTTGAGGTATAAAATCCAAATCCCGAAGAGAATATCCCGAAGATAGAAATTCGAGCAATACGGTAACAGTTCTCTCTGCCATTCCATACAGTAAAATATCGGCTTGCGAATCTTCCAAAATACTTGGCTTCAAAGAATCTGACCAATAGTCATAGTGTGTCAATCGCCTCAGGGAAGCCTCAATACCACCGAGCACAACAGGCACATCAGGATATATACTTTTCAATATTTTGGAATAAACGGTAGTCGCATAATCCGGTCTAAATCCCTTTTCACCGCCGGGCGTATAGGCATCATTAGACCGCAGTCTGTTATTCGCTGTGTAGTGATTGACCATAGAGTCCATATTGCCGGCTGTTACGCCAAAAAACAATTTGGGCTTTCCCATTTTCTTAAAATCCCTCAAATCATCTTGCCAGTTGGGCTGCGGCACAATCGCAACTCTATAGCCCTTGGATAAAATCAATCTGGAAATAACGGCAGCACCAAAAGCCGGATGGTCAACATAAGCATCACCGGTAAACAAAACCACATCCAGTTCGTCCCAACCTCGTAATTTTACCTCTTTTTTAGTAATGGGAATCCAATCCGTTATTTTTCTCTTCTGCTGCATTATACAAGAAAAAACACTTATCGGATTGTGAATGTTTATTTTTTTTGCTTTTTGCCTTTAGCCGTTTGCCTTTAGCTTCTTTCAAGGTTTTAGGTTTTAGGTATTAGGTGTTAGCTTATCCTCTGAACGTGTACTCTAATTCAGTTTAACCACATATTTTGACTACGCTCAATATTCCAAACGCTCAAAACTAATTTACTTCCATCAGACGCACATTTACATGTCTCGCCCCATTCATTAACCATTAATTCGCTTCTGTCAGAGGGCATTAACCATTGACAATTAACAATTAACCATTAAAAAACATTTTCAATTAATTTTCTCCCAACTTATACTCATTTTTATCGTGTCAGTTTCATCTTCTTCCCCTTGTATTTACTCTCGTGTCTATTGATATAGTCTTCAATTAAAAGTGAGGTGTTTGTGTCGATTTGCTCGGTGTTTTTATCATAAGTGCCGGCTATTTCTCTTTGACGCAAAGCCTCATAAAGCGTAATAGCTACCGAAACGGAAATATTAAGACTTCTAACCATTCCGTATTGAGGAATTACAAAATTGCCATCGAGGTATGACAATACTTCGTCCTCAATTCCCGAATGTTCATTGCCGAATACCAAGGCGACCGGCTTGGAAAGTTCCAAGGAATAAAGCGAAACAGACTCAGTGCCGAGATGTGTGCCGAGTATTAAGTCGTACTTTTTACGTAAGTCCTCAAAACACTTTTTAGTATCTCTGTACATATAGACATCTACCCACTTTCTCGCACTTGAAGCGGAATTTTTGCCCAATATCAAGTTCTCCTCCCCTATTCTTTCGTCCGTAAATAAGGCATAGACTTCCTTTATTCCCACAGAATCGCAGGTTCTGAGTACCGCCCCGATATTATGAGGGTCGTGGACATTATTCAATACAACGGTCAAATCGTGTTGGCGATTTATCGCCACTTCTTTTATTCTATTTAATCTTTCTTCTCTCACTACTGATTAAAATTTTGTACAAAAATTTGAGGATTGGGTTAGACTTAACTGACGACAACCACAGACTTTTTATTCACAAATTCCATTATTCCGTCCTGTCCCATTTCTCTTCCATAACCGGAGTTTTTCACGCCTCCAAAAGGAATGGCAGGGTCGGAAGTTACCATTTTGTTTATCGAGATATTACCAACGTCTATAAACTTTGATAGTCTCAATGCCTTTTTGGTATCCTTACTCCAAATCGAAGCTGCCAAGCCGTATTTGCTGGCGTTTATTCTTTCCAACAAATCTTCCTCATCATCATATTCAAACATCATTGCCACGGGCCCAAATACTTCTTCGTCAAAATCTACAATATCATTTTTCTTGTATTCTAACAGAAGCGGCACACACTGATTGTCGTCCGATTGCTCGCGTTCAGAAATAACCTCAAAGCCAAAACTTTTAGCCCTGTCTATGTGATTTTTAAGATGTGGGACAAACTCATGTTTTGCCAAACAAGTTATATTTGTATCTCTATCTTGAGGATTTCCTATTTTTAGCTTCTCAAGCTTTTTTATCAATAATTCCTTTACCTCTTGGTAAATAGATTGATGTACAAACAACCTTTTGGCGGCAATACATATCTGACCATTATTGCTCATTCTCGCTAATACAAAATGGGAAACTGCCTTTTCTATGTCTGCGTCTTTCATCAATACAAACGGGTCATTGCCTCCCAACTCCAACACCGTTTTTTTAAGATACTTCCCACAAAGTTCAGCGATAGACCTTCCCGCACGTTCGCTTCCCGTCAGTGATGCCCCTTGTACAAAAGGATTACTCACCACCTTTTCCAATTGCGGAATATCTATGAATAGGTTCTGATAAACGTGTTTTGGAAGAGCCTTTTCAAATATTTTTTCTATCTCCAAAGCACAAAGAGGCACATTGGGTGCGTGCTTCAACAAAACGGTATTTCCTGCCAAAAGCGTAGGTATCGCAAACCTAAACACCTGCCAAAACGGATAATTCCAAGGCATAATCCCCAGTATTCCTCCCAGTGGTTGATAGGTTATAAAAGTCTTAGAATCGTACTTCGTGTCCAATGGCTTATCTTGCAAAAAATCGCCGGCATTTTCAACGTAATAATCGACAAGAGTAACTACTTTTTTGACCTCGCCTTCCGCTTCCGCTATCGGCTTTCCCATTTCCTTGGTTATCGTAGCAGCAAGATGTCCGACATTATCGGATAATAACCCCGATATTTTGGCAACAGCCTTAACTCTGTCTTCTACAGGCAATTTTCGCCAACTCAGATAAGCTCTTTTAGAATTATCGAGCAATTTATCCAAATCATCATCACTGATAAATGGTGTTGAATAGTTTTTTACTCCGTTGAATGGATTGATAGAAACAAATGACATCTTATTGCAATTTTTCAAATTTATTCAATTTGAAGCCGATGATATTCACGTTTACATTTTCAAAGTAATCAATCTTATCAAGCTCCCTATTTTCAGGCGAATCATTCTTTAAGAATCGTTCCAGTTTAATCGAAGAACCGATGAGATTTTGCTCATTATCCTCTACAAAATACTGGAATTTCGTACCGTACAAACTCAGATTGTTTATGACATAAGTCATCATATCATAACCTTCATAAGCATAGTCGAGCGGAAATGTTTTAAAATTGTCGTAAAAGTCCTTTTTAAATTTTTCTATCTGCCAATCGCCGTCTTTTATCAACTCGGCAGAAGCGACACGAATATTCAGACTTTTGAAAAGATTGTACCCTATTTTGTTGGACTGCATCATTACAGGCATTCCGTAAACCACAAAATCATTTTCCCCTTTTTCAATATTCAATCTTCGCAACACATTATAGATAAATTCTTCGTCACGGGCAGACCAATTCGGTATTACAAAAACCTTAGTTCCCTGATTATCCTTCGCAAATAAGGAATCGAGCATCGTTTCTCCCATATCCAAAGAATCTTTTGCGATTAACAAATCGTTATAATCATTCTCGGACAGAGACACTTGCTCATGAAATTCATGGATTTTTTTCATTCTCCTTTCGTGGTATCTATTGCCTTTCAGCCCTATTAAATATACATCACTTGGCGGAAAATTTTTATCGATATGCTCCGTGATTGCCTTGTAATAATTATCCAAAGACGGTTTTATCTGCACAAAATTAGGATTTTTGGAGGTAAGACGCGGAATTGACACCCAAGGCGATACCATCGTTACATTATTCCTTCTGGCATACATCGCAAGGTCTTTCAATTCCCTTTTGTCTTTTGGACCTATAATCACATCAGGTACATCGCTTTTGACCTTACTCTTCAAATAAGAAAATCGAGTACCTTTACTGGTCGCATCATAAGTATTCAATTGGATACCTATACCTTTTTTCTCAGCATCCTCCAAAGCCATTAAAATACCTGCATAGTAATGCAAAAACTTATTGGTAGAAAGATTATTCTCTATAGCCTCTAAGTCGTTAAACAGCAAATTGGCATCCAAGGGAATCAGCAAATCGACCAAATAAGTGCTCTTTTTTACTGTTCCGTAATCCTCTGTGCTTTCAGAGTTATCACTACCTGTCTGACCGTCTTTTGAGGGCCATTTTACGGTATCTATGTTTTCTTTTTTCGTTTTTTTACGCTTTTTCTTGTGCTTTTTATGTACCGGTCTGCTTCTACGCTTATGTTTTTCCGTTTTAAAAAGAGAGCCACAAGAGGATAACGAAAATACCATTATCAACAGCAACAAAATACTATTCCCACTCAATAGTCGCCGGAGGTTTCGAACTAATATCATAAACTACTCTATTTATTCCTTTAATATTATTAATAATTTTATTCGCCACATTACCAAGTAAGTCGTGAGGCAAATCCACCCAATCTGCTGTCATACCATCCACACTATACACCGCTCTTAGGGCAACCACATATTCATAAGTTCTCTCATCGCCCATCACACCTACGGTCTTTGCATTTAGCAACATCGCCCCTGCCTGCCAAACCTTATCATACCAACCACTGTCCTTTAGTGCACCTATAAAAACAGCATCTGCCTCTTGACAGAGCCTTACTTTTTCTTCATCTATCTCTCCCAATATCCTGATGCCCAATCCGGGACCGGGAAAAGGATGTCTGCTCAATATCTCCAAAGGCACATCTACTTCCTTACCTACCTCCCTTACCTCATCTTTAAACAGCATTCTGATAGGTTCTATTATGTTAAGGTGCAATTTTTCAGGCAAACCACCTACATTATGATGAGATTTTATGGTAACGGAAGGACCGTGAACCGACACAGACTCTATGACATCGGGATAAATAGTGCCCTGCGCCAACCATTTAGCACCATCAATCTTCTTGGATTCTCTTTCAAAAACATCGATAAATGTCTTTCCTATGGACTTTCGCTTTTTCTCAGGGTCGGAAATACCTTTTAGATTGTGCAAAAATTCATCTTTGGCATCCACGCCAATGACATTTAAGCCCAATCCCTTGTAAGAAGACAAAACCTGTTCAAATTCGTCTTTACGAAGTAAACCATTATCAATAAATATACAATGCAAATTATCGCCAATCGCTTTATCCATCAACATTGCAACCACAGAAGAATCTACCCCACCCGATAAGCCTAAAATAACCTTATCTTCTTTCACCGCCTTTCTTATCTCCTTGATTTGATTGGAAACAAAGGACTTGGGCGACCAATCGGCTTCACAATTAGCTATATCGAATAAAAAGTACGAAATAAATTTACTGCCGTCATCAGTGTGATAAACTTCGGGATGAAATTGAAAGCCGTAAACAGGATATTTAAAGGCATTTTCTTTCGATTTGAAAGCAGCTACCGGAATAGATTTTGTCTCCGCTATAATTTCAAATTGTTCCGGCAATTTTTTTATGGAATCAGCGTGCGACATCCATACCACACTACCATCATCCACACCTTTGAATAAAGCATCTTCTTTTACAAAATGTAAATTCGATTTGCCGTATTCGCGCTTATTCGAAGCCCTTACTTCACCGCCATAGTGCTGTGTCAAATATTGTGCGCCATAGCAAATACCGAGCACCGGATAATTATCGATAATACCATCCAAATCCACCTCGGGATTGTCTTTATCTCTGACCGAAAAAGGACTACCCGAAAGTATAACCGCCTTTATATCATCACTTGGAACAAACTTATTGAAAGGTAAAATCTCGCAATATACATTATGCTCTCTTACCCTTCGAGCGATTAACTGGGTGTATTGAGACCCAAAGTCTAAAACTACAATCTTTTGCATGTGTATAAATTAGTAAAATACGTATAAAAATACAAAGTAATTATTTTTTATTCGTTAATCAAAATATGATGACGATTTTACTTACTAATTTTTGATTTAAGAACAAGGAACACCGATTAACGATTTTAGATGTATTAGCGAATATCTGATTTTTCACTACTCGTTATAAGGTATTAGAAACCTTTGAATAACCCAAACTATGAGGCAAGTTTGAGGCTAGAGAAAATTTTAACCCACAGCAACCTTATGGTTGTGAGGACTTAAAATTTTTGATAACGAAAAAATTGTCCA
>PDWJ01006481.1_pt1 | contig 11436 bp, 8 predicted proteins | sample 1430881 | NCBI WGS metagenome assembly PDWJ01 (sample SAMN01162460, study PRJNA174530) | Oral metagenome, whole genome shotgun sequencing project. | biome: Marine environment; feature: Marine mammal; material: Swab sample of the gingival sulcus; isolation source: swab sample of gingival sulcus... | reverse complement strand
GATATCAACAATGCGGGCAAGGCCCATACTCTGGGTGCAGAGATTGGCATTCATGCCAACCCTGTACAGGGCATCAATCTCTTTGCCAACCTTGGGCTGCTGCAAACTGAAATAGATACGTGGTCATATCCCTCAAAATCGGGAATCATTGATTTTCAGGGTAATGAACTTCCCTATTCTCCAGATTATACGGCTTCTCTGGGCGGTATATGGCGTCCTGGCAATGGAATCTTTCTGGGAGCCGATATGACAGCAATGGGTTCTTATTATGGTGAGGCGAGCAACAAACAAAAGCAGGAAAATGTTGAGCTGGTCAATCTGCATGCGGGCTATGAGGCGGAATCCTTTGATATCATCTTCTGGTGCAAAAATGTTTTTGACCGGGAATACTTTACCACTCTGGACGAAATGCCATCCGGGTTTCTGAAGGTTGTTGAGGGCGATCCAAGACTCTTTGGTGCAACGTTTACCTACCGTTTGTAGTTGTCTATTTCATTTTTTTGTATTGTTACACCGGATAAAGGACAAAATTCAAAGCCATCGTCAACGGTGGTGCCTGCCCAATCGAAGATGGTAGCCTGTATTTTACCGCAATAGTCCCTGCTGCAGGTAAATGGCATTTTTTAATTGGTAGTGGTTATTATGATACTATAGCCGAGTATAATACGAAGGCGTATGCCCATAAAATTTTTTGAAAACAGCGGCAAAATGGCTGGGATTGCTATAGCCCACAAACAGGGCAATCTCCAGTATTGAGTATTTGCCCGATTCAATAAGTTCCATGGCTTTTTCCATACGTTTACGCCGTACAAATTCGCCAATGGTGCATCCCATCTGAGTCCGAAAACCGTTCTTGAGATATGATTCGTTTATGCCTGTTTGCCTGGCTAACGAAGAGATGGAAGGGGGGGAGACCCATTCTTTACATAAAATATCCACGGCTTCGTCTACGGCTGCTCTGGTTTTCCAGTTGGTTGTTGTTTTGTTGCTGGATCTTCCAAAATTGAGACTGAGGAGTTCGCATAGAAAATCCAGAGCCAAAGATTCAAAACGCAGTTTCCCGTATAGTGTATTTTTCTCAAAACGAAACAGGTCTTTTGCCATACACATTATCCGGTTTCCTTGCGGCAGCCGCTGGGTAAGGGGAAAGATTGACTTCTCTGCTTTGCCATGGCGGGAGGTGGTGAAGTTAATCAGTTTTTCCAGATTTCGGCTAACATCACAACTGGCATCACCCAGCCAGGACTCGACCAGACGTTGAGGAATGGTTATTGTTACTCCGCACATTTTATGCGTTGGGTGAATGGTACGCAGGATATTGCCTGTTAGATCGTTCCATACCCAGATATCACCGGGATAGACCGTGTGTTTAATAGTAGATCCGAGTTTAAAATCAAGGGAACCGTTCAACAGTATATTAAACCGCAGGGGCGAGTGAGCGAGTTGCAATGTATTGTTTATTGTTTTGTTCAACAGATAATCACTTAAAGAGAGACACAGGCCACTGTCAATTTCCAGGATTTCATTCCAGCCCTTGCCTCTATCTGAAGGTATTTTCACCCGAAACCCGTTGAAAAATCTGGAAAGAGGGAGACGCATAGCATTGTTATTTTCATACAATGCCATTTCTTTTTTATATATTTCAAGAATCTCTGTCATTTTGTCGTCATACCACCATTTATCTCATCCACGATTTTATCTTGTATCAGTCATAACCAGTCAAGAATAGTACTATTTTTCAGAAATTTCCGATCACGGTATATTTTCTCCCGTTCCTGGTAGAGAATAGTTTTTTTATAATGTATAGCCAATAAAAAAATATTCCTTTTCCCAAAGTTATGCTTGCTGTCTTTACAGCTTACAAGAAAAAAAGAGGATATTCAAACAGAGGAGAAATGAAGACAAAACAATTGCCGGGATTGTCTCTTTGCATGGTGTTACCGAAGATAGACAACCCCATTCTAAACTCTTGTAAATGAGGAAAACAGATGCATCCACTAGCAGTCCTGGAACAAGGAGAAAAAGGAATCATCACAAAAATTGATGCGGATGACCATACTGTCAGTCGCTTGAATTCCACTGGCTTCTCCCTGCAAACACAGGTGAAAATTATCCAGAATTTTCAAAAAGGTCCAGTTATCGTTTTTGTTCGCGGCACGGAAATCGCTCTTGGAAGAAAAGAGGTCGAACATATTTTTGTTACGCAAAATGGTAAGGAGAACTAAATTGAAACCAGTAATAGCCCTTGTCGGTCAGCCTAATACAGGAAAATCAACTCTCTTTAATATCCTGACCGGCTCTCATCAGCATGTAGGTAATTGGCCGGGAAAAACAGTTGAACAGAAAAAAGGAGCATTCAGCCATAACGGCAATGAATTTGATATTATTGATCTTCCCGGCTCCTACAGCCTTAGCGCCAACTCTCCAGAAGAAGAAATTACCCGTGAATATCTGCTAAAAGAAAAACCCGACTGTGTTGTGGTAACTGTTGATGCCTCACAGATCGAGCGTACCTTGTTTATGCTGGCGGAGATGTGTCAGCTTCCCTTTCGCATCATTCTTGCCATCACCATGGTTGATATTGCCCGGAGACAAGGCGAAGAAATTGCGGCGGAAAAACTGCTGCAGATGACAGGCAAAGATGTGGTTGTTCTAAATGCCGCTAAAAGCCTTGGAGTGGAAGAGTTAAAACAGGCGGTGGAAAAAAGCCTTGCCACTCCTGTTACTCAATCCGAAGAGATTGAATTTCATCCTCTTACCAAACAGCTTGCGACAGAGCTTGCAACACTGGAGTATCCCCTTTGGAGTGCGGGCAAACTGCTGGAGGGCGATGGTACTATCCGTGCCGAAATTTCCTCGCAGCTTGTGGAAAAAGAGTGGCAGAATATTGAAGGACTCTTGCAGACAGAGCAGGAGAGTGCAGCGGAAACTGCCCGGCAGAAGCATCTTTGGATTCAAAATCTGGTGGAAAACAGCGTAACAAGACACTCCACAGAAAAAAAACGCCGCCACCGGTTTGACACTCTTGCCACTCATCCCCTTTTGGGCAAGGTTCTTGCTTTCTCCATAATTCTCTTCGCCTTTATACTCTCCTTTATTGTTTGTATTGTCGCGATGAAAGGGCTCTTTCCGCTGATTGGGCTAAGCAGTAAATGGATTCCCCTTAATTTAGGTCTTTGCCCGCAATGGCTGATTTCCTTCCTTGCCGACGCCTTTGTTCCAGCAGTCTGTATGGCGTTGATGATGTTCAGTTTTCTTGTGCCGCTCTTTTTTATCATCGGTACGCTGGAGGATGTGGGGTATCTGGCACGCTTTTCCTATGTTTTTGACCGAATGATGAACAGTATGGGGCTGCACGGTAAATCCTGTATGTCTTTTCTGATGAGTTTTGGCTGCAATATGGGAGGAATTACTGGCGCAAGAACCATTGATTCATGGCGGCAGCGAATGATTACCAGCCTGCTCACCTCCATTGTTCCATGCGCTGCCATGTGGGGAGTGATCGGTTTTGTTTCTATTCTTTTTTTTGGCAAGGGGGCAATGGCAGTGATTATCGCTCTTTTACTGGTGATGCTTGTTGATCTTTACTTCTCTTCCTGGCTGTTACGGAAGTTTCTGCCAGAAAATACCAGTCTTGGTCTGATTATGGAGATGCCGCCGTATCATCTGCCCAATTTCAAGACTATCAGTCGCTATAGCTGGGGGGTTATAAAGGGTTTTATTCGCCGGGGAGGCACGCTTATTACAGGCGTTTTCCTGCTGGTCTGGTTCCTCTCTTATTTTCCTAACGGTAATGTGCAGACAAGCTGGCTTGCCGGGCTTGGGCGGTTGCTCGACCCCATTGGCAGTCTGATGGGAATGGACTGGAAACTGATGGTGGCGCTTATCGCTTCCATTGCTTCAAAGGAGGCCTCTCTTGCTGTACTTGCGGTGCTTTACGGCATTGGCGGACAAGCCTCTTCTATCAATTCCTTGATGATGCAACAGGGTGCAATAAGCCAGAATCTGGGAGATGCGCTATTGGCAGACATCAGCCCTGAGACGGCGCTGGCATTTGTTTTTGCTCTTTTCTTTTCCATCCCCTGTATTGGTACTCTGGGAACACTCTATGCTGAAAATAAATCGTTGAAATGGACGTTGATTGGGGCGGGATATTATACACTGACCAGTTTTGTGATGGGAATTCTGGCATATCAGGCGGGACGGCTGATATTTTGATTTTTGGCTAAAATAAAATTTCCGATTCCGGCATATTTTCTTTTCGTGGTAGAGAATATTTTTTTTGTTGTGTAAATGGGATGTAAATTTCTTTTCCCAAAATTTTGGCCGGCAATACAAAAAAATCACAATAAAATAAAGATATATTCAAACGGAGGAGAGATGAAAAAAAGAATGGTTGGATTGGGTGTTTGTATGATGTTACTGGGAGTAAACAACTTCGCTATGGCTGACAATTCAGCGGATAGGGAGAAAAGCATTACGCTGGATTCTATAACCGTTACTGCTCAGAAGCAGGAACAAACTCTTCAGGAAGTCCCTCAAAGTATCAGCGTGTTGAACAGTCATGAGATGGAAGACAGAAATATTGCAGGGCTTTGGAAGGCAGCTGATTTTGTTCCCAATCTTATGCTGTTTGATATTGGTATGACTTCCTTTTTCAGTCAACCCACCATTCGGGGTGTATATGCGTCGGCTCCAACCATGAATTCTTCCGTAGGGCTTTATGTGGATGAGATACCCATTCTTGGGCCTGCCGGCTTTACCGCGGATCTGTTGGATGTTGAACGTATAGAAGTGCTGCGCGGTCCTCAGGGAACATTGTATGGCAACAATACCGAAGCTGGAGCCATTAGGGTTATTTCGCGGCAGCCGGATAATGATTTTCGGGGCAGGGTTATGCTTCAGGGAGGAGAGTGCAAACATGGTCTTGCCATGGCGAATATAAGCGGGCCTATGATAGAGAACAGGCTATTTTTCTCCCTTGCCGGGAAATATGACAGAAGAGATGGACAGATAGATAATACCTTTCTGGGAAATCGGGCTGATGACCAGCAAAAGTGGTATGGTCGGGGACAGTTACGTTTTCTTGCTTCTGATGATCTGGATATTTCTCTTGTCTGGTCTCATATGGCCTCTGATGAGGGCGGACCAAGTTTTACTCCGGGAAAAATGATGCTGGGAATGCATGCCAAGATGGGGATTCCGCCCATGGGTAAGTATGAGGTTCGTTCCAACAGAGAACCGGAATCAAAAATTATAAATAATATCGGAGCATTAAAAGTCCATTATACTCTGAGCAAAAATATTTCCATTACTTCTGTTACTTCCGCCACTCATATGAAACTAGATGATCTTGGAGATTGGGATTTCAGTCCGATGGAGATTATTGCCAGCGCCCAGGACAGCACTTTCCGAAGAATAGCCCAGGAATTGCGGACGACATGGGAAAGTGAGCATTTTCATTGTCTACTGGGTTTTTACGTAGATAAAAAAAAGGATGACAAGGGGAGCACCGAATGGAGTCCTGAAGGAACAAAATATTATGCCTCGCAAGTGCATGAAAACTCCTATGCTCTTTTTGGTCAACTGGACTATGCTTTAACCTCTGATTTGCATCTTGTAGGTGGACTACGCTATGGAAAACAGACCGCAGAGAAAGAAGACCTGTTGCAGCCATTTCAGAATGAAAAATCATGGAGTGATGTTTCTCCCAAAATTGCCGTGCAATATCAGCTCACTCCTCAGATTGATATTTATGCCAGCACTTCAAAAGGGTTTCGTTCCGGGGGATTCAGCATGAAAGCGGCTACTGACAATCCCTACGATCCAGAAACTCTATGGTCTTATGAAACTGGTGTAAAAACGGTATTTTTTGATAACAGAGTTATGTTTAATGCCAGTCTGTACTATATGGATATTGACGATATGCAGGTGGAAAAATATGTAAGCCCTACGTCTGCTGCCACAGTCAATGCTGCCAAAGCATCTGCTAGGGGCGGTGAAATTGAGTTTTCCGCCCGTCCGGGAAAAGGAATTCAGATATATGGAGGGCTTGGCTATTGTGATATTGAGTTTGACTCCTACACAGACACAGTATGGAAGATGCCTGGTAGCTCTATGGTAATGGATTATTCAGGTAATAAAAACCCTTATGCCCCGGAATATACCTTTAGCCTTGGCGCACTTTATCGTCATCCGACAGGATTCTATACCAGCGCAGATCTGGTTGGTTATGGTGATATGTATATGGATGCCGCCAATGAAGATAAAAAGGATGCCTATTCTGTTATGAATGCCAAAATTGGCTATGAATTTGAGAGCTTTGATGTTTATCTCTATGCGGAAAACCTGCTTGATGAAGAGCTGGTTACTAAAAACTACTATGGATTTTATAATGTGTATGGCAGCCAAAGAGAGATTGGCTTGCAGTTAACCTATCGATTCTAGTTCATTACCAGGTGCAATGCCTGTGAAAATTTCTTTTTGATTTTCAGGAAAGAGATACAAAGAATAAGCCTGCCCTCGCAATCGCTGTGGGGCAGGTCTCTTTTTTGGGAAAGAAAATTACCAGAAGGGCAGATATAAAACGGGTTCATCCGTTAAATGCGCACTTTGATTTATGCAGATCGTAAATTTGAGCTCGAAATCCTTGCAAGCAGAGAAACGGTTTCTTTGCATTCCATTGTAATTATGCTATTCTTTCTGAATGAAAAAGCTGTTGCCATAATCAGGAGTCTCTGCGATGAAAAAGCTGCCCATCGGAATTCAGACCTTTCAGAAAATTCGTGAAGATAATTATGTATATGTGGATAAGACTGATCTTGCCGTTGATCTGATTAACCGCTACCAGTACGTGTTTTTATCCAGACCACGGCGGTTCGGAAAAAGTCTTTTTGTAGACACGCTGCATAATATTTTTGAGGGCAGAAAAGAACTGTTTACGGGGCTGGCAGCCGAAAATAGCCATGACTGGTCAAAAAGTTATCCGGTAATCAAAATTTCTTTTGGCGGCGGGAATTTTCGCAGCAAGGAAGGATTATTAGAAAATTTGGCCATGATTCTGCGGCAAAATGGAAAACGTCTTGGTATCAGCTGCATATCTGCAAGCCCTGATGTCTGCTTTAATGAGCTTATCCAGAATACGGTGGAACAACACAGTCAGCCCGTGGCTATCCTTATTGATGAATATGACAAACCCATTTTAGACAATATCAACCAGCCGGAGATGGCAGCTTTTGCCAGAGAAACCCTGAAAGCTTTCTACTCTGTGATCAAAGCCAGCGATGCCCATATCCGCTTTGCCTTTTTAACTGGTGTAACCAGATTTTCCAGGGTATCTGTTTTTTCTGGAATCAATAATATTGAAGATATCTCTCTTGCACCCGAATTTGCCACCATCTGCGGCTATACCCAGCATGATCTGGAAACCGTGTTTGCAGATCATTTGCAAGGCGTGGACATGGGTAAAGTGAAACGATGGTATAACGGATACCATTTTCTGGGCGACCATGTCTATAATCCTTTTGATATTCTGCTTTTTCTGCGTGGAAACAAACTCTTTGAAAGCTATTGGTTCGAGACCGCCACACCCACTTTTCTGGTTAAGTTGCTGAAAGAAAAACAGTTCTTTCTGCCTGATTTAAACAACATCAAGGCTGGAAAAGAGCTGCTGAGTTCTTTTGATATTGACAGGATTTCTCCTGTTACTCTGCTCTTTCAGACCGGTTATCTGACCATTAAAGAAGTTTCACAGGAAGAGGGTATGACTGAATATACCCTGGGTTTTCCCAATATGGAAGTATCTATGGCGTTTAGCAATTCTCTGGTGGATATATTTGCACCACCGGAAAATAAGTTTACGATCAGAAAGAATTTGGCTCGCGCATTGCGTACCTGTGATCTGGAACAGTTCAAATCCGCCATCTATGCCCTGTTTGCGGCTATTCCCTACCATAACTATACCAATAACGATATTGCCCGTTATGAAGGTTTTTATGCAAGCGTGATTTTTGCCTGGCTTTCATCTACCGGTATACAGCTTATTGTTGAAGACTGCACCAACAAGGGGCGGATTGATATGAGCGTGGAAATGGCAGACACCGTCTATCTGATTGCATTCAAAGTGGATATGCCGGAAGAAAAAGCCCTTGCCCAGATTAAGGGCAAAGGCTACGCTGAAAAATACCAGGCCAAAGATAAAAAGATTGTGCTGATTGGCATTGGCTTTTCCAGTGCAGAAAAAAATGTTACAAAATTTGTGTGGGAAGAGGCGTGAATATAAGATTGAGCGACCAGAAAAATCAATATGCCGGAGACATTTTTTTGAAAATATATTGTGTACAATGCAGAAAATCTGGTTTCTTATCCCAAACACGGTTTGATAACAGACGTTAATATCCCGGAATTCCGTGTTTCATACTTTGTTGAGGCTGGAGACTGTCTGATCCAGCCATGCTGGTTTATCCGAAAATCGGTTTGTAAACAGGCGATAATTCCCCGAAGTTCCGATTTTCATGCTTTGTTGAGGCTGAAGGCTATATGGTCCAGCCATGCTGGTTTATCTGAAAAGGCAGCAGATCTAATTTAAATCGTATTGGTACTCAGATGAAAATCACCTTTCCCCAAATGGAACTCACCTTTGAAAGAGGCACGCTTCATTCGGCAGTTGAAAAACCATCTTCCTGTTCTAGAGGTTGGTACAGGTAAATGGGGAAGAATTGAACTTCGTCCGGGATTTGACCTTTTTATCAGCGATTTCCGGGTAAAGGAGTCTTCTGTCTGCCATGCGAAAAGTTCGCAGCCAGGATTTGGCTTTGGTTTCTGGCTCTCTGGAGAAACTTTTGGTTCGGGGGAACATATTCCAGCGCAACTCTATAATGCCCAGGGAACAGCCCCGCTATTATTCAGTCCCTCTGAACAATCCGGCTTTATACGGGAGGAGAGAGATTCTCACCGCCGCTCCATTGTTCTGGCCATTGAACCGGATATGCTCCATTTCCTGCTCAGGGGTTATTACCACAGCAATGTACCGGATTATTGAGAACCTGTATCATTGCCCTTTTGCAGGTCCTGCCCGCCGTCTTTTTCTGGAAAGCAAGGCAACTGGAGCTTATGGCGCTCCGGCTGGACCAGGCTATGGCTCTGGAAAAGGAAAAACAAAAGCCCTGGCAGCTCTGCTCCGAAGATATTGAAAGAATCCGTTTTGCGGCCAGACAGCTTTGCGCTGATCTGATACATCCGCCTTCCTTGTTTGAATTATCCGCATCGGCAGAAATGTCCCATGCAAAACTCACCACAGGTTTCAAGCAGGTCTTTACCGCAACCCCGTTTGAATACCTCAGACAGACGCGGCTGAATCAGGCCAGGATGCTGCTGGAAACCCGGCAATCCAATGTCACAGAATTTGCCTATGCGTTGGCTATAATTCCCTGTCCTCCTTTGCCCGCGCCTTTCGCTTTCAATTTGGGTATAGCCCCCATGAATGCGCGGCAAAGAAAAACCGTTCCTGAAGCTGTCCCTATCTCCCTTCCTTTTAATTTCGGACTCAAAAAAAATTTGGATTAGCGCAGTTTTTTCTCCTGTCGTATTTTTGGCTTTGAGCAAAGCAGCCTGTTCAACAGGTCTTATATAAATCACAGGAGAAAAAGATATAAAAAAAAAGAGACGAATCGGCATCTTCACCGAAACGCTTATACTCTGTCTTGTATGTATCACACCTGCTGTCTGTTATGCACAAGCCGATGGTACAGCCGCAAAACAAAATCAGAAAAATGAAGCAGTTACCTTTAAGCCAGTCATTGTAACAGCTCAGAAAGTCGAAGAAAATATTCAGAATGTGCCCATCAGTATGGATGTTATAGATGAAACAGAGCTTCAGGACGCCAACGGGTGGAAATCCTGCGCGGGCCACAAGGCACCCTGTATGGACGCAATACCGAATCCGGGGTTGTCAAAATCATTACCCGCCAGCCGGATAATGATTTTTGGGGCAGGATTTTCAGTGATATCGGCATATATGATGCAGGTGACAATGTACCTTTGTACCGCTTGGGAGCCAGTCTCAATATGCCCCTGGTCAACGAAAAACTGTTTTTGAGTCTGGCCGGTCAGACAAAAATTTCCAATGGATATACCACCAATATCCATAATAACAATGACGAAGCTGGAAAAATCAACCATGCAAATGGTCAGGTTACCCTGCGCTGGCTGCCTGCCGAACATCTGGACATTACCCTGCTGGCCAATGTTGCCATAGTGGATGACGGCTATGGCCATACGCGCTATCAGGACGGACCATTAGCCACCAAGTGTTACCATATCAACTGGGATGAAGCCAACTCCTGGGAAGATAAAAACAATGGCCAGGCATTGAAGATAAAATATGAGGCCCCGGCTTTTACCCTGCTTGCCATTACCACCCGCAACGACTTTGAATCCGACATCAAAAATGATGGGGAATTTGGTCTCATGCCCATGGGCGATCAGGCCTTTTTCGTTGGTAATACAACCATAAGTCAGGAAATTCGTCTCTCTTCCATACAGGACAGCAGCTAAACCCTGGAATGGCTGGCAGGCATTTATGGTTTCAGGGACGAAAATACTGACATTGCCGAATTTTTTGGACAGAGCCGTATCACTGATTTTGATTCCACAGGCTATGCCCTGTTTGGCCAGGCCACCTATACTCTTTTGGGTCAGCTTCATTTGACAGCAGGCCTGCGTTTTGACGCTCTGGATGTTGATGGTGAGCAGCAGAACAATATGGTACTTGTCCCGTACAGTGCCACGGTGGAACATAAGGAATGGCTGCCAAAAATCAGCGCAGCTTATGATATTACCCCAAATATGATGGCCTATGCCACTGTTTCCCGAAGTATTGAATCACCTTTTGGCCCGATGCAGCTGGATATTGGCAGGGTTCCGGCAAACGAAGAGAGCGTGTCAGAATAGTCCGCTGTTTAACAGTTACGGAGTTGACTGAGGTCTCTTTCAGACTATCCCGCAACAAAAAAATAAAGATAATTTGATACGTTATTAAAGATTAATTATAGAGTTCCTGAGAGAGAAGATTAACATCTTCTCTCTCAATGCCCTGTAAAACAACCACAAAAAAGTGCTCAGTCTTTACAGACAAATAAAACAATATAAAAAACGTAAATCAGAATCTTTTTCTATTATTCACATAATACCATATATTCCTTGTATCCTTTTTCTGCCATTTCTTCGTAAGGAATAAAAGTGAGAGATGCCCCATTGATACAATATCTCAATCCACCTTTTTCTTTTAATCCATCTGTAAATACATGTCCCAAATGATTATCTCCTCCGTTTGATCGTACTTCCACTCTATCCATTCCATGGGATTGATCTTTGGAATAAACTATCTTGTCAGTAAGTATTGGTTTGGAAAAACTTGGCCAGCCACAGCCTGCATCA
>PDWJ01004884.1_pt1 | contig 11436 bp, 9 predicted proteins | sample 1430881 | NCBI WGS metagenome assembly PDWJ01 (sample SAMN01162460, study PRJNA174530) | Oral metagenome, whole genome shotgun sequencing project. | biome: Marine environment; feature: Marine mammal; material: Swab sample of the gingival sulcus; isolation source: swab sample of gingival sulcus... | reverse complement strand
TCCCGGAACAATGAGTATTGCCACAAATTGGCTGCCTGATCTGGTCTCAGCGGTAATTGAAAAAGAGAAGGCCGGCGATGTTGACGCCGGACGTTTGCAGGCCAAACTATGTTCGATGGATCTGGTGGAACGCGCCGTTCGTCCGGTCGGAATCAAGTATTTGTTACGGAAACGCGGCCTTCCGATCATCCCGAATACGCGTCGTACTCCTGCTGCTCCATGTCCTCTCGAAATGCTGCGCGCACTCGACGAGTGTGCCGGGATGTGGTTCACAGCCAATGGAGAATTGCAATCCACATGAACGACAGCGCCCAGAGGAGTGTATAAATCGCGAGTAGTCGATGAGAGAATAGAGTCCGCCCTGGCAGTGGACTCTATCTCAAAACGTTCGCAGGACTGAGGTGGAGGCTACCAAAAAAACAGGTGGACTTCATAAAATTTATGTCCAATGGCACAGAACTTGACAAAATGGATTGTGCTTTGCGATAGTTAACATCACACGATCACACCAATAGTGGCCACGAGACACCATTGAGAAAAACGTCATTCGAAAAAGGAGATTCCAGTATGGAAAAGGTTTTCAGCAGACAGAATATTGTTGATTTATGTCTCGGAGCAACTGTGCTTGGGACTGGCGGCGGGGGGTCTCCCGAACTAGGGATGGAACTCTTAAATGGCATTTATGATGTCGGTAAAGAAATCAAAATGATCGCTGTCGATGATGTTCCGGATGATGCGATTGTGGTCTTTCCGGCAGGTGTCGGCTCTATCGCGGAGACAGAAGAAAAGAGTCGTTATGATGAACAACTGAAAAAGACGATTATGACTGATGAAAGCCCATTGCGGCACGCATTGGACATGATGGAATCGACGATAGGGCAGAAAGTCTATGGAGCCGTTGCGATAGAATTAGGGGGGTACAATACTGCACTAGCAGCGTTCTTGGGAGCGCTTGCCGGCATCCCTTTTGTCGATGCCGATACCATCGGACGGGCGAAGCCGGAATCAGAGATGCAATGCCTGGGATTGCATCAGGTTCCCATTACTCCAATCGTGCTTGCAGATGTCTGGGGAAACACTGTCGTTGTTTCTCAAGTCGAAAGCTACCGGTCGGCTGAGAAGATTGCGCGGGCCATGGCAGTAATTGGGGGAGGTACAACTGCTGTTCGATGCCCGATGACCGGGAAACGTCTTAAAGAAACCATTTTGCCCGGAACTGTTTCCAAGGCACTTAGAGTCGGGCAAGCGCTGCGTGAAGCGCAGGAACAAAACACCGATCCGGTTGAGGCTGTTATTGAGGCCAGTGAAGGCATCAAGCTGTTCGAAGGGACTGTCAGCTCGTATCAATGGGAAGACAGAGGCGGTTTTCTCTGGGGAGACATCTTCATTCGCGGAGAGAAACACTATCACGGTCAAAAGCTGCGGGTATGGTTGAAGAATGAAAACGAGATTTCGTGGCTCGATGGCAAGCCCTACGTGATGACACCTGATTCTTTATGCATTATTGATGCTGCGAGCGGAGAACCGATCACCAATACCAACATGCGAGAAGGATTGCAACTCGTCGTGTTTGGCATTCCGGCCCCACCAATTTTCAGAACCCCCGAAGGTCTTGCTCTGGTGGGACCGGCGCATTTTGAGTTCGATCTTCCATACGTGCCAATCGAAGACCTTGTGTCATGAATAGAGATGACAGTTGACGCAATGAGTGTCTGAAATTCTTGTCAGAGGGGGATCGACTTCCTGGCAGATCGCTCCGATTGTTTCAGGGCACCGGGTGTGGAAACGGCATCCGGAGGGAATGTGAATGGGGCTGGGAATATCCCCTTCGAGAATCATATCTGCTTCGGATTGAGTGGCCTGAGGCAGAGGAATGGCGGAAATAAGAGCTTTGGTATAAGGATGTTTCGGAGATTGAAATAATTCTTCCGACTGCGCGATTTCGACAATTCGACCCAGATACATGACAGCTACCGTATCGCACACGAAACGAATGACGACCAGATTATGGGAGATGAACAGATAGGTCAATGATAATTGCTTCTGGAGATCTTCTAGAAAATTCAAGGTCTGGGCTTGCACGGACACATCTAACGCTGAGGTGGGTTCATCTAAAAACAACATCTTCGGATTGAGCGCCAGGGCTCTGGCAATGCCAACCCGTTGTTTTTGCCCGCCGCTGAGTTCATGGGGAAAACGGAATGTGTGGGCCCGTTCCAGGCCGACGATTGTCAGTAATTCCTCGACACGTTTTCGCAGTAGTTTGCCACGCATTCGTTCGTGAACGATCAGCGGTTCGGCGACACTTTTAAAAATGGTCTTTCTCGGATTGAGGGATGAATGCGGATCCTGAAAGATCATTTGCATGTGGCGGCGCAGCCGTGTAAGAGATTTTTCCGGCATTCGGGCAATATCTCGATTTTCAAACAAGATGTCACCGTCTGTTGGAGGAATCAAGCGTAAGATCGTGCGGGCCACAGTTGTCTTTCCCGAACCGGATTCACCCACAAGTCCGAAAGAAGTCCCCTCAGCGACAGAAAAACTGATCCCATCGATAGCTTTCACCGTTTCCATACTTTTACTGAGAAATCCCGATCGAATAGGAAAATATTTCTTTAAATTTTTAATCTGGAGTAAAGGTGTGCCCATTTTTTCATAAAAGCCCAGGCTCTCACGAATTGAACGTTAAAAATGCCTGGTTCTATTAAGATGAAACGATCATGATTAACCACGGAGCCATCCATATAATGTCCCTAAATAAGCTGTAATGGTAGCGCAGACCTTCTCGTCTGCGCAGACAGGAAGTCTGCCTGTTCCACCATATGACATTCTCATTTAGAGTTGCGATACACATCGAGTAATGAGTCTTCTGTATCGCAGAAATCCTGTCAATAACAAAAATCGATGGATTTGTTTTTTTCTTGACAATTTCTGAAATCGATTCCACACCCCATTTAACACATTGAATGTTCATCACTTATCATATAGAGAGAGGGAGTACGATATATGGCATTTAAACAGGTTTTAGAAATGTATGAGTTGCTTGACAGTGCAGTTGTAACTGGAAGTGCCGTTGCCGATTTGTTGAAAGATCGTGGAGCGACCCACGTCGACGTGACGACGATTACAGGAGATAAAGGTTCAACCGATTTTATTAAGATCGTGATTCCCGGCACGCAGGGGAAATCCAAAGGTGGATCGTGCCGAACCCTTGGAATTCTCGGACGATTAGGCGGAATCGGGGCACGACCCGGCCATATCGGTCTGGTCTCTGACGGAGACGGTGCTGTGACAGCCCTGGCCGCAGCATTAAAACTTGTTGATATGCAACGTAAAGGAGATCCTTTGCTCGGAGATGTGATTATCGGGACGCATATTTGCCCTGATGCTCCGATTATTCCCCATAAACCAGTGGATTTCATGGACTCTCCGGTCGATATGAAGGCCATGAATCGGCATGAAATCGATCCTCAAATGGATGCGATCCTTTCGATTGATACAACAAAGGGCAATCGAGTTCTCAATGTCAAAGGCTTTGCGATTTCAGCCCCCGTTAAGGAAGGCTATATCCTCAGAATCAGTGAGGATCTGGTTCGGATCATGGAAATCACGAGCGGCAAACCAGCTGTTATTCTGCCGATCACAATGCAGGATATTACTCCCTATGGCAATGATGTTTACCATATTAACAGCATCATGCAGCCATCAATTGCAACAGATGCTCCAGTCGTCGGTATTGCGATTACATCAGCCACTACCGTTCCCGGATGTGCATCGGGAGCCAGCCACGCTATCGATATCGAAGCTGCCGCTCGATTCTGTATCGAAGCTGCAAAAGAGTTTGGGGCAGGTACCTGCCAGTTTCACGATCAGGACGAATTTCAACATTTGGTAGACTTATATGGCTCAATGAAACATTTACAAACACTACCGTAGCTACAAAAACACGAAGTCACAAAATACCCGGAACGCTTGGGAAATAATTTTGGTGGAGGGTGGGCCTGCCTTTTTCAGCCCACCAGAAACTGCATAATGCTTTGTGTCTTTGCGACATATTACCTGATGAAACATACAATTGGTACGATTACAATCGGACAGGCGCCTCGCACAGATGTTATGCCTGAAATTCAGCCGCTTCTCGGTTCTGATATAGAGGTTGTCGAAATGGGAGCCTTGGATGGGTTAACACGTGCCGAGATTGAAACGTTTGCTCCGCAAGGCGACGACTATATCTTACATACCAGAATGTGCGACGGCACATCGGTTACGATTGCGGAACGGCATATTCTTCCCCGGATGCAAAGCTGCATCGATGCGCTTACTCAGCAGGGGGTCGAGCTTGTTATGCTGTTGTGCACAGGAAAATTCCCAACATTTCGTTCTACGACACTTCTCATCGAACCGCAGAAAATTACCGACAGTATTATTGGGGCTTTAGCCGGAAAGCAGCATAAGATCGGCATTATGACCCCATTAGCCGGGCAGATTGAGCAAGTTACGGCAAATTTGCAGGATTTGAAGAACAATGTGGTTGCGGTGTCCGCTTCTCCGTACAGCGCAGTCGATGAAATCACCCCGGCAGCCCAACGACTTGGGACAGAAGGCGTTGACGTGAGTGTTCTCCATTGTATCGGGTATACGATGGAAATGAAAGGAATTGTCAAAGAAACGACTGGAAAGCCAGTCATATTAGCGCGCGCTCTGACGGCTCGAGTGGTGTGTGAACTTCTCTCGTAGAAAGGCGGAGCTGTTAAGGTCTCTGGGACATGCGAAAAACACCGTTCACCCTGAGCTCGTCGACGGGCATCTTGACAGATGGATGTTTCGACACACTCGGCACGAACGGAATTTCAGAATTTAACAGCTCTGCCCGTACGGAGGAAGGAGGTGACGACGTTTAGCTGTCGATTGTAAACTGTAGAGTTGTAGATGATAAACTGTGAATGTTAAAAGGAGGCCCACTTATGAGATCTCGATATATCTTCTGTATCCTTATTGTCACGATAGTTCTTTTTGCAGCCTTTATCCCCGGAACGCAGGCTTATGAAATGCGCGATGGAAAGAAAATTTTGATCTTCGGAGCCAGGCAGCCAGTACCCACCATCGATCCGAGTATTAAATATGATTGGTCTATACGAACGTTGCAGCAATCACTTTATGATGGGTTAGCAAAATACGTTGGGAGTCCACCCAAACTCGTTCCGTGGGTCGCCGAATCGTGGGAGAGCTCGCCGGACGCCAAAGTCTTTACATTTCATCTGGTGAAAAATGCAAAATTCCATAATGGCGATCCGGTAACCGCAGAAGCGGTGAAATTTTCCTTTGTCAGAACGTTGAAGCTGAAAAAAGGGCCGGCCTGGATGCTGATGGATTTCCTCGATGAAGATGGAATCGAGGTGATTGATGACTACACGATCACGTTTACGTTAAAAGAGCCGTATGCAGCTTTTGAAGCCGTCATCCCCTGGTGGTATATCATGAACCCGAAACAGGTCATGGAAAACGAAGTCGACGGCGATTACGGACAGGCTTGGCTGACAGAAAATGCGGCAGGTTCAGGCCCATTCAGACAGAAACGTTGGGAACAAGGAGTGTTGTACGAACTCGAGGCCGTTGAAGACTACTGGAAAGGCTGGGAGAATGAGAACCATATCGACGGCTTTGTCTTCAAGCTCATTCGAGAGGCGAGCTCTCAGAAGATTGCCATCCAAAAGGGGGAGGCCGATATTGTCGGCGGAGTCAGCCCTGAGGATTTCGAATTGCTCGCTCAGTATCCTGGAATTTATGTTGTCAATGAGCCCGGTATCACGACGTTTGGAGTGAAAATGAATGTGCAGAAGGGCTATACCTCCGATATTAATGTCCGCAAGGCGATCTGTTATGCGTTTAATTACGATGCCTTGCTCGATATCTACAATGGTAACGCCATCCTGGAAGATAGTCCCTTTCCAAAGGGAATCAAAGGCTATGTACCGCAGCCGAATATCTATCGTCAAGATCTTGAAAAAGCGAAAGAGTTTTTGAAAAAATCGCAATATCCTGATGGTGGCTTCGAACTGGAGTACATTTACGTGCAGGGCCTGGAAGAAGAAAAACAGATCGGATTGGTGCTCATCGATACCCTCTCGCAACTGAATATTAAGGTGAAGATGGTTCCTCTCACCTGGCCGAATATGGTTGCACGCGGATCGAAAGTGGATACTTCGCCGGATTTTTTCGCGGCCTTCACGACTCCAATCTTTAACGATCCTGATGCGGTGGCATATCAGTATCATAAGGATTCCTGGGGGAAATATTACGGAACATCCCATTACAACAATGAAAAGGTCTGGGAACTGATCGATCGGGCCAGAACTGTCTTGAATTGGGATGAACGGCAGAAGCTGTATACAGAAATTCAAAAAACGATCGTTGATGATGCCCCAGAAATTTTCGGCATGCTGTATAACCGGCGCTGGGCTATCCGCGACCATGTGAAAGGCTTTGTCTTCTGCCCGGTACGTTTTACCAACGAGATCGATATGTATTCTCTGTATTTTGAAGATTAGAAGCTTAAGGCGAGTTTTTAGACAGGATAAACACGATGGACAGGAGGAAGGGCAATAGTCCTGTCCATTGTGTATGTGTTGAATCTTCGACTGTTGGGGCATTTAACATTTTTGGAAAGCATCGCATGTTTTTGCGATTCGAGAGAGAAAGACAAGATGAATATGGATTAATAGGAGTATGAAGGAAAAAACTTGTATATCCTGTTCATCCTGTCAAAAAGATGAAACGATATATCCTCAAACGTCTCATCCTCATCATCTTTACCCTGTTCGGATTATTGACAATTACTTTTGCCATTTCCCGAGTTGCACCCGGTGATCCGGCGAGATTAGCTGCGGGCCCGGATGCTACAGAGGAAATGGTGGAAGTACTCCGTAAAGAATTTGGGTTGGATCAACCTTTACTCGTTCAATATGGGCGCTATTTGGAAGGTTTATTGGCGGGGGATCTCGGGCGTTCTTTGCGGACTCGGCATCCAGTTCTGGATGATTTGTTCACATTTTTTCCTGCGACATTGGAGCTTACCCTCGTCTCGATAGGATTTGCCATCATTCTGGGCATTCCACTCGGTGTCTTGTCTGCTGTCTATAAAGATCGCTGGATAGACCACTTCACGAGATTTTTCTCCGTGTCAGGTGTGGCATTGCCGATGTTTTGGCTTGGGCTAATGCTCCAGTTAGTGTTCTCGTTGAAGTACGATCTTCTCCCGATTGGCGGACGAATTGCGATGATGGTCGAACCGCCGAAAGCGATTACTCATTTATTTCTTGTCGATAGTCTGATAACGGGAAACTTTAAAGCATTTGGCAGCGCTTTTGTCCATATTCTGCTGCCGGCGTTTGTGTTGTCATTTCCAGCACTTGCCAGTATTATCCGTTTAAATCGGGCTGACATGTTAGAAATCTTGCATAAAGATTTTATTCTGAGTGAGCGGGCACACGGCATCTCCAATGTGCTCATCATCGGAAAATATGCTCTAAAAAATGCGCTTATCCCAACAGTGACGATGATCGGTTTGCGCTACGGCTGGATGCTCGGCGGAACATTGTTGGTCGAGACGGTTTTCGATTGGCCCGGTATTGGTTTGTATGCTGTGCAATCAGCGATATTTTCTGACTTTCAGTCGTTGATGGGCGTCACAGTGCTGATCGGAGTCAATTTTATGCTCGCAAACCTTATTGTCGACCTTCTTTATGGGGTCCTCGACCCGCGCGTACGGTATACTTGAGCAGTAGGCAGCAGGCAGTAAAAATTGATGATAAATTAGGAGCAGTCACTAAAAATACTGAATACCAAATATTGAATATGGAGAGTACATTTTCTGCATGGATGGCTTCCTGGAAGGAAGAACATCAGAGTCAAATCAGAAGTATTCGGCTTTCAATCTATACCTTTGGGAGAAGCCCATTGTCACTGTTCGGAGCGGCTATCGTGCTACTTTTTCTTCTGGGGTCTGTTGTCGCGCCGTTTATCGTTCCGTATCCCGAAGATGCTGTCGGGCGGGTAAATTTGAAAGAGAAGCTCAAACCTCCCAGTGCGAGTCATTATTTCGGGACTGATGAAGTTGGACGGGATGTGTATACCCGAGTCTTGTTGGGGACGCGAGTCTCCCTGAAAATCGGATTAATTATCGTGATCGTGGCAAGCGGCATCGGAGTGCCTCTTGGGATTCTTGCCGGCTACATGGGGGGCTGGGTGAATGAGGTGATCATGCGCTTGACCGATATTTTTCTGTCAGTTCCTGGCCGGGTTCTGGCACTGGCGATTATTGGAGCGTTAGGCCCGGGGATTACTAACTCCATGATTGCTTTATCGCTCGTCTGGTGGCCTGGCTACGTACGCTTGATTCAGGGTAAAACCCTGTCGCTGAAAGAAGAAACCTATGTTGAAGCGGCGAGATCTCTCGGTATCAGCATGCCTCGCATTCTTTTCGGTCATATCCTCCCGAATTGTACTTCTCCGCTGCTGGTCAAAATGTCGATGGATATGGGCATGGCGATATTGGCTGCTGCCGGTTTGGGATTCATTGGAGTTGGAGCCCAGCCGCCAATTCCGGAATGGGGGGCTATGGTGAGCGAAGGACGAAAGTTTTTGCCGGTTTGGTGGTGGTATACGACCTTTCCGGGCTTGGCGATTTTTATTACAGTCTTGGGATTTAATCTGCTCGGCGATGGACTACGCGACATTCTCGATCCTCAAAGCCGAGAGTAATAACGGAAATCTCATGCAACGGCGGAGAGGGAACATAATGAGACAGGATTGACAGGGTCGTCAGGATAAAAAAAGAGCATCGTATCACTCCTGTTTATCCTGTCAAAACCCTTTGCGTCTTTGCGTTTTTGTGAGAGACCTATGAATCAATCCAAACCGATTCTTGAAGTTAATAATCTGAAAATCCATTTCAACACTTTTGAGGGGACAGCTCAGGTCGTTGATGGTGTCTCTTTCTCCTTGAAGAAGGGAGACACCCTCGGTCTTGTGGGGGAAACCGGCTGTGGCAAATCCATAACAGCCAAGGCGATTCTCCGGTTGCTGCCGACTCCTCCTACGCAGATTGCCGCCGGAGAGATTGTATTCGAAGGCCGGAACATTCTGAAAATGGGTGAACCCGAAATTCAACAGATTCGCGGCAATCAAATCGCCATGATCTTTCAAGATCCCGTCACGTTTTTGAATCCGGTGTTTACGGTTGAGCATCAGATGGTTGATGTCATTTTAGCCCATCAGAAAACCAGGCAGAAGTTTGCCAAAAAACACGGCGGTGCAGGCAATGGGCCAATCATAGACAAAGAAGCGGCGAGGGCCAGGGCTATAGAGCTCCTGCAGCATGTTAAAATCCCCCAGGCAGCTCAGCGAATACGTTCCTATCCCCATGAATTCAGTGGTGGGATGCGGCAGCGGGTGTTAATCGCAATGGCACTTTCAGGTTCACCGCAGATCCTTATCGCTGATGAACCGACAACGGCTTTAGATGTTACAATTCAAGCGCAGATCCTAAAACTTATGAAGGAGCTTGTGCAAGAACATCATAATTCTGTGCTCTTGATCTCTCACGATCTTGGGGTTGTCGCAAAACTTTGCCAGCGTGTTGCGGTGATGTATGCCGGCAATATTGTTGAGACCTGCCCGACAGCCACAATTTTTACCGAACCGTTACATCCCTATACAAAGGGATTGCTCAAATCTATTCCGATCTTCTCATCTGCCAGGGAACGCTTACAAGGGATTCGCGGGAATATTCCAAACTTTGTCACTCCTCCATCGGGATGCCGTTTTCATCCCCGTTGTTCTGAGGCGATGGATATTTGCCGCCAAAAGAAGCCTGAACTGTCCGAGATGAATCCTGGGCATCAGATCAGGTGCTTTCTCTATCCGTCGACCCGCTCTTCGAATTAAATTTATTTTCTCAAGAAATTTGTTTGACAGAATCATGAGATCTTTTTTCCTCTGTAACCGTCTGAGCCGTATGCTTTTGTTTACTTATCCATCATAGATTTTACCACAAGGAGGTTGAGTATGAAACGAATAATGATGATCGTTATTATGAGCCTATTTATTGTCGGCTCTGTCGGAAACCTTGTTATGGCCTCGAATTATGAGTCAACGTTGCGGGTCGGATCCGATCAAAATCCAACGACAATGGATCCTGCGCTGTATCAGGATCTGGCTTCGTCTCAGGTTATGCGGAACGTGTTTGAGACGTTGGTTGCTTATGATGCGGACGTGAAAGAGATCAAGCCGCTGCTTGCTGAATCCTGGGAAGTCTCCGAAGATCTCTCAGTGTGGACATTTACTTTGAAGAAAGGTATACATTTTCAGAAAGGAAAATTCCAGGATGGACGCGAAATCACCGCAGAAGATGTGAAATACAGCTTTGACCGGGAAATCGAAATCTCCGGCATGGTGCGTTTGTACATGGTCGAGAAGACCGAAGTACTTGATGCCTACACCGTGAAAATTACCTTGAAGAACCCCTATGCTCCGTTTTTAACAGTATTGACCGATATCGGCGCGGCAGTGGTTCCGAAAGAGGAAACCGAAGGCTGGGGCGAAGAATTCACCCTGCATCCGGTCGGCAGTGGTCCATTTAAAATGGTGGAATGGATCAAAGACGATCACATGAGTTTTGTCCGCAATGAAGAATATTGGGGCGAAAGACCGTATTTGAAGGAACTGACCTACAAGTTCATCCCTGACAAAGCGGTCTTATCAGTGGCGTTACTGAGCGGTGAAGTCGATATCAGTGTTGATATTTTGGATCAGGATATCCCGAAAATCGAAGCCGATCCGAAGGTCGATCCTATGATGGTTCCGGGATGCAATATCTATGCGGTTTACATGAATTCGATGAATGGGCCGACAGTCGATCCAAAGGTGCGCGAGGCCATCTTTCGGGCGATTGACGTTGAGCAGATTGCAAAGGCGCTCTTCCCGAATGGCTCTGGCGTGGCAGCATTCGGACCGATCCCTCCTGGTTCATGGGCCTATAATCCTGATGTCAAGAATTTCTACACAGAGTACGATCCTGAAAAAGCCAAAGCCTTGATCCAGGAAGTCGGTCCGGTTGAGAAGATGACGATTTATGCGCCGGAGGATCCGAACCGAAGAAAAGCGGCTGTGATCGTCCAGGCCATGCTGAAAAAAGTCGGGATCGAACTTGCTGTTCAAAACCTTGAATGGGGAAGCTTCTCAGAGGCCACTTCGAACGGCGAGGCCAATCTGTACACGATTGGATGGACCTGGTATCCCGATCCTGAATTTTATATATTCTACATGTTCCATTCCTCTCGGAAAGGCACTTATGGCAACGGCGGCGGATATAATAACCCGACAGTCGATGACTACATCGCCAAAGGTGAGGCATCAGTCGATCAACAGGAGCGAATT
>PDWJ01010991.1_pt1 | contig 11441 bp, 11 predicted proteins | sample 1430881 | NCBI WGS metagenome assembly PDWJ01 (sample SAMN01162460, study PRJNA174530) | Oral metagenome, whole genome shotgun sequencing project. | biome: Marine environment; feature: Marine mammal; material: Swab sample of the gingival sulcus; isolation source: swab sample of gingival sulcus... | reverse complement strand
AGGAAATACTCCTCTAAGGCAAGATTTTCCCAGGGGTCAACACTCTTTGAAATATATAAATTTGTCATGAAACATTCTCCTTCTCCAACAGGTGCCAGGCACCGAGCAAAATAGAGCATAAAATCAACATATTGCTCCAAAAACCACCGTGCCTGACACCCAAACTTACTCTGGCACTCCGGTACACCCCTGTCAAGGACTATGAAGTTGTGCCAGGCACGGGTCTTTCAGGCGCAAAGTGGCCTGTATAGGCTCTAAAAACATAAACCTCCCCCAAAAACCTCAAAAATTACTAAAAAATAAACTTGAATTTTAATCTTTTATAATATATAAGTTAAATAAAGAACTCTCTTTTTCATGGGAGGTGCATGTCTTAAAATTTCCACCATCATGATAAAGTAGAAGTTGTCATATATAAAGGAGACATGGGATTCCATTTCCCCGTAAAACTGTGAAAAGGAGAAGAAGACTGGCATGAAAAAACACGAAATAATCAATGAGGCAATTCAGTTGCTGAAAGAATCGGGTACTGCATTAATATCTTACATTGGCGAAGATGAATTCCCAAAATCTCGTTGGATGGTTCCGGTAATTTTATCCACCGAGGGGGGGCTCATTTACTCTATCACAGCCCCTGATTTTCCCAAAACAGAAGCCCTCATAAAAAATCCAAACACGGAATGGTGTTTTCAAAACAGACAGCTTACAAAAATTATAACCTTTCAAGGAAAGACCAATGTGGTTGACACCCCCTCACTCAAGGCAGACATAATTGAGCGTATTGGAAACAAACTCAAACCATTTTGGAAACAGAGGGGAGACATTCTGGATTACATAGTTTTAGAAACGGTTATTGATGAGGGCGTATTCCTCCTGCCCATGACTGCAGAGAGGGAAGTAGTAGATTTCACAAAAGGAGCTTAAACATGAGCAAAGAAAAAGCAGCGGGTTATGACAGGGATTTTCTCCTATCTAACCTGAAAGATATGATGACCATCAGAAGGCTGGAGGAGAAGTGTTCCCAGATGTATGGTCTGAGAAAAATAGGAGGTTTTCTCCATTTATATATCGGGCAGGAGGCTGTTGCAACCGGTTCCATTGCAGCACTGGACTTAAAAAGAGATTATGTTTACACAGCATACAGAGACCACGCACACGCTCTGTTATGCGGAGTTACTCCCGAAGCAATAATGGCCGAACTCTTTGGCAAGGCCGAGGGATGTTCAGGAGGAAAGGGAGGCTCAATGCATCTCTTTGACTATGAAAACCATTTCTTCGGAGGAAATGGCATAGTGGGGGCCCACATTCCTCTGGCAGCGGGAACCGCTCTGAAAATAAAATATCTTGAAGAGGACGGCGTGGTTCTCTGTTACTTCGGTGACGGGGCCATACATCAGGGGAGCTTTCACGAAACTCTCAACATGGCAAAAATCTGGGACCTCTCTGTTATCTTCATCTGTGAAAACAATCAGTATGGCATGGGAACGAGCTATAAGCGGGTATCTTCCGTGGAAGACTTTTCCTTAATGGCAAAATCATATAACATAAGGGGAGAGCAGATTGAGGGGATGAACTTTATTTCGGTTTACGAAACCTTTAAAGACTATGTGGAGTACGCCAGAGAAGGAAACCCGGCATTTCTGGAAGTTCAAACCTACCGCTATAAGGGACATTCCGCAAGCGACCCGGCAAAGTACAGAACAAAGGAAGAGCTGGAATATTACAAGAAACAGGACCCCATCATAATTCTCAAAGAAGAAATGGAAAGAGCAGGCATGCTTACGAAAGAAGAATTTGAGGGCATGTATGAAGAGGCCAAAAAAGAAGTAACAGCAGCCACCGATTTTGCCGACAAATCGCCGGAACCTGCTCTTGAAAAACTTTATGAAGATGTACTGGCATAGGGGGGAGAATGGAAAAGATTACATATAGAGAAGCTATACGAAGAGCAATAGATGAAGAGATGGAAAGGGACGAAACCGTTTTCATCATGGGCGAGGAGGTGGCCCTTTACAATGGGGCATACAAGGTTACCCAGGGACTTCATGATAAATATGGCGACAAAAGGGTGATAGACACACCCATTACAGAGGAAGGTTTTGCCGGAATAGGAATCGGAGCAGCCATGGCAGGTCTCAGGCCAATCGTTGAGTTCATGACATTTAACTTTGCGATTCAGGCACTTGACCAGATAATAAACAATGCCGCAAAAATGCGATATATGTCGGGGGGGCAATTCAAGGTCCCCATTGTTTTTCGCGGTCCAAATGGTCCGGCGGAGTTTCTGGGAGCTCAACACTCCCAGGGTTTGCAGAGCATATTGGCACATATTCCCGGCTTAAAGGTCGTCGCACCAGGAACACCTGCCGATGCTCTTGGCCTTTTGAAAAGTGCCGTCAGGGACGACAATCCGGTGATAATACTTGAAAGCGAACTCATGTACGCATGGGAGGGCGAGGTTCCCCGGGGCGAACACATTGTCCCCATAGGCAAGGCGGACATAAAACGCGAAGGAAGGGATATAACTCTCGTTTCTTTTTCCAAACCTCTACGACTGGTGGAAGAGGCGGCCGAAACTCTTGCCCAGGAAGGAGTCGAAGCGGAGGTAATAGACATGCGCTCTCTCAGACCTCTCGATGAAGAAACACTTATTGAATCGGTGAAAAAAACAAACCGATGCGTCATTGTGGATGAAGCATGGCCACTGGCAGGAATGGCTTCCCATTTGGGATTCGTCGTTTCATCGAAGGCATTTGACTTTCTCGATGCTCCCGTAGAAATTGTAACCATGGAAGATGTTCCCATGCCCTACAATCACCGACTGGAACTGGCGATTCAGCCGGATAAGGAAAAAATAATAAAAGCCGCAAATAAGACACTATATAGATAGCGAGGAAATCATGGCTGAAATAGTACAAATGCTGGCTCTAACCCCCACCATGGAGGAAGGAACCATATTCAAATGGAATTTTCAAGAAGGAGATAAAATCGAAGAAGGTGACATTGTCTGTGAAGTTGAAACCGACAAGGCCACAATGGAGTTCGAATCCTTTTTTACCGGCACTCTTCTCAAAATCATGGCTCCCCAGGGGGAAAGGGTTTCCGTGAGTGCCCCCATTGCCATAGTGGGGGAAGAGGGCGAAGATATTTCTCAGCTCATTGAGACGGCGAAGTCTCATGAATCGGAAACGCCAAAGGAGACTCCGGCGGCGGTGGAAGAAACTCCAACAGCGACTGCTCCAAAGGCGGAAGTGCAGGAGATTCCCGCAGCACCGATAAACACTCCCGGTGGCAGAATACGCATATCGCCGCTTGCCAAAAAGCTGGCAGCGGAGCTGAGAATTGACTACTCCACAATTACAGGCTCCGGTCCCGGCGGACGCATAGTTAAGAAGGATATTGAAAACTACAAGTCCGCCCCCGGGCCAATTACAACAGCTCCGGGAAAAACACTTGGCGCGAAAACCGAACCCTTGGCAGGAAAGAGAAAGGTAATAGCCCAGAGACTGTCTGAATCAAAATTCTCAGCTCCTCACTACTACCTAAAGGCCTCGGCTGATTTTACCCGCATTGAGGAAGCACGAGAACTTCTGAAAGCAAGACAAAACATTTCAATTAACTCATTCATAATGAAAATAGCAGCCGAGGTAATAAAAAACCATCCGGTGATAAACTCCTCCTTAGAAGGAGACAACATGGTAACCCACGGCTCCATTGACACAGCCATTGCAGTGAGCCTGGATGACGGACTAATCACTCCGGTAATCCGAGACTGCGGGAATAAAAAGATTGCCCAAATTGACAGCGAAATGAAATCTCTCGTTGAACTGGCAAGGGAGAACAAACTCATGCCCGACCAGTTCACAGGTGCAACTTTTACAATTTCCAATTTGGGTAACTGGGGCGTGGAAGAATTCACTGCAATTATAAACCCTCCGGGGTCGGCGATACTGGCAATTGGCGCCATCATTGACACCCCCGTTGTGCGAGGGGGAGAAATTGTCATTCGCCCCATGGTGAAGCTCACATTATCATGCGACCATAGAATAATAGACGGAGCCGTGGGAGGTACATTTCTGAGCGACCTGAAAGATGCCTTTGAAAATCCCGCATTGGCTTTATTTTAGGAGGAAACTATGACAAAGAAAGAATACGACTTGGCAATTATTGGCTCAGGTCCCGGAGGCTATGTTGCGGCAATTCGCGCCTCACAACTGGGGCTGAAAACCGCCATAATAGAAAGGGATAAGTTAGGAGGAGTATGCCTGAACATAGGTTGCATTCCCTCGAAATCACTGCTCCATCAGGCAGAGGTCTTTCGTTCCATGAAGGAGTTGAACGACATGGGCGTCAAAACCGATTCTTCGAACTTTGACTACGCCAAAGTCCATGGGAAATCCCGAGTTGCATCGGAAACCCTTTCCGGGGGAGTGGAATTCCTCTTAAAGAAAAACAATGTTGAAATAATAACCGGAACTGCCAAAATCAAGTCTAAAAATGAAATTTCCATAGATAACTCAAAAACCATAGGCTGCAAGAACATAATCATTGCAACGGGTTCCCGTCCAAGGTCAATTCCCAACTTTGACTTCGATGAAAAAAATATACTTTCATCCAATGGAATATTGAACCTCACGACCCTGCCCAAGAGACTTTTAATACTGGGAAGCGGTGCCATAGGCTGTGAATTTTCACAGGTTTTCAGCTCATTTTCCACGGAAGTTCACCTCGTGGAAATGCTTGACCGCATCGCTCCCATTGAGGACAGGTCGCTTACCGATGTTCTTGCCAAGTCTTTTAAAGATGAGGGCATAAACATTCTCACATCAACGAAGGCTCTTTCCCGAGAGGTGACCAAAACGGGAGTTAAGGTCAAGCTGGAAGACAGCAAGGGCAAAGAACTGGAGATAGAGGTGGATATGGTTCTGGTTGCAACGGGACGGATTCCCAACACTGAAAACTTAGGTCTGGAGGAGTTGGGAATTAAAACCGAAAGAGGATTCATCACAACGGGAGACTATTACCAAACCTCCGTCCCAAACATATATGCAATTGGAGATGTGGTGGATTCACCTCAACTCGCCCATGTCGCTTCCAAGGAAGGCGAAATTGCCGTTGAGTATATTGCAGGCAGGACTCCTGAAAAACGAATTGCTCCCGATGAAATACCCGGCGTAATCTATACCCACCCGGAAATTGCCAGCTTCGGTAAATCGGAAGAAGAGCTAAAGAAAGAAAAAATTCCCTACATTTCCGAAGAGTTCCCATATCGTGGTATTGGAAAGGCCGTGGCTGTTGAACAGTCCCAAGGAAAGCTGAAAATTCTTATTCACAGGGACAATGGTGAAATTCTCTGGGCAGGAGCGGTGGGGGCATCATCCTCGGAACTCATACACGAGTTACTTTTGGCAAAGACATCGGAGCTCATTGCAGAAGATTTGGCCACAATGATTCATGCCCACCCCACTCTTTCCGAAGGGGTAATGGAACTCGCCCGTGCAGCAAAGGGTTGGGCAATTCATAAATAAAGGGAAACTAAAATAAAAGCCTAAAAAATCCCCTTTAAAATAAAGGGGATTTTTTATACCAAATTTCAAAACTTGAATTCAAAAGGATTCTTTACTGTTTCAGATTCCTATTCTACAACGAATGAGGCGATTCCATCACCCCTGAGGGTATCCTTCACTCGCTGAGCTTCAGAGCTATGTCTCATGCCTTCAACTCGTACTTTAAAGTAATCTCCATCGCGGACAATTCGCACGGGATTATCAATACTCATTTCAATGCGGGCTTTGAGTTTCTCGGCATTGTTTCTGGAATAAAAGGCTCCTGCCTGCAATACAATGGAAGAATCATAATCTGAGCGAAAATCTCCTCCATGATGATAGGACCTGTTAAGCGCCCTTTCAGAAACCGGCTCTACATATCGACTTTGCCCATTTTTACCATAGGCGGTTCTAACTTTTCACCCGATGCGGTCTTTCTGCCATGAAATTCCCGCCCATACCATGAAGCGGAGCCCTTTTGGTAAAATCGATTCGTCCGAAACTGATCTGCTCCGGAATTATTTCTTACATATATACTATTACCCGAAGATCCTGCACCACTGCTACGGGTTTCCCTTTCACTGCGAACATTACTATAGGCAGAATTTGGGTTATAAACTGCACCATTGCCGGAACTGTTTCTGTTCACCGCCTGTCCCCTACTATTTTCGGCATAGGCGTTATTCGCCGGTGATGTTTTTTGCTTCTTTGGTGAATTATTGCCATATCCTAGAATTACATCTTCTCCGGTATTGTCGTCTGTATCAAAAGCTTCATATTCCTCGGTCCCAAAGTTACCTTTATAGTCATTAGCCCTTGTCTGCGCCTTACCGGGGGTACAGCCGATGTAGAGCATTATAATAAAAATGCCTGTTATTGACAAAACCATGCTCTTTATGAGTTTACTCATCTTCCTACCTCCCTGAGAATACTACATCTATTATTATATCGACCTCTCCATGCTTCGACTTAATATTAAATTCTTCTTATGTCGCAAAAATTCTTGACCAAATAAACATATAGCTTAAAGAAATTACTATATTGATCTAAACTAGAAATCACTGTTCCATGGGGAAATTATGAAAATTGTATCAAATAAACCCACAATAACGAGAAAAGAACTTGAAAATGTACTCGACTGCCTCATCAAAGATGAGCTAATAACAGGGGGTGCGGTTAAAAACTTTGAATCCGCACTGTCAGATCTTATGAAAATTAAATATTCCCTGGCGGTTAACTCCCTCACCTCTGCCTATGTACTTATTTTCAAAGCTTTAAATCTCAAAGAAGATGATGAGATCATCATGCCCTCTTTTTACGGCCAGGCTGCTCTCAGTGCCCTTGCACTCACAGAGGGAAGAGCTGTCATTGTGGATTCGGAAGAAAACTCAATTTTCCCTTCTCCGGAAAAGATTAAAGAAAAAATAAATGAAAAAACAAGGGCCATAATCATTGCCGATATGTTCGGTTACCATTTTGATCCTTCGGAACTATTGGAGTTGGATATACCTCTCATTGCCGACATTTCTCATTCACTGGGAACGGAATACAACGAGGCTCCGGCAGGTTCCCATGGTACCTTTATTGTTGCCTCCTTTTCTCCATCCATGATGCTTACAACGGGAAATGGAGCAGCTGTTCTAACAAAAAACTCAAAACACTTCTCAACCATGCGGGGGCTCCGGGGCCATGGAGACAATAGTATAAACTATGACTTCTGCATGACCGACCTTCAGGGTGCAATGGGAATTTCTCAGTACATGAAGCTAAAAGAATTTCTCAAACGACGCCGTGAAATAGCAGGGAAATATCACGAAGCACTTCGCATCACTCCTCACAAAGAGGTGATACTCTTTAGTGAAAACCATGGCTATCAGACCTTCCCGGTCATATTTGATGCTCCGGCAGATAGGGTGGAAAAATACTGGAAGAAGCAGTGAATAGAAATTGAAAAGGCCTTGCCCATGCCCCTGCACAGGCTCATGGGAATAAAGGGATTTGACTACCCCAATGCAGACAGAATTGCCAATAAGCTATACTCTCTTCCGCTCTACCCAACCCTGAGCAAGAAAGAAATAGACCAAGTGGCCAAATCTCTTGCAGCATTTATATGAAGCACAAAACTATTTGAAAGGAAAAACAATGTACACTTTAACAGTAGAAGACACCTTTTCCTCGGCTCACCAGCTCAGGGGCTACAAAGGCAAATGTGAAAATATACATGGACATAACTGGAGGGTTGCCCTCTCTGTAAGGGGAAAAGAACTCAATGAAATAGGAATACTCGTGGATTTTCATGAAATAAAAAAGATTCTCAAAGAGGTGCTCTTCATCATTGACCACAAAAACATCAATGAAGTTGAGCCCTTCACAGAAATAAATCCCAGTTCAGAGAATTTGGCACAGTTTATTTTTCACAGAACAAAATCAATCATAGAGAAAAGTTATGACGGAATAGAAACCTATTCCGTCAGGGTGTGGGAATCGACCACTTCAAGCTGCACATACCAAGAGAGCTAGTTCATGCCAGCAGCTCCTCAATTTTATCCTTCAGCTCATCCAAGTTGGATGACTTTGTGAGATAGGCATCCGCTGTCCAGGTCATGAAATTACTCTTGTAGTTGGAATAGGCCGTATAAATTATTACGGGTATTTTACCGTCCATGGATATAATTTTCCCCAGGGCCTCAATCCCATCCATTTCAGGCATCCTGATATCCATGACCACTAGATCAAATTTTTCCTTCTCCACTAAGTCTACTCCTTCTTTCCCATCGGCTGCCTGAACAACCTCATAGCCATGACTTTCAAGCTCCTCTGCATAGAGCTCCCTAAGATCCGCTTTGTCTTCTACAATCAATAATTTTTTTTTCATAAACACCGCCTATAAACGATCTTATATATATAATATAATCAATTAAAACAAAAACGTCAAAAAAAAAATCCTTGCATCCCATTACTTATTCAGAATAACCATGGTTTACAGGGAGAGGAATTTTAATGGTAAATTCAACTCCTCCCTCTTCCCTATTGACAACGGAAATTTTACCCCTATGATCCTTGATAATTTTCTTAACATTGGCAAGCCCAAGTCCCACACCGGTTATCTTTGTGGTAAAAAAAGGTTCAAAAATTATATTGGGATCGTTCTCATGTATGCCATGACCTTCATCACTTACCGTAATGATTACATTCTTGGCATCACTTTGGGTAGAAATTTCTATCTTCCCCCCTTCGGGAGTTGCATCCATGGAGTTCTGAATCAGATTCAAGATAACCTGCTTCATCTGATTAAGATCGGACTTCACATTGGGAAGGTCCTTCTTCAGGTTAAGCTTAACCCTAAGTCGCTTATCCGATATTACATTTTTCAAAAGCAAAAAAGTATCCTGAATCACATTATTCATATTGTTAAATTCTTTTATATAGGCAGAAGGTCTTGTAAAATCCATGACATTGGAAAGAATTTTTTCCAAACGCTCCGACTCATTGAGAATTATCTCCGCAGACTGGCGAACCTTTTTTCTGTTCACCTCCTCCTCTGAATTTCGAATAATTCTCTTGGCATATCCTCCCATGGTTACCAAGGGATTTCTTATCTCATGTGCTATGTGAGAGGCGATGCGACCAACAGCTGCCATTTTCTCAGACTCAACCAGGGCCTCCTGCCTTTCCTCCAACTTCTTCATTTCAAACTTAACATCAATGAAATTCAAATAGCTTTCTATGAGGGAAGCAGCCTGAAAGGAAAAAATTGAAAGTAGATCAATATTCTGGGAGGAGATTCCCGTCATATTGAATTTGTTATCTGCCACAATTAGCCCAATGGCCTTGTTAAAAGAAATGAGAGGCATTATTATAAACTCATTCACCTCCATAAACTCCCTGGTTTCATCATCAAGCCTATTATCTGCAGCAGCATTAACAACATGTATTTTGGTCATTTGCTTGAGGCTTTGAATAAAGATGTTATCCTCTTTAAGCTTTTTGGAATACTGTTTTACCCTATTGAGAAAAGCATTGGATCTAATGTCAACGGGATAATCAAGATTAAGGTCAATCTCTGAAGCCGGCACGGAGTTCCAAACTTCAATGGCCTCTTCAAAGGAATCGGGTCCCACGGCAATTTTGCCCACAAGTTCATCATCTTCTACGAGAAAGAGCATGGCCCTGTTAAAACCAAGTCCTGCTCCTGAGGTAACCCCAAATAAAATATTATAATAAATTTTATCAGTTTCAGCATCGCTCCCAATGAACTCCGTCAAATGGCTCAACATGGAAGTATGATAATCTTTGCTAAACCTGTCGGTAATGTCATCCATGATAATTACAACTCTCTCATTTCCATTAAGCATAACATGAGAAAGTTTAAGATCCACGATAATTGAATCTCGGTTTAGCGACATTAGGTGGACATTTTTTACAGAAATGAAGGAATGAGCGGGATCATCCCTGAGTTGAGAAATTGCCTTTTTCAAACGGACATTGAGAAAATAAAAAACATCTGTGATATTCTTCCCAAGGACCTCTCCTGTACCAGCGTTAAACTTATTTAAAAAAACCTCATTTACATAAACAATATTGTTCTTGGTATCCAAAATCATGAAATAAGAATTCATGGACGAAATAATATGGCTATATAGTTCATTAAACTTTTTAATTTCCTCATTCTGTGACCGTAAAATTGAATCAAAGTGTTTTCCCACGGTAACTAAATCTCTGGAAAGACCGGGTAAAATGGGCCCTTTAACATGGGGCTCATTGATAATAAACTTTCCCCTTTTAAACTCTCCGATAATTTGATTTATACCCTGCAAATTATTCCAAAGTGTAAAGCCAATCTTATAGTAATAATAATAGAGTCTCAAAACAAAATAGACCAACATGCCTCCAAAAATGATGAAATATGTTCTCAGAGAAAGATTCTCAAAGTAAAAAAGAGCCAGGAAAACATAGCTTGCCAGGAGAATATTGGGAAGAAAAATGCGAATAATCCAGTAATAAAAAATTTTTCTGCTTTCCATATTGACCACATCATTTATTATTTAATCAGAGGCACAACCATCCAAAAGGACAATTAATTCCATTGGTACACACCTCTTCCATTAAAATTACAACAAAAATGGAAAAAAGGCAAGTTTTTATAATAAATAAAGGCACTTAAAATTAAAAATTTTTTAAAATAATGCAGGAGGCCATGGCATTGATAGTAGTAATTGCAACGCGAAACCGGCACAAAATTGAGGAGATAAAAGTCAAATACGCACACCTGAACAGCATAGAATTCAGGGCAATATCCCAATACGATAACATTCCCGAAATAGAAGAAACAGGCACAACCTTCAGTGAAAATGCCCTCATCAAGGCTCGTGAAGTGGCAAAGCTCACGGGAGAAGCCGCAATGGCCGATGATTCGGGCATTGTCGTAGATGCCCTGGGGGGTGAACCGGGAATTTATTCCGCTCGATATGGTGGCGAAGGACTCTCCGATGAAGAAAGAACCGACCTCCTGTTAGAAAACCTGGGAGAAACTCCTCCAAAACAAAGAACTGCTCGTTTTCAATGTGCCATTGCCATAGTTATTCCCCATGGCAAAGAATTTACCACAATGGGAACCTGCGAAGGAACAATTGCCATGGGAAAAAGGGGCAACATGGGCTTTGGCTACGATCCCATATTCATCCCCAAAAATCATGAAATAACAATGGCGCAGATGGCCATGGAAGAAAAAAACAAAATCAGCCACAGAGCCAAGGCACTGGAACTGGCGGAAAGCATACTGGAAGGTTTAACCCAAAATGAACAAAGATAGGTCGGCGCAAATAATTTCCATATTGAGAAAGACATATTCAAATACCAAGCCTGACCTGAACTTTGAGAACATATACCAACTCA
>PDWJ01004883.1_pt1 | contig 11442 bp, 11 predicted proteins | sample 1430881 | NCBI WGS metagenome assembly PDWJ01 (sample SAMN01162460, study PRJNA174530) | Oral metagenome, whole genome shotgun sequencing project. | biome: Marine environment; feature: Marine mammal; material: Swab sample of the gingival sulcus; isolation source: swab sample of gingival sulcus... | reverse complement strand
TACTTGTTTACCGCTTCCTTCATCTGTTCTTCAGACAAAACGGGAGTCATAATGAAAACGGTTTCATACTGTTTTACCATGTCGTAAAATTTTATAAAAAATTGATAATTAATTACTTAAGCCAAAAGTTGGCTTTTTCGGGCTGCAAAGATACTACTATTTTTTGGTTTGGCAAGGTTTTGCACGAAGATTCTCTTGTTCATATGGTTGATTTAGCAGCTTTTACAAAAAAGATTGCTTTTTATATGGTAAATCCAAAACCAAAATGCAAGGCTTTTAATTCACTATTATAAACCACTTTGTATGAGGTAGGTAGGCTAAAAGTGTTATTTATTTTTATGTCTCTACTTACGTTTACACCATAATTAAATACCTTGAAATCTTTGGCGTACATGCTTTCAAAGGGTGTTAATCCTATTTCGGGTGTAACGGTAAATTTGCCTACGTTAATATTATAGGCCACCTCAAAATAAGTAGAATAACGTTGCTCAAATTCTGTGGTGCCTAATGTAGGGTCTATGATTTTGGTATCCCAATCTGTACCGCCAATAATAACGGCCGCAGTAATTTTTAATTTATCGGCAGGTAAGAGGTAAAATACGCTTTGGGCTTCAAAAATATGCTCCGTTTTACCTCGTTTAAAGTTATCGAAGCCTATTTGAGTTTTTGGTGTAGGGCAATAGTAATCGTATAGCCCAAGTTCTACAAATTTCCAACGATAAGTAGCATAAAAGTCTATCTCTTTGTAACTATTGTCAATAGCATAAGCAGCCCAAGCAGATACGTTAAGGTTTTTATAACTCCAAGTGACTATAGGTTCTATACAAGGCGCTGTGCCCGAAGCTCCTCCACGCCATAGGTGCGTATTAGTAAAGAACGTACTTGCTGTTAGTTTAGATTTAGAATTTGTGGTTTCCTGAGCTATGGCACCTATGCCCAAAGCTACAAATAATACGCTTAAAATTAGTTTTTTCATATGATTGTCAAATTATCACATTATCGTATTACCCTAGCGGATAAAATAAATTAATCAATACAAAAATATAATGAGCCGTTACACCTGCCACCATACCACCTATGGTATGCGATATAAGGGCTTTGCTCGTTAGTTTTCTAAAGCCAAGAGTGTCTAACATGGCTGTATGAGTGCTCAAATAACCACTCCAACACATTCCCATAGCAGTAAATACCGCAATGGCATTACCGTTGATAAGACCTTGCTCTACAAAGGCTTTTACCAAAGACAGGGCGGCGCCCACAGCGCCCAAAGAGGTAATAGGGAAAGCAATAAATTCAGGGTTTTCGAAACCAAACAAAGCCATAAAAAACCAATCTATCTTTCCAGCTAGATAAGGCAATACAGGCACACCCTCGTATGCCAATCCTTGGTAGCCTACAGAGGGATCTTTGGGGCCAAAAGTAAGTACCATAATAGCTGTACTAATGATTAACACACCCGGAATAATGCTCAAACCTAAATCTACACCGGTTTTACCACCATCTAAGATTGAGTTTAAAAAGCGAAGGAAAGCACCTCCTTCCGATTTAAAACTGATATTCTCATCTTCTTTAGATATTTCTTTGCGTTTTAGATGTGCTTCTTCTTTAAAATCGTCTCGTATTAAACGTTGCATAATTCTGGTAGATACCACAGCGCCAATAATAGCACCTACTAATCCTACAAGTGCAGATTGGAAATAGCCAAAGCCTGCCATATAGGTAAGCACTATCAGCCCCATACCAAAGGCGGTGCCAAAATTGGTAAGAGAAATAAGTTCACGTTTGAGGAAATAGCGGCTAAAGTTTTTGTCGTTAGACAAGCCGATGATAGCAGGGTTGTCTGAGAAAAAAGTCATCAAACCTGCCAGAGAAGCTACCCCCGGTAAGTTAAATAAAGGACGCATCAAAGGCGATAATACTTTTTCTAACAAACGTACCACACCAAATTCAATAAACAAGCCACCCAATGCCCCTGTAAGCACCGTAATACCCATAATGTAGAACACTGTATTCATCAATAAATCCCAAGCGGTATTCATCAAGGTATTCAGCATATTACTAGTGCCCATTTTGGAACCTAAAAATCCAAAAAAACCAAAGAAGACAATTAAAAACAATACCCCTTCGTATCTTCTCATTAGCAAAAAGTTGCTTTGTCTGTTTATCTTTATTTTAAATCTTCTTTTTTTCATATACATTGGTTTTTGTAGTTGGACATGTGTAACTAAGTACCCAAAGACTAGGTATGTATAAAAGTGCCGCGAAAATAAATGTTTTTATTATTTTAGCCCTCTGAAAAACACGCAATTGTATTTTGTGTTTGTTTGTGTCAAATAGAATAATTTAAAATATTTATTATGAATAAGTTAAGGTGTTTGTTTGTTGTGGTATTTATATTGATACTGAATCAATTTGTATTGGGACAAAAGATTTATAACCCCAATGCTGATGTCAAAAAAGACATAGCCGAGGCTATAGCCAAAGCACAAAAAGAAGATAAGCATGTGCTATTGCAAATAGGAGGTAATTGGTGTCCTTGGTGTATCAAATTACATAATTATTTAGATACTACTGCACAATTACAACAACTTGTGCAGGATAATTATGTGTTTGTGTTGGTAAATTATAGTAAGAAACAACAAAATAATAAGGATGTTTTTCGCTCTTTGGGATATCCACAGCGTTTTGGTTTTCCTGTGTTAGTGGTTTTAGACCAACAGGGACAACGTATCCACACCCAAAATACAGCTATATTAGAGAAGGGTAAAGGTTATGACTTCAAAAAAGTAAAAAATTTCCTATATCATTGGCGTCCTGATGCTTTAAAAGATGAGAGCTATAAATAAGTTGGAAGTTAGAAGTCAGAAGACGGAAGAATTTAAACCATTAAGACAACATTAAGCAGTGAAGAGAATGAAGATAAACAATCACTTCGTGCCCTTTGTGAATAGTCTTTGTGATTAATTTGCAGCCTTCGTTTGATATTACTAATTCTTAATTGCTAATTACTAATTGATATCACTTATCACTTATCACTTATCACTCATCACCCATCACCCATCACTTATAATAAACTAATAGCCAAAGGCCAAAGGCCAATAGCTAACTCCTAATACCTAACTCCTTATACCCAAAATATAAACCCATGAAAATAAAAGTTGCTATAAATGGTTTTGGTCGCATAGGTCGAGCCACCTTTAGAAAATTAATAAATCATCCCAAAATACAAGTAGTAGCTATCAACGATTTAGCAGATATTGAGAATTTAGCGCATCTGCTTAAATATGATAGCGTGCATGGTCGATTGCAACATCCTATTGATATAGACAAAGATACTTTTATCATCAATAATGAAAAAACCAAGGTGTTACATCAAAAAGAGCCTCGTTTATTGCCTTGGGGCGACTTGGATATAGATGTGGTTATAGAATCTACAGGTAGGTTTGTTACCAGACCCTTAGCATATCAGCATATACAAGCAGGGGCTAAAAAAGTGATTATATCGGCACCGGCCAAAGAAGATGATAAAGAGGAAGTGCCTTTTGTAGTATTGGGTGTAAACGACCATGTTATAGATAAATCAATAGAGGTGTTCTCCAATGCCAGTTGCACCACCAACAATGTAGCGCCTTTGATAAAAATTTTAGATGATAACTGGGGCATAGAAAAAGCTTTTATCACAACGGTGCATAGCTATACCTTAGATCAAAACATATTGGATGCGCCGCATAAAGATTTTAGACGAGGTCGTACCGCTGCCCAGAATATTGTACCCACTACTACAGGGGCTGCCAAAGCGGTTACACGCCTGTTTCCTCATTTGAGCCAAAACATAGGTGGTGCAGGTATACGTGTGCCGGTACCTGATGGTTCTTTGACCGATCTTACTTGCACCTTGGCGCGTACCACTTCTGTAGAAGATATAAATCTTGCTTTTAAAAACGCTGCCAAGGGACCTATGAAAGGCATCTTAGAATACACTACAGATTCTATAGTGTCGAGAGATGTATTGGGCAATACCCATAGTGCTATTTTTGATGCGCAACTCACATCGGTACTTGGCGACAAAAACAAATTGGTAAAAGTGATTGCTTGGTACGACAACGAATGGGGTTATTCTTCTAGGTTGATAGAATTGGTAGAGAAAATAATGTGATGTTTCTTATCCTACAAAAAACAGCTTGTGTATCTGAGATACACAAGCTGTTTTTTTTATAAATAAAAATATTGTTTTATTTTATATGAGAATCTATAAACAAGATTTCTACACGTCTGGCATAAGCTTCGTCATTATCAGACACATCTTCGCCATAATAAGAGCTTAACACTTTGCCGGGATCAATTCCATCACGTACAATAGCAGACTTCACAGCGTCTGTACGTCTTTGCGACAGCCTGTGATTGTATGCCGAATTGCCTACTTGGCTTGCAAATCCTTTTACCATGACTTGCAAACTAGGGATATCTTTAAGCTGTTTTACTACTGCTTTGATGGTTTCCAAAGCTTTGGTATCAAGCTTGGTTGAATTATGAGCAAAGAATACCTTTTTTATCTCCCCTGTAAACTGTGGTGCCCCCATTGGCATAGGTGTTGCAGTAGGTATGTTGATATTGGCAATTTGATCTTTCAAGGCTTTGTTTTGTGCTATCAAAGTTGTTAACATGGCTGCAAGCGCAGCATCTTTACCGGTTATATTTCCCGAATTGTCATCATTCATAGCTTTACGCAAAGCTTCCATCTGATCAGATAGCTGTTTGTCTCTTGCTTGGGACTCCTTGTCGTCATATATATAGCGGTCTTGCATATTACCTGTGTCGTTAAAAGTGCGGTAAGCACCTTGATTGGTCAGCAGACCAGTAATATACTGCAATTGATTCTCAATATTGTTGAGCCGTGTGTTCATATTGGGATCGTAACCTAAAGAAGGGGTGGCAGGTGCCGCATTTTGGTACCCACCCATCATAGGATACAACTTCATCATATCAAGTTGCATCAGCTGTTTGGTTATGATTAATCGTCTCAGTTCTCGTTCTCTAAACAGTAAACGACTGTCATCAATAGACTGTTTGTCTTTTAAAAGTCTTGCAATGGTTTCTGTGAGCTCTTGTTTAGAAACTACATACGACTTGTCTTTATGTTGAACTGTTGTATCAGTTTGAGAATAAGCAGTTAATCCAAGAAAAGCCAATACAACACCTATTATCATTATTTTGTGTGTCATTGTATTGTTTTTTTAATGTTAATAATCTATTACCTTTATTATATGAAAGGTTTTTTATTTCTGCTCTAACAATTCATTATTCTTCTTCAGTTGCTTATTCAATTCATCCAAAGTTCTTAGAATTTGTTGATTTACATTTTGCTGATTGCTGTTTTGTAGGGTAGTAGTATTATTAGGTTGAATAGGGTGTTGGTAATATACAGCAGGGGCCTGAGGCATATAGTTCATTTGCAAGAACAATCTCTCCAACATATCTATTCTTTCATATATATTATTGGTGCCTTTGTAATAATCGTTATAATATCCTCTGTCTTCTTTGGCGGGTTTATCCATTTTATTCATCACTTCTGCTACCAAAGCTTCCAAATCTTTGCCAGTTACCACTATATTGTCTTGAGGAATAGCTTCCGCTTTCTTTTTCTTTTGCATCAATTCCACAGCACTTTCTACATCGCCTGCAGCATAAGCTTTTTCCAATTGTTTATTCAAAGAGTCTATTTTTGCATCGTAGTCAGCCTGTTGCTTGTCTAATAATGCCTGTTGTGCAGCAGCAGCTTCTTCCTCTTTTTGTTTAATAATTTGCTGTGGCGATTTAGCGCGTGCACCCAATTTAAATCTCAAACCAAAATCGTAGGTCATGTGGTGTGTTAAATCGGAAGGATTGGTAAGGTCTTCCTCTTTCTTTGTAGAAGTTATCATGTTACCTACCGAACCATAAGCCAAAATAGCTTTAGACAAAGGGATGTCTACCCCTACATTACCTACTACAAAAGCAGTGCTTTGTTCTTTATTGTAAAGGGAGTCTTCTTTCATTACATCTAAATAACCACCACCTAAAGATATGAATGGTATTACACCTGTAGCATAATTCAAATGAGCAATAATATTACCACCATACATTTGCATGGTGTTGTCGAAACTTAAATCTAAATTATTGCCTGTAGATTGGAAATAGAAACCTCTAATACCAATAAAATCAGTTAAATCTATGCCGGCATATCCTCCAAGAAAAAACAAACCCTCGGGGAAGGTTTCTTCATTAAAATCAATATATTTACCTGTGGGTTCAAGAGAGAATCTAGCGCCTCTAAAGCCATTGGTGAAAGTATTTAAATAAGCTTTGTCAAGCTCTGTCATTTCAGTAGGTTTACGTCCTCCTAGATAGTATTCCAAAGATACTGCTCCCGACCAGTTAAAGGTTTTTTTGGTATTATCGGGCTTGCTGGTAAGATATAAATTGCTACTATCTACATTAAATATGGTATTTCTAGCTTCAATACCCATGACCAAACGCTTGGTAAGATTTAATTTGATACCAAGACCGGCAGATACATATATTTGCTTTTCTTCATAATCATCTTTTATTTGATTAGCGCTTTGCAGGGCGTGGTCATATTTAAAAATATTTACACCACTTCCTAATATAATATAAGGCGCAAGGCGTTTGGTGCCAATATTGGCTTTTAACTCTCCACCCCAGCGTGTTATGTTTACATTTTGATGCTTTAGTTGGTCTGCTAAAGAGTTGTTTTCAATCCAATCATTACCTAGTAAATCAGATAAACTGTTTTCCAAGTCTTTTACATTGGTTTTTAAGTCGATAGACTTCATATAGGTACCGCGAATTTCAAAAAACCTACCAAATCCAAATCCCAAACGACCTCCTAGTAAAGCACTATTATTGAGTGCTAAATGGTTATCCCATACGGTATATTCTGCAGTTGGAGCTATATTAAAACTAATATCCTTCACTTGCGACTTAGCCGAAAAGCTAATTACCGATAATAATCCGATAATAAAAATTATTCTCTTCATAATCATTCTTTTTATTTAAATTATATTATAGTTCTTATTACACAATTTGCAAAGTTTTAGCATTGTTCAAAAGCTTTTTTTGTTTTTAAAACAAAGCACAATATTTATTTGAACATAATGTGTGCCAAACCGGATTATTGCAACATACAAAATAATGAAATATTTGTTAAGAAGCGTGTGTGATTGATTAAGATATATACTTTTGATGCTAAAAAAGAGAGCATTATAGAAATTATTTTTTATAAAGGCAAAGCAATTTGATATGTTTTCTTAGATTTGTTAGGAAGTTTGGAAGTACGCAACCATGGGTTGTAATACTTTAAGGTTCTATAGCTTATGCCAAGCTGATGTGCAAACTTGCCTAATTGTTGGATAGTGGTGTCTATGCTTACAGTGCGTGTATGCAGAGGGGTATACACGTCTTCCACAAAGAAACCATACATATTAGGATGTGTTAGTATTTGTTTCAAGGCTAAAATACGAAATACATATCGGGCTGTTTCTTCTCTAAAATTCATACGATAGTAATCGTTCTCCGATTGCCGTTTTAGTTCTTTGCGTATCTTGTTCATGCCCGCATTGTAGGAGGCCGCAGCCAATGTCCAACTCCCAAATTCATCATGGGCTTTTTGCAAATAAGCGCAAGCTACTGTTGTGGCTTTTTCCAACTGGTAACGTTCGTCTATATCGGCATTTATTTCCAAGCCATATTCTTTGCCTGTTCCTTTCATAATTTGCCAAAACCCGGCTGCTTTAGCAGGAGATACTATATTTTTGAGTCCACTTTCTGCTATGCATAAGTATTTGAAATCCAAAGGGATGCAATTTGCTTCCAGGAGGCTGTCGATAAGGGGTAGCCATCTGTAGCTACGTTTTATTAACTGAATAGTGGAGGAATGCCAATAGGTATTTACTATTAATTCCTGCTCCAGAGATTCGCGTATATAAAAAATGTCAAGCGGCACCTCTTCGCCTGCAAATTGCATGGTGTTGGGGATGTTTATATTAGCTCGCACTTCTTGTAGGTCTATGTTAGAAGATGTGTTTTGGTCTTTATTTAAGAAAGATTGCAAAACAAGACCTATGGCAATAAAAATAGGGACTATCAGTAAAGGATATAAATATTGTTGTTTCATAACTAATTCATTTCAAAAGGACTCTCAAAATCTAAGAATGCCATGCCGTTGCGGTCTTTCTCAGACAAAATGGGTGGTGTGTCTAATTCCCAATCAATATTAAGATTAGGGTCGTCCCATTGGATGGTTCCTTCACTGTCTTTATTGTATACTTCGGTACACTTATATACAAATATAGTGTTGTTTTTTAGTGTTTTGAATCCATGAGCGAAACCGGGAGGGATAAAATACTGTCGTTTGTTTTCGGCGCTCAACAATACCGAGAGCCAGCGCCCGTAGGTAGGAGAATTTACACGCAAATCTACGGCTACATCCAATACCGCTCCCTGTACCACACGTACCAATTTACCTTGGGCATAAGGCGGTTTCTGAAAATGTAAGCCTCGTACCGTGCCCGCTGCAGACATAGATTCATTGTCCTGTACAAAAGTATAAGGTAAACCGGTAGCTTTAAATTGTGCTTTATTAAAAGATTCGAAGAAATAACCACGTTCGTCGTAAAATATCTTCGGCTCTATAATGAGTAAGTCGGGTATAGAAGTGTTGATTATCTGCATGCTAAAAAATTTGCGAAAAGAAATGTGAAACAACTGACGGATTGAGCAAAATATTAATACCCAAACCAAAAATAGCCCCTCCTATATGTACATCATGTCCTATATTGTCTTTGGCTTTTTTGTGCATATACGCTTCAAATGCAATATACAATACCCCAAACAAAACAGCAGGAATGCCAATGGGAATTAAAAACAAATATATTTTACTAAGAGGGTAATACAAAATAGAAGAAAATAAAACGGCTGATACTGCGCCGCTGGCACCAATGGCATGGTAATAATAATCGTCTTTATGTTTTTGATAAGAAAAGAGCACGGAAAATACCAAACCACCTATATACAACAATAGAAAATACAAATAGCCTTTGAATCCAAAGAACATAAGGTAGGTCTTGAGCATTTGATTACCAAAAGAAAGTAACACAAACATATTCACCCCTAAGTGTATCCAATCGGCATGCAACAAACCATACGACACAAAACGATAATAGGTCTTGCTACGATGTATATCATAGGGATAAAAGGTGAACTTTTCATACCATTCCCGTCTTTGCCATGCCATAATAGACACCACCACCGTTACCACTATTATCAATATATTTAGCATCAAGAGCTGTTTGTCTTTTATTTGTTAGTTTTTGAGTGGCAAAAATACATTCTTTTCTGTTTACTACCAATTGTGCAGCTTAATGTTTTATATTTGCCAGATGAAACAAAGGTATCCTTTAGTATTATTGTTGGGAGGGAATATGTCTGATACAGAGAAACTTCTCCAAGAAGCACAACATTTATTATCCGATATTTTTGGTGCTGTGGAGTTGTGTTCTTTTTTATACATTTCCAAAGCGTGGGGGTTCCAAGCGCCAGACTTTATCAATCAAGCCTTGGTGTATAAAACCAATTTGTCACCTTTGGCATGTTTAGAGCATACCCAAGCGGTGGAGAAAGCATTGGGGCGTACACATAAAACCCGAAATCAAGTGTACCAGAACCGTCCTATCGATATAGATATTATCTTTTACGGACAAGAAAAAGTAACTACCGAAAAGTTGCAAATACCCCACCCTTTGATGACAGAAAGACAATTTGTGCTAAGACCGCTGGCAGAAATTTTGCCCGATTTTACACACCCTGTATTAGGCAAAACCATCACCGATTTGCTAAAGCATTGCCGGGACACTTCCAAAGTAACACAATTCAAGCAAACCATTCAACACAACTAAGGCAAAATAACTCCAAGGCATGAAAAGATATCCGTTTATAGCTATAGAAGGCGTGATAGGCGCAGGCAAAACCTCTTTGAGCACCATGATAGCTGAAGAATACAATGCAGAACTTATTTTAGAGGGTTTTGCAGACAACCCTTTCTTGCCCAAATTCTATAAAGATGCCGACCGCTATGCCTTTCCTTTAGAGTTGTCTTTTTTGGCGGAACGTTACCAACAGCTTAGCAAACAACTGTCTGTAGGTAATCTTTTCAAAGATTTTACCATAGCCGATTATTTTATCAACAAATCGCTCATCTTTGCCCAAAAAACTTTAGATGCCGATTATTTACAGCTCTACACTCGCTTGTTTCGTATCATCAATACTTCTTTGCCCAAGCCTCAACTTTTAGTGTATTTGTATGTGGATGTAGACAGGCTCAAAGCCAATATTGTAAAAAGAGGCAGAGATTATGAGCAATCTATTACAAAAGAATACCTTAATACTATTCAAGAGGGGTATCTAGATTTTATCCGACACCAAAATCAGATGCGTGTCCTGTTTTTAGACACCAGCAATGTAGATTTTGTAGAAAATTGCGAGGCTTATCAAGCTATTACAGCTCTTATGAGTAAAGATTATCCTATAGGCACCACAAGGGTAAAATTATAAACATTCTTCTAAAAACATTTCAAAACAATTTATTTTATTAGCCAACACCCTGTTTTGTCACTACCTAGGCGTTCTATTTTGCCACTTTCTTTTAGCGCTTTTATTCTACGTCTTATCATATTCCCCCTTGGAGAAGGGGGTAGGGGGATTGATTTTTGTCACTTATCTTTAGTTGCGCACTTATTTCCTTTGCTGTTATCTTATTATTTGCCTTTATCAAAGAAAATACAGTGTCATTTACAGTGTCATTTTCCAATTTTAGGGTGTCATTTATAGGTTTTACAGTGTCATTTTTATACACTTACTCAGCTATCCAACAGCAAATGATTTGGCTTTTAATGGAATAGTAAACAACTTTACATAAAAAAATTGCCTAAAATTACTTTTAGACAACCTTTTAGCATTCAGTCTGAATAGACTCTTCGTCCAATGACTATTAATAAGTAATTATTTTTATCAAGTAGATTATTTTTCCTTTTTTGAAAAGCTACTTTTATTTACCCAACAACTCCTTTACCTTCGCGCTTATTGCTTTGTTATCGGCTTTGCCTGCCAATTGCTTGGTAATAATGCCCATCACTTTGCCCATATCGCGCATACCCTGGGCATTGGTATCTGCTATCACTTTTTCTACAGCGGCTTGCAATTCCTCAGCACTGAGTTGTTGGGGCAAATAAGCCTCTATAATACCCGCTTGGTAGCTTTCTTCTTCTGCCAAATCGGGGCGGTTTTGTGAAGTATAAAGGGCAGCGGCCTCTTTGCGTTGTTTAACCAAACGTTGCAACAGGCTCAACTCTACAGTTTCGGGTATCTCGCCACCACTAATATCCTTGC
>PDWJ01004881.1_pt1 | contig 11443 bp, 8 predicted proteins | sample 1430881 | NCBI WGS metagenome assembly PDWJ01 (sample SAMN01162460, study PRJNA174530) | Oral metagenome, whole genome shotgun sequencing project. | biome: Marine environment; feature: Marine mammal; material: Swab sample of the gingival sulcus; isolation source: swab sample of gingival sulcus... | reverse complement strand
GTCCACAGGCAGTCCCCGGCTCAGTCCGGCAGCCAGGATAAACCCCTTGGCGCCAAAGGCGATCATGGGTTCGGCTCGCCGGGTTTTCACCTCATACACGGTCTTTGCTTTTAAACGCTCTCCGTCTTTGGCCTTAAGCCCTTTGTTTACCCTGATTTTGTAAGTGCTGTCAGCTTCCACCTGGGTGAAATACACCACCTGGGGATCCTGGGCCAAAATCCAGGCCCCTTCCAGTGGCTCATCACCATCAGTCATGATTTTCAGATACGGCGACAAATCTTGTCTACCATCCACTGATTTGGAAAAGGTCACTGCCACAGCATTTTCACCGTCAACTGTCTGTTGTCCGGCAAATAGAGCCTCGAACGTTGTCGAACCTGCCGCAAGACCCGGCAGCATCAATACCCACACATAAAAAAACAAAAACACACGAAGGCGTTTCATATTGCACCTCTTTTTAAAGAGTTAAAGCGGGAACCCCGCAACTCATGTGCCCCGCCTCATTTTTTTGTTTTTTTGTACAGGAATTGAGGCGTAAGGCACTAAATAGTCTGATTCATGTATGGTTACCTTAACCATCAAAATGATTAAAATCAAATATAAAGTCAGCTAGGATCACAATTAACCCCAACATGGCATACTGTATGATAAATTTTGCCAGATTTAGATGTATGTCAATTAGATGTGCATCTTGCGGAGACAACGTCCGTATACATGCAGAAAAGAAGAGTTCTCGCACTTTTAACGGTTGATAACACTAACTATAACAATGGGTTATGATTATTTGAATTCGATAGGCCTGCAGAAATTCACTTCCTGTCTGTGATTTTTACGATCGATATGGTATAGTCTGCTTTAAAATATTATGGGCCGATCTGGTCGTTCCCCAAGGCCCGCCCATAAAATCCAATTCAACGCGTATGAGCTTGAATCGTTCTTTCTGAAAAAGAACCATAGAAATTGATCAAAAGGCAGACAGTCTGTGACACTGTTAATGGACGGTACGTTTTGATATCAGTACCAACGATATTTATCTGAAATCCTTAGGATCGGACAAAAAAATATGACAGTCATTCAGGTACTCTTAAAGGACATCAAGAATCTTAAACCCATTCCAGCGGTGGTTCACCCTCTTTTGGAAGCAGTGGACGATCCCAGCACCGGTATGGAGGAGATTGCCTCTATTATCCAGTATGATCCGGCTATCACCGCATCGGTTCTACGAACGGCAAATTCAGCATTTTTTGGGTTGCGCAATCCTGCGGAATCTATAAAAGATGCGGTAAATCTTCTAGGTACAGATCAGATTATTGACCTGGTGATGCTCAAATCTGGGGCCGGTGTTTATGCAGGAAAACAGTCAGGTGATAATTTAAAGCGAAGTGCAACGTGGAAATACGCAGTCTCCTCAGCCCTCATTTCGAAACAGATTGCAACCGAATTGGACATGCCTAACCAGGGCAGCCTCTTCACCGCCGCCCTGCTCAAAGACATTGGCAAAGCAGTACTAGACGGATTTGTTCGGAGTGAATTAGACAAAATAGTCCGCCTTATGACCAAGAACAATGTCAGCTTCATGGAAGCAGAAAAGCGAGTCATTGGTGTGGATCATGCCGAACTTGGGGGAATGATCGCCAAAATATGGAAATTTTCTCCGCGAATGGTAAGAATCATCCGGAATCATCATTTACAGGACGTAAAGATGATTGAAGACCAAGAAATTGCGGTGATATACCTAGCAGACTACATCTGTATGACGATGGGTATGATTATGGGGCCGGGTGCTGATATGTTAACTTACCGATATCATGAGGATGCAATGATGCAGATCGGTGTATCAACCGAAGACGTTACCCGTATCATTGACGAATTTACGATTAAAATGCAGGAAGTGGAAGAATTGTTGCAAGTGATATAACTTACCTATAAGAACGTCTGTGTCGTTTACTCAGATCTTTCAATGTTCGTTGTGGGCTATGCCTGGGTGTTGATAGACCCAGGACGCCCTATGAACGTTATATGAAAGAGCAATGAAGCATATCATATCGCTTAAAAATCAAGGAAATAGATGGTGAATCCCCGCATGGCACCTTTGGCTGAAATTTTGATATTTTATAGCGTCTGGGTGGGATGCGACCTGACTTTTTACCTGGCAGGTCTCGGTATTTCCAATGGGCCACCAGGGGTGGCGACAGTTTTTATTGTGACTATGCTGTTGGTCCTTTCGAGTCTTTCCCGTCGGTATCGATTGTGTATTGAACCCTATCTAGAATCGGATCATCCGTTACGGATCCTTTTTCTGAGTGTTTGCATATTGATATTCATCGCCATTTATTGTGGAACCATCTATCTTGGACTTGGGGGCATTTTGATGTCATCCATTCACGCAGCAAATTTATTGTTTTTTGCGTGTGTGGCTGGCCACTGGCTGACGTTACCCTTGAGGCGGCCGGCAGAATTGATCCCCCTTTGTATAGTTATGTCTATGGTCGATGTTTTCAGCGTATTTAAAGGCCCCACCAAGGAATTCACCCACGCCATTGCCGCCCACTATAACAGCGGAGCGGCGGGACGTCCGCCAATGGTGGATTTTATTTTGGTTAAGCTGCCTTTGCCAGGTATGTCTGAGTTGATGCCCGTATTTGGTGTTGTCGATTGGATTCTGATAGTGATGCTTTCTGGGGCAGCAGCCAAATTTGATATGAACGACAACCTGTTTGGCCGTGATGGTAAGCTGTATTTTTCGGCAGCCGCACTGGGGTTAGTGTTCGCTCTATTGGCCGCAAGGGGCGCCGGGATATATTTGCCGGCATTACCAATGATTGCTGTATGCTTTTTCGTAGTTGTCGCATATCGGTCTTCAGTGGTTCTAAAGCTGTCTCGAAATGAACTCCCGGCCATGATACTTGCCGGAGTGATCGCCTGCGGGGTGCTTATTGCTGTGATGAGATAATATCGACTGACCCAAGAACGATCCAAAGACCCTCTGTACAGCTTTTTATTCATTCCATGGCCGTTGTCCTCAACGCGTATAACGGCTGGGCTGTCTTGGGTTTATCAACACTCAGACACAGCCCACAACGAAAATTAAAAGATCTGAGTGAATTACACAGACGTTCTTATAAAACAACACAATGCTCCCCCTGCGCTGTGCCATTTCTAAGGAACCTCATTTGCCTTCATTAACATGTCTTTAATAAAAACGTTTAAACGCCTTTCTGTTTTTTTATGGCATGCGGCGCGGTGGTGCTCAGTCCATGATATTCTGGTAAATGCTTGTATAAAAGTATATGGTTCGTCAAGTGCATTTTCAATTGCTTTGTGTTGATACGTTTGATACCTAAGTGTTGGAAGGGCTCTTAGACTCGGTAGAAAAAGTGAAGCGCCTGCATTTTTTCGTCTAAAGCAACTGCCTGAGAGTTCAGCAGGCTCGTCGGTCCAATGGTGTGACTGCAAGTGGCTGAAGTTTTGAGTTCCGACCTCTCATCTCTTTGGTGACAGCAAAATGGATCATTTAATCCTGTGATCGCTTGGCATGGTATAGAAAAAGCATTGGGGCTTAAAATGAAACATGGAGTGTTTATGTGATAAATTTTTCGTAGATAATTTCTCTGTTTTTTGTTTTTTTTCAATGGCAAATTTAAAAAGTAATTAATCAGGGTGATTTATACGTTAGCCTTTATCTGAAAAATCTATGCAAACCCATTTGGCCCTTTCATGATTTATGGTGGGTAAACCTTGGTGAAGGGCCAGATCGGCACAGGGGCGTTGTTACAGTATGGAAGATATCGTAAAATTTTAATCCCCTTAAATATTAGGAGGAACCGTGAAAAAACTATTATTAATTTTATCAATTCTAAGTAGCTCAGCCTTTGCAAATGCAATGGAGGTTGGTGATAATTTACCGACGTTTAAATTAATTGATCAATTTGAAAATGAACATGTTTTATCTGCGAATACAAATACGATTATAGTGACTGCAAGCAAGGGCATGGGTGAGATTATTAGAGCGTATTTATTGGACCAGGAAAAAGATTTCTTAGTAAAAAATAACGCCTATTATATTGCTGATATATCTGGAATGCCAAGTTTTATCGCTAAGTTATTTGCTGTTCCCAAAATGAAAAATTGTCCTTTTTCGATTCTGTTGGTTGATGAAGAGCAAACAAAGACTTTTAGTAAAAAAGAGGATCAAATTACAATTTATACTATTGAAAATGCCAAAGTTTCATCAGTTAAATATATAACAACAAAAGAGGAATTAGCGCACGTTTTTGACTGATAAAATGGTGCGTTGCTGCATTTTCTTTGCGGCAAGTCCCGAAAAGGACGCTTGGCAATGGGGCTTGCAAATACATCAATGTGACTATAGATAAAGTCGTGGGGGACGGTTGTCGATTTATATCTGAATGTTGCATGTTTTATGTTGATGACTGATTTCTCGCGTGTTGTGTGACGAATATGATTTTAGGACACGGAGGGCATACGCAACACCTGGCAAAACGTTTGGGGTGTCTGGTGGAAGAGATTGTCGATATGAGTTCCAATTTAAACCCGTTGGGACCGCCAGAGCGGATTCACCGTCTGATCCGAGAAAAAGTCGATGTCATCCATGCCTTACCTGAACCTGATGGCGCATCCATGGCCCAGGGCTTTGCCCGTTACCATGGTATTGAACCGGAACATGTGATTCCGGGGAATGGCACCACCTTTTTTATTTATACCCTGCCCCAGGCATTCAGCGCTGAAAAAGCGCTCATTGTAGGCCCTACCTATTCCGATTATCAAGACAGCTGCGCCATGCATGGCGTTGAGGTCGAACACTGCCTGGCCGTCCCTGAATCGGGGTTCATGCTGGACATGGATGATCTCTCCCGGCGGGCAGCAGCCGTGGGTCTGGTGTTTATATGTAATCCCAATAACCCCACCGGGGTGTTGATTCCCAAATCGGATCTCAGACAATTAATTAGCGCCCATCCTGATACCTGTTTTATAGTGGACGAGTCTTATTTGCCTTTTGTGGCGAATGCTGAGAGGCTTTCCCTGGTTTCAGATACCCATATTCAGAATGTGGTAGTACTGTCTTCCATGTCGAAAATATTTAGTATTCCAGGGTTGCGGACTGGGTTTTTAAGCGGCTCGGCGCCCCTAATTGAAACGGTGAGACGCTACTGCCAGCCCTGGAGCGTGAATGCCCTGGCTCAGATCGTGATCAAAGAGATGTTTGATCATCCTTGTGACATCCTGACGTTTTATAATAAAACACGGCAGTATATCCAAAAAGAAAAAACGATTTTCATCAACGCATTAAACAGTGTGGCAGGAATCACTATGTTTGATACTTCCACTTATTTTGTGTTGGCAGCACTAGAAAAGATTCAGGCCTCTGAATTCTGTCGCAGGGTGGGGGATGATAAAATATTGATACGGAACTGTAGCAATTTTAAAGGGCTTTCAGATCGGTTTGTACGATTTTCATTAAAAGACCGGGAGATGAACAATGCCCTTGTGAAGAGTATTAAGAGAGCATTGAATTATGCTTGATATCCCAGGCATGGCAACGGCGGCTTTCGGTATCACCTGGCAGGTGCTTGTGGTTGCTTTTGTACTGGATTTGCTGCTGGGCGACCCCCGATGGCTGCCTCATCCCATTATCTGGATGGGGAATGCTATCTCTTTTTTTGAGCCGTGGTTTCGGCGTCGGATCCGACGGCCTTTGATCTCCGGTTTTGTCTTTGCCGTTATTTTGATTGTTTTGGTGGGGGTGCTTTCCACAGTGGCTGTCACTGTCTCATATCAGATGCATGCGTGGGTAGGCCGTATCGTTCAGATCATTTTATTATTTTATTGTTTTTCTGTACGCAGCCTGATGGATGCCGCCATGGATGTTGCTCGCCCCCTCATGATTGGGGACCTTTCAAAAGCAAGAACAATGGTGGGATATATTGTGGGGCGGGAAACTCATACGCTGGACGCGCGGGGTGTCACCCGGGCTGCGGTGGAAACCGTGGCGGAGAATTTTGTGGATGGGTTTCTCTCTCCGTTGTGCGTTGCATTGATTTTTGGGGTGCCGGGAGCCTTGACTTACAAAATGATAAATACCCTGGATTCCATGGTGGGGTATCGTAATGAAACGTATCTTTTTTTTGGTCGGGCCGCTGCCCGCATTGATGATGCTGCCAATTTTATTCCGGCCCGGATTTCGGTGATTGTGATCTGTGTTGCAGCGTCCATTCTATCTTCGGGCCGGGGAAAGCGGGCGTTCATGACCGCGATGACCCAGGGGCGGCGCCATAAAAGCCCCAATGCCGGTTATCCTGAGGCTGCGTTTTCTGGCGCCTTGGGCGTGCGTATGGGCGGACCCAATATGTATCATGGGAAATTGGTGGAAAAGCCATTTATTGGGACAATGTTCAAAGATCCAGCGCCCGATAAAATTGTTCGATCCTGTGAACTGATGATGATGTGTGCCCTGGTGGCGATTCTTGCCGCCTCTTTTATGTTGGGGGTGGTTCAATGATGGAAAAAAGAACGTTTACGATCGGCACGACCTCTTTTATTATTCCTGATAATATTATCCCTAATGTGAAGAAAATTGGGCGTTTTTTTGACGAAATAGAGCTGCTGGTGTTTGAAAGCCAGCCTATAGATGTAGTTCCTTCCAAACATGATGTCGAGATACTGGCCCATTTGGGGCAGGATCTTGAGGTGGGATACAATGTTCACCTGCCTGTGGATGTCTGTCTGACGGCCCAGACCCCAAGTGGAAGACAGCAGGCTGCAGATATCCTTCAAAGTGTGGTGGATCGATTTTTTCCACTGTCACCGAGCACGTTCACCCTTCATCTGGATATGGATAAAGGGGTGTCTGGTGTGGATGCGATAGCGGCCTGGCAGGAACAGGCCCAGGATGGGCTGGCGCGGTTTGTTCCCCGGTTGGAAGATCCCGCCCGGATTTCAGTGGAAACCCTTTGGTATGATCCTGCTGTTTTAAAGACCCTGGTCAACCGGTTTGGCCTGAGTCTATGTGCCGATTTAGGCCACCATTTCAAATATGGATATGATCCCCATGGGACATTTGAGATGTTTGGAAAGGATATTGCCATTGTTCACCTCCACGGAGTGGATCTCATGGGGGAGCGGCCAAAGGATCACATTGGGCTGGACAGGATGGAAAACGATCATTTTGACCAGGTGGTGCAGTGTCTATCCGGATATACTGGAACGGTTTCTCTTGAAGTGTTTAACGCGGCCAATTTACAGTCCTCTCTGGCGCGCATGTCAAAGTGGTTTCTCAATATTCCAGTGTTGGATGGTCTTGACTGAACTGATCCTAATCCCATTGTCTATCTTGAAAAAAGAGTCGGCGATGTGATATCTTGAACGTTTGAGATTTAGGTGTCGCCTGCACCAAAATGATGCATGGGTGGCGACGTTAAGGTTAGCTTAATTATGCGCGGAATGGAGTAATCCATGGCATTGGTCAAGGAGCGTAGAAAGACAAGACAGATTCAAGTGGGGACGCAAAAAATCGGCGCAACGCATCCGGTTTCCGTGCAGTCCATGACGAACACACAGACCCAGGATGCAGATGCAACCATTGCCCAGATTCTGTCCCTGGAAAAGGCGGGGTGTGAAATTGTCAGGGTGGCGGTGCCGGATATGGATGCGGCAAAGGCGATTCGTAAGATTAAAGACAGGATACACATTCCTTTGATCGCAGATATCCATTTTGATTACCGGCTGGCTCTGGCTGCAGCAGAATCTGGGGTGGATGGGCTGCGGATCAACCCAGGCAATATCGGTGCTGAAAAAAAAATCCGTGCGGTGGTGGACTGCGCCAAGGCCCACGGCCTGCCCATCCGGGTGGGTGTTAATGCTGGGTCTTTGGAAAAAGAGATCGAAAAAAAATACGGGGCAACACCCAAAGCCATGGTGGAAAGTGCGCTGGCCAACATCAAGATTCTGGAAGATATGGGGTTTTATGATATCAAGGTGTCTTTAAAGGCCTCAGATGTGGCGCGCACCGTTGAGGCGTATCGGATGCTGGCACCGCTAACGGATGTGCCCTTTCATGTTGGCGTTACCGAGGCTGGCGGTCTGTACGCTGGAATTACCAAATCCGCCATTGGTATTGGTTTGTTGTTGTCCGAGGGACTTGGCGATACCATCCGGATTTCCCTGACCCGGGATCCAGTTGAAGAAATCCGGACCGGATATGAAATCCTGCGGGCGTTAGGGCTTCGTCAACATGGACCGGAACTGATCTCTTGCCCCACCTGTGGCCGGTGCAAGATCAATTTGTTTAAAATCGCCGAAGAGATAGAAAACGCTTTACTTGAACGCGCTTCAAATATTAAAGTTGCCATCATGGGGTGCGTGGTTAACGGACCGGGGGAAGCCAAAGAGGCGGATATCGGTATTGCCGGCGGCCAGGGAAAAGGCATATTGTTTAAAAAAGGAAAAGTGATCAGAAAAGTAGACCAGGCATGTCTGGTGGATGAACTGCTCAAAGAAATAGATACGATGACAAAAGATGCGGAGGAAATACATGGGAAGCAAAGCTAAAACAGCTATCACCCCCACCCGGGAAGAAGATTATGCCCAGTGGTACCAGGAGGTAGTAAAGGCCTCGGATATGTCGGAGAATTCTCCAGTCCGGGGATGTATGGTGATCAAACCCTGGGGATTTGCCATTTGGGAAAATATCCAGCGGCAGTTGGATGCCATGTTCAAGGAGACTGGGGTGAAAAATGCTTATTTCCCATTGTTTATCCCCTTAAGTTATCTAGAAAAAGAAGCAGAGCATGTGGAAGGGTTTGCCAAGGAGTGCGCTGTGGTGACCCATCATAAACTGGAAAAGGGGGAAGAGGGGGGGCTGGTACCTGCCGGTGAACTGGCCGAGCCGCTGATTGTTCGCCCTACTTCCGAAACAATTATTGGTGAATCTATGGCCAAGTGGACTTCCTCTTACCGGGATCTGCCCATCTTGCTGAACCAGTGGGCCAATGTGGTGCGCTGGGAAATGCGGACCCGGATGTTTCTGAGAACCAGTGAATTCTTGTGGCAGGAAGGCCATACTGCCCATGCCACTAAAGAAGAGGCTGAGGCGCGGACCAGACAGATGCTGGATATTTACACCAAATTTGTTGAAGAGCATCTGGCTATGCCGGTCATCCGAGGACAGAAGAGCGAATCTGAGCGGTTTCCCGGGGCTGAGGATACCACCTGTATTGAGGCCATGATGCAGGATAAGCGTGCCCTTCAAGCAGGAACTTCCCATTTTCTGGGGCAAAATTTTGCAAAAAGTGCCGGGATTTCTTTTCAGAGTGAATCGGGGCAGGAAACCTTTGCCTGGACGACATCCTGGGGCGTATCGACCCGGATGATCGGCGGTATGATTATGGTGCATTCCGATGACGACGGCCTTGTGGTTCCCCCGAGGGTTGCGCCGGCCCATGTGGTGATCCTACCCATTATGAAAAAAGGAACTGACAATCGGCAGACCATTGAAAGCGCAGAAGCGCTGAAAAACGCACTGTGTCAAAAATATTACCACGGCCGCCCTGTTGACGTTGAAATTGATGCCCGGGACATTGGTGGTGCAAGAGGCTGGGAGTGGGTGAAAAAAGGGATCCCTGTCCGCATTGAACTTGGTCCCAGAGACATTGCCAATAACGCTGTGTTTATGGCCCGTCGGGATACCGGAAAAAAAGAGGGTATGGATCGGGACACATTTATTGACAAAATTACGGACATCCTTGATGACATCCAGAATACCCTGTTCCAGCGTGCCCTCAAAAACCGAGAGGACAATACTTTTACCATTGATGATAAAGAGGAATTTTACGCATTGTACAAGGCGGCCAAAGGATATCATAACGGCGCCTTTGTTCAAGCGCATTGGTGCGGGTCTGGGGCGTGCGAGGAGAAAATTAAACAAGATCTTTCCGTGACCATACGGTGCATCCCCTATGACAATCCTGAGGAAGAAGGCGCGTGTATCTGTTGCGGTGGGGAGAGCCGTAAACGGGTTCTTTTTGCAAAAGCGTATTAGCAACCATTAAATTATGTCATGGTAAACAGTCAGACAGATGATTCGAATTACGGATATATTGGATAAAATTTACGATTATCACCCTGAGGCAGATGTATCTCTCATCGACCGCGCCTATATTTATTCGGCAAGGGTCCATGAGGGGCAGGTCCGTCTCTCCGGCGAACCCTATCTGTCTCACCCGCTTGAGGTGGCTAATGTTCTGGCGGATATGAAGCTGGATGTGGAAAGTATTGCTGCGGCCCTGCTTCATGACGTGATTGAGGATACCCCGGCCACCAAAGAGGACATTGAAGACCTTTTTGGACCGGGGGTGGCCCATATTGTGGAAGGGGTGACCAAGCTGTCTGCCCTTCCGGCCACCACTAAAGTAGCCCAGCAAGCCGAGTCTTTGAGAAAAATGATCCTGGCCATGGCCGATGACATCAGGGTTATTCTGATTAAACTTGCGGACCGGCTGCATAACATGCGGACCTTAAAATACCACCGCAAGCCTGAAAAACAGGCGGCTATTGCCCAAGAAACCCTGGATATTTATGCGCCCATTGCGGCGCGCCTCGGGATTTTCTGGATTAAGCACGAACTTGAGGAAATTGCCTTTTTTTATACCCGCAGGGAAGCGCATGACCGCATAGAGAAGCTGGTGAATCGGGCCAAAGACGAGAAAGATGCCTATATCCGTGAAGTCTCCACATCCCTTCATTACAAGATGGAAGAGATGGAATTACCTTGTGAGATCAAAGGCAGATACAAGGCTCATTATTCCATTTACCAGAAGATGATTTCCCAGAATTTGGATTTTAACGAGGTGTATGACATTGTCGCCTTCAGGATTATTCTGGACACCGTGCCCCAGTGCTATGCTGCCATGGGTGCAGTGCATTCCATGTGGAAACCCATCTATTACAAGATTAAGGATTACATCGGCAATCCCAAGCCCAATATGTACCAGTCCATTCATACCACCGTTGTGGGGCCTAAGGGGGAGCGGGTGGAGATCCAGATCCGGACCCATGAGATGGATAAAATTGCGGAGTCCGGCATTGCTGCCCATTGGTCATACAAGGAAGGGACCAAAATTGATGAAAGCACGGGTGAACTTTTTGCTTGGGTGCGCAATTTGGTGGAAAATCAGAAAAACCTGAGCGACCCGGATGAATTTCTTGAAAATGTGCGCATCGATTTATATCCAGGTGAAATCTATGTGTTTACGCCGGGCGGTGATATCAAAACCCTGCCTAAAAAAGCCACCCCTGTAGATTTTGCCTACCGTATTCATACCGAGGTGGGGGCTCAGTGCACTGGGGCCAAAGTTAATGGGAAAATGGTGCCCCTGTCTCATCAACTGCGGAGCGGAGATACAGTTGAGGTCATCACCACAAAGGG
>PDWJ01004880.1_pt1 | contig 11446 bp, 4 predicted proteins | sample 1430881 | NCBI WGS metagenome assembly PDWJ01 (sample SAMN01162460, study PRJNA174530) | Oral metagenome, whole genome shotgun sequencing project. | biome: Marine environment; feature: Marine mammal; material: Swab sample of the gingival sulcus; isolation source: swab sample of gingival sulcus... | reverse complement strand
ATGTCAGATTTCATACGTCCGGTTTATCGAAAATTATTTCAAACGTGACAGGAGAACCGTATCCCGAAGATGAAGACCTGGCGAAAAAACTGCTTGTCAGGCAGATCATCTCACCGGTTCAGTTTGTTAAATCAATACGGACTGCGGTCAACAGGGGCGTCAATCAGTTTGTCGAAACCGGCACTGGAAAAATTCTTTCCGGCCTTTTATCGCATATGGAAATGGATCATTACACCACTTTTAGCTGTGTAGAATCAAAGGAAAAAGAAGCAGAAAGCCTTGAAAAGATGGACGCGTTTATTCAATCTCTCAGAGACAAAAGAAGCGCCCTTGAACCCACGGATTCGAATACAGATGTTCAAGGAGAATTTCAATATGATGAAGACTTCAGACAATTTGTCGCTAAAAACAAGGCAGATCTGGAAAAGGTTTTATTTAAGGAATATGAAAAAACAAAACAACGGCAAAAGATAAAAGAAATAGAACGGCTCAATTTCTACCCGGGATCGATTTCCATTGCAGGGGTTTCCATCGGTCTTCCGGGAAAATCCGGCAAGGTTTTCAATGATGATAACTTTTCGAAACTGATTTCCGGCCATAATTTTATTGAGCTGCTTTCGGATACGGCAAAAGGCAGGTTGGCGGATAAGAATATATCGGCAATCAAAAAATCGCCTTCAGGAGGCGTTGAGGTTAAAAAAATAAAAGATACCCGGGATGTGATCCATCTTGCCGGACAACTTGGGTATTTTGACCTCAGGGATTACGGCGTTGAGTATCAGTATGACATTGCCATCTCTCTTGCATTTGCAGCCGGTATAGAAGCATTGAAGGATGCAGGTATTCCCCTTGTAAAAATAAAAAAAGCAAACGGACAAAAACCGTCTCCCTCGGAAAAATTTGCGCTGCCCCATGAAATGCAGGCCTCGACCGGTGTGATCATGACCTCTCTTTTTCATGGCATGGAAACATTTATCAGGGAAATGAATGCCTATTATTTTGAACGGCTTTACTTAAAACCCTATGAAGAGATGGAAAAGATCTACTACCATCTCATGGAAAATCTTCAATCCAAAGCGTCTAAAGACACGGTGACAGACTGGTTTTTTAAACTAAAGGCAGACAGGAAAAAATACCCTGAATACGAATTTGACAAGAACCTCTTGTTCAACATAACACCGCTTGGCGCAGCCCATTTTGCACAGCATATCAAGGCAAAAGGTCCCAATCTCAATGTCAGCGGCGCCTGTGCCTCGACAACACAGGCCTGTGCTGTTGCAGAAGACTGGATACGAACAGGACGGTGTGAGCGGGTCATCATCATCGGAGGAGAAGCCGCAACGTCGGCTGAACTGAACCCGTGGATCGGCTCGGGATTTCTTTCCCTTGGTGCGGCAAGCGTTAAAAGAAGCGTAAAAGATGCCTCAAAACCCTTTGATATGGACAGACACGGCACCATTCTTGGCAGTGGCGCCGTTTCCCTGATTATAGAAAAAACAGCTTCCATAGAAAACAGAGGGCTTAACGGCCAGGCTGAAATACTGGGCACCTGGCTTGGCAACAGCGCCTATCATACAACAGGGATAGATACCGAGCATCTGGCCCAGGAAATGCGCCGTTTTATGGAACAGGTAAGCCATCGGCATGAGCTTGATATCAGCGAGATTGCAAAAGAGACGGTTTTTATGTCCCATGAAACCTATACGCCTGCAAAGGGCGGTAGTGCAGACGCGGAAGTAAAGGCGTTGCGGGCCTGCTTTAAAGGGGCCGCCGCCAAGGTAAAAATAACCAATACAAAAGGATACACCGGGCACACGCTCGGTGCCGGCATAGAAGATGCCGTGCTTGTAAAATGTCTTCAGACAGGCCAGGTGCCGGCAATCGCCAATCTGGAAAAAATTCCCCATGAATTTTCAGACCTGCGACTGAAAGACGGGTGTAAAGGAAACTATACGTACGGACTTCACTTTTCAGCGGGATTTGGATCCCACTTTGCCTTTTTGTTCATCAAAAAACGAAGCGAAGTCAGTACAAAAAACAATCCTGTCTATCAACAATGGCTGGAACGTATTTCAGGACAGAAAAATCCCAAACTGGAGATCGTTGATTCAACGCTCTGCATTGAAAATCCGGTGGCAGCAAAACAGCCTGAAACGTCAGCGACTATTCAGCGAATTGATGCAACATCAAATCCGGCAGCGGCACCTTCTGGCCCGGCATCTTCTGGTTTTGAAGCGACAATCAAAAAAATCATTTCCCGGCAAACGGGGTATAGTGAAGACATGCTGGATGCCGATCTTGATCTTGAGGCAGACCTTGGCATAGACACCGTAAAACAAGTTGAAATCTTTGGAAAAATATCTTCAGAACTTAACCTTGAAGTCCCTGAGGATTTAAAACTCAGAGAGCTGAACACCATCGGTAAGCTTGCGGTGTATCTTGCTTCAAAATCAAATCCGGCAGCGGCGCCTTCTGGCCCGGCATCTTCTGATTTTGAAGCGACAATCAAAAAAATCATTTCCCGGCAAACGGGGTATAGTGAAGACATGCTGGATACCGATCTTGATCTTGAGGCAGACCTTGGCATAGACACCGTAAAACAAGTTGAAATTTTTGGGAAAATATCTTCAGAGCTCAACCTTGACGTGCCTGAGGATTTAAAACTCAGAGAACTGAACACCATCGGTAAGCTTGCGGTGTATCTTGCTTCAAAATCAAATCCGGCAGCGGCGCCTTCTGGCCCGGCATCTTCTGGTTTTGAAGCGACAATCAAAAAAATCATTGCTCGGCAAACGGGGTATAGTGAAGACATGCTGGATGCCGATCTTGATCTTGAGGCAGACCTTGGTATAGACACCGTAAAACAAGTTGAAATTTTTGGAAAAATATCTTCAGAACTCAACCTTGACGTGCCTGAGGATTTAAAACTCAGAGAGCTGAATACCATCAGCAAACTGACTTTATACATTGATTCAAAAACAACAAGCACGATTGAATCAACAACAGATCAACCGGCAGCACGCGCTGAAGACGCAGCAACGCCTGGTTTTGAGGAGACAATCAAAAAGATTATTGCCCGGCAGACCGGTTATAGCGAAGACATGCTCGAGCCGCATCTGGATCTTGAAGCAGACCTGGGTATCGACACCGTCAAGCAGGTTGAAATTTTTGGGAAAATAGCTTCAGAGCTGAACCTTGACGTGCCTGAAGATTTGAATTTAAGGGAGTTGAATACCATCAGCCGATTTGCCGCCTACCTGAATGAAAAGGCAGGGACGGTAACCCGTGTAGAGACGGCGCCTGTTTCCGTGTCAGCCACCGAATCTGTTTCATCTGTGAAACGGTATGTTGTCAGTACGGTTGCATGTGAGGATGACAAAGAATCACAACATGATTTCTCTGGTAAAACGGTTCTGGTAACAACAGACACGGCCGGTTTTTCAGAAATCATTACTGAAAAGTTAACCGCGCTTGGCGTAAAATCCGTCACCCTTGGCATATCAGAAAAAAATGATTATGCAATTCAGTTTCATGACCATGATGCGCTTGATGGGTTGATACAAGACATTGCCAGGGCGCATGATATAAACGGATTTATTCATTTATCTCCGCTTGACGGCTATTTTTCAGACACGGATCACGATGATTGCCAAAAAGATGTCAAACCCTTTTTTATCATAGCCAAACGCCTTTCTGAAAATTTGAAACGCGGCGGTTTTTTACTTTCTTCGTTATCATTCAATTCAGTTGTCTTTCCTTATTCTCAGCAGGTTAAGGGAAAAGTATACCCGGGGTTTTCAGGTATCTCAGGTATCGCAAAAACCATTTCAAAGGAATATGAGAACGCAGTTGTAAAAATCGTCGATTTCAGCGTGGAAAACCCCGGTGAAGCAAAAGAAGAGATTGCATCGCGCTATCTTGAACGGCTCTTGTCAACAGACCGGTTGACGGAAACAGGCATCAGCGATGGCGCTTTGTACAAACTCAAGATGACGGAAGCTGCGGCTGAAAAAGCGCGGCCGTTTATAAGGGAAAATGACAAGATTGTTGTTTCAGGGGGCGCACGAGGCATCACTTTTGAAATTTTGAAGCGACTGGCAACAGCCGTCCATCCTGAATTTATCATTTTGGGCAGAAGCAATATTGATGCGCTTGATGAACGATTCAGAAACGGACCGCTCGATGAAGCCGCCCTGATGGCCACCCTGAAAAAAGAAATGCAAAACAAAAAGCCTGTTGAAATAAAAAAAGCAGCTAAACAGATTCAGGGATTAAGAGAAAGCCTTGATAATATTAATTATCTAAAATCTCTTGGCGCGGCGGTTACCTATCATGCCTGTGATGTGACAGATGTGAATTCTGTAAGAGAAGCCGCATCATTCTATGAAACGGTTCACGGCATTATTCATGCCGCAGGTCTTGAGGAAAGCCAGGTGCTTGAGAAAAAGACCCTTGCATCCTTTAACCGGGTTTTTGATACCAAGGTAAACGGTGTTAACAATCTTTTAACTGCCTTTGAGGACAAAAACTATACGTTTTTTATAGGCTTTTCTTCTGTTACCGCACGGTTTGGCAACGCGGGACAAGCCGATTATACAGGTGCGAACGATATGATGGGGAGAATCCTCTCTGCGCAGAAAAGGATCCACCCGGATAAGATTTATAAAACCCTGTCATGGACTGCATGGAAGGATGCAGGCATGGCAACAAACGAGACCGTATTAAAGGTGCTTCAAGCAAGAGGGCTTACCTTTCTACCGCTGAATCAGGGCGTGGATTTCTTTATGTCTGAGTTAGGTGACACCAAAACGACCGAAGCTGTTTTCACAGGGCCAGACACAGCCTTTGATACAGACAGGCTCATGGAAGCCGCACCGAAACCAATCATTTCTCCCTTTATTGATACCATAAAAGAAGAAAATGATGAAAAAATCATATTTTCACGGGTGCTGGATCTTAAACGCGATCTGTTTTTAAAAGACCATACCATGCAGGATATTCCTGTCTTTCTTGGCGCTGCCGGAATAGAAACCATGGCGGAGGCCGCTGCGTATGCCAGCCAGAATACCCAAAATAGGCTGTTTTCTGTAACGGATTTTAAAATACCTTACGGCATTAAAATCCTGAAAAAGCGCCCCAAAAAGATAGAAATAGAAGCCAGCGTCGTGGATAAGGAAAAGAACGCCATCGCATGTAAAATCTTTTCACGATTTGAAAACCATCTTGTCAAAGGCGAAAGAAAACTGCATTACCAGGGAAAATTCCATTTTACAGATCAAGCTTACACAGAAGAACACATTGAGATTCCGGTTTTTTATCCAGTTAAAACAACGGAAAAAATCGAAGAAATGCTGTATCATCCCAAGCGGCTTTTTATGGAAGGCACATTTAAAACCATCAGGGAGATTCTTTCCTTTAAGGACGATACGCTGATCACACGGGTCGCGCATAATAAAGAGCGGGATTTCTTTTCCGGCGAGGCGTATCCCGCGTTTCTTACCGATCTTATCCTGGTTGACGCCATGTTTCAGACAGGCGGCATTTTTGAATTTTTCACCACAAACCATCTGGTGCTTCCCTTTGAAGCACAAGAATTCAAGTTTGTTGCGCCCGTTGAACGGGGCAATGATTATTTGTGCATCACCCAAAAAGTGGCAAGTGACGATGAAACCGATACGTTTAATCTGACACTCACCAATGCGGCGGGTAAGGTTTTTATGGTGGCTGAACAGTTTAAAATGATCAAGCTGTTAAAGCTGGAAGCGGCTTACCGAATTGATGGCCGATTCAGAATTTCGGCATAACAGTTTATAAGGAGAAAAAGTCAATGTTTAACCTGGAACTGATATCAGAACTCAATGGTTGGAATTTTGCTGTATCTGGCATCCTGATTGTTTTCCTTTCACTTTCAGGCCTGGCGTTTATTATATCATGCTTTCACAAGCTGCTTGCATGCCATGATCGTGTTGTTGACGGTATGAACGCCACGAAAACCAGGATTAAAACTGTTTTCGCCAAAGGGTTTAACCACAAGCGGCGCATTTCGTCTGGACTCAGAGAGTATGCAAAAAAGTTGAAAACCATCACCGCCCTCACTGGCGAGCCGTTTCATCTTTCAGATCTGATTGATTCTGCTGAAAAGCGGGGGCTGATCTCACCTGCGCCGGGATTTATTGTGGATGAACTGTTAAAGGCAAATTTCATCGTAAAAGATGATGCAAAGCGATTTCGCTGGAATCACAGACTTTGCAACCTGTTTCTTTAATTTTCGGAGATATGCGGTAGTTGATTTTTTCTCTTAACCTGTACCCAGGCGGTGGTGCTGTCAGTTAGTATGAGACACGCGAGGAATGTATGGCGGATCTTCTTTTTCAGTTTTTCAACAATACCGGCTTTGCGATTGTTGATGTGCGGCACCTTGTCATGATCAGCGTGGGTATCGTGTTTATCTGGCTTGGTATCGCCAAACATTACGAACCGCTGCTGCTTGTACCCATCGGGTTTGGCATTATGATGGGAAATATCCCCATTTTCAGTGGATTTGGGCTTGGCATTTACGAGCAGGGAAGTGTGCTGAGTTATCTATATATGGGGGTAACAAAAGGCATTTATCCTTCTTTAATCTTTATGGGAATCGGGGCGCTGACCGATTTTTCAACCCTGCTTGCGCGGCCGGTTCTGATGCTCCTTGGCGCGGCTGCTCAGGCGGGAATATTTCTCACCTTTGCAGGCGCGTTAAGTCTGGGTTTCGGACTTGAGGAAGCGGCGTCCATCGGCATCATCGGCGGCGCGGACGGACCGACGGCAATCTTTTTGACATCACGGCTTGCGCCAAGGCTCATCGGGTCCATTGCCATCGCTGCCTATTCGTATATGGCGCTTGTTCCTGTGATTCAACCTCCCATCATGAAGCTGTTAACGTCTAAAAAGGAACGGCGTATCAAAATGGAGGAACTCAGAGAAGTCTCGAAAAGGGAGAAGCTGATTTTTCCGGTTGCCGGATTTATCCTTTGCTGCTTTACGGCCCCTGCGTCGCTTCCCCTTCTTGGGATGCTTTTTCTAGGAAATCTCTTGAGAGAGGCAGTGGTAACGGAACGGCTGGCCAATGCCGCCCGCACAACAATCATTGATTCAGTTACCATTCTTCTGGGTATCACCGTGGGGGCAAGCACTCAGGCAGATGTATTTCTAACCGCTGAATCCATAGAAATTTTTATCCTTGGCGCAGCCTCGTTTGCCATAGCAACCGCATGCGGCGTCATCTTTGCCAAAATCATGAATCTGTTTTTGAAAAGTAAGATCAATCCGCTTATCGGCGCGGCAGGTGTGTCGGCTGTACCTGACGCTGCAAGGGTGGTTCAGATTGTCGGACAAAAGGAAGACCCTTCAAATTTTCTCCTGATGCATGCAATGGCGCCAAACATTGCAGGGGTGATCGGTTCTGCCATCGGAGCTGGCGTGTTGTGGAGTTTTATGGGTTAAGAAATGGTAAGGAATCAGATGAGAACAGATCCAGTGGACGTCTTAAAAGAAAAAAGAAGAATTTCCCTTGAAATGGGAGGGAAAAAAGCGCTTGACGTACAAAAATCAAAGGGAAAGCTCAATGCCAGGCAGCGGCTTGACCTGCTTTTTGATGCGAATTCCTTTGAGGAAACAGACAGGTTCGCCGTTCACCGATGCACCCATTTTGATATGCAGCACACACCGGTTTCAGGAGATGGTGTGGTGACCGGTCATGGGCTTGTAAACGGACGTCCTGTTTTTGCCTATGCACAGGATTTTACATCCATGGCAGGCAGCCTTGGCGAAGTGCATGCGAAAAAGATTTGCAAAATCATGGACCTGGCCTTGAAATCCGGTGTTCCCCTTATCGGCATGAATGATTCAGGTGGCGCACGCATTCAGGAGGGCATCGATTCCCTTGCGGGGTTTGGCGAGATATTTTTCAGAAACGCCGCAGCTTCGGGAACCATCCCCCAGATATCCGCAATCATGGGGCCGACAGCAGGCGGCGCCGTCTATTCTCCTGCAATGACAGACTTTATCTTTATGGTGAAAAAAACAAGCCATATGTTTATCACCGGCCCTGAAGTTGTCAAATCGGTTACAGGCGAAGACACGGATTTTGAAAATCTGGGAGGGGCAGATGCTCATTGCACAAAAAGCGGTGTCGCGCATTTTGGCTGTGAAAATGATGCAGACGCCATAAAAAAAATAAAACGACTGTTATCCTATCTGCCGTCAAACAATATGGAAGATCCGCCGTTAAGTGATAAAATCTATCATGATCCTGAAAAGTCACGGGAGCTCGATTCACTGATTCCCCCAAATCCAAATACGCCCTATGATATGAAGGCGGTCATCAAACGCCTGGTTGACAACCATGATTTTTTCGAATCACATGAATTTTTTGCGCCCAACATTATCACCTGTTTTGCGAGACTGGATGGAAAACCCGTTGGGATTATCGCAAACCAGCCGAGTTATCTTGCCGGCTGTCTTGATATAGACGCATCTGACAAAGCGGCGCGGTTTATCCGGTTTTGCGATGCCTTTAATCTGCCACTGCTGACCCTTGCAGATGTTCCCGGCTTTCTTCCAGGGACAGCTCAGGAATGGGGCGGTATCATCCGGCACGGCGCAAAAATGCTGTGGAGCTATTCAGAGGCAACCGTGCCAAAGCTGCTGCTGATTACACGGAAAAATTATGGGGGTGCCTATATCGCGATGAGTTCCAGGCATCTTGGCACCGATGCCGCCTTTGCATGGCCCGCAGCTGAAATTGCGGTGATGGGGGCTGAAGGCGCTGCGCAAATTATCCATAAAAAAGCGATACGATCATCAGCAGATCCTGAAAAAGAAAGAACTCTGAAAATAAGGGAATACCGTGAACTCTTTTCAAATCCGTATACAGCGGCAGCAAGAGGCTATGTCGATGATGTGATTTTCCCGTCAGAATCCAGACGAAAGCTGATCAAAAGCCTGAATATTCTCATGACCAAAAAAGAGGCAAGGCCGTTTAAAAAACACGGTAACATTCCCCTTTAAGCGAACAACCGTATGTATTCAATGGAAGAAAAGATCGCTGTAATTGCCGCCGTCAGGGCGTATATCCGTCACGTTCATCTCTCCGGCACAACCCACACCGCCAGTCCGACAACGGCGACATCTGTAAAACCCCAAAATCCATGGGCAAAGAGCGGACGAAAACAGCTGATGAAAAACAGATATTTAATGCAAACACGGTCGTTGTCAACGCAAAGAAAAAGAGGCGTGGTATCGAGGAGCATATAGTGGACTTGATAAATCCGAATAATCTAAGACTGACAGATGTTTCGCTTTCCGGGTGTATCAACCCGTTTACCGGAAAAACCTATCAGACAGCAGATATCTTGAGTACGGTTTCCTTTTTTGATGAAGCCGGATTTGACGCAATGGAAATTTGCGGACCGCAAACGTTTGGTTCCATCATGGCAGATGGACTGGAAGATCCGTTTGAACGCATTGAGATGATTCAAAAGCATCTGAAAAAAACCCCTAGCATGGTTAAATTTTCAGGGGTTCATTTGGTTGGAAAAAACAGGTGCCCCACGTATGTCATTGATGCATTTATCAAAAAAATAGCATCGTGCGGTGTAGATATCGTGAAAATTTATGATCCGCTAAATAGATTTTCAAACATGGAAGATGCAATTCATCAGCTGATAAAATTAAACATGACGTTCAGAGGATGTCTTGTTGTTTCAGAATATGTGCATGAAAAAACGATCAAATATATATTGAAAACAGCGCTATCGTTTCAAAAAAGCGGTGCGGAAAGTCTTTGTATTGAAGATCCTGAAGGATTTGTTCATCCGGACACTATTTTTGATATTATTAAGAAAGTAAGAAAAAAAATTAACATTCCGGTTCATTTTTCAACGAAAAACAATGGTGGGATCGCAGCGTTTCAATGTCTGAAAGCCGTTGAAGCCAGCGCGTCTTCAATTGAAACCGCATTATCTGATTTTTCATATCCGTCAGATTATCCGTCTCCTGAAGTCTTTATCTCATTGTTTGAAAAAACCAGAAAAAAACCAACCATCAATGTGGATAGTCTAATTGAAATAAAACGCATCATGAAAAAACATGTTCATGAAAAAATGCGGTACAGGGGAAAATCTGTACCGGATGTTTCAGATCCAGAGCTTCTGTTTTACAAAGTCACCAGAGCGGTAAAGGAGGGATTGGAGAAAGAATTAAGGGATGTTCATTTTGAAGATAAGAGGGAAGCCGCTTTGCGGCTTGTAAATAAAGTAAAAAAAGATTTGGGTTCAATTCCTTTTGTTTACCCTTTTGATGCCATGACCGTTACCCAGGCGGTAAACAACCTTGTTTTTGACAATTATGTCGGGGAATATCAGATTGTAACCGATCACGTGAAGGCGCATTGTCTTGATATTAATGGAAAATTAACGAATGATACGGTTAAAAAACTTCCCAAACCATTAAAAAAATTAAGGCGCGCAAAAACAATTGACTGTGTATTTTCAGGTGAAGCAGACAATTTGGAAAAAACAGCCCATTTAAGTTCCAAAAAGCTGCTGGAATGTATCGTTCCAGGAGGCAGAGATAATGGGGAAACAGGCATTAATTCTCCAGACATCTTTCCTGAAAAGACATCAAATCTAAAAACATTCAATGTCGTTATCAATGATCATTTTTATGAGGTAAAAGTCGATATTGACGACGCATTGCCTGAACCTGCAAGTGCAGCGCAGCGGATCCAGTTTGAAAACCCGAAACCGGTAACGTCGGGTGCAGAGAGCGCTGAAGCGATACCGGAAGCGATAAAAGCCTCTGATGTTGAAAACGCTGAAGAAAAAACTGAAGTAAAAAAAACAGAAGAAACCATTCATTATATAAAGGCGCCTATGCCGGGCACTGTATTCAGCATTGAAAAACAGGAGCAGGAAAACGTCAACCCAGGGGATACCCTGCTTGTGATGGAGGCCATGAAAATGGAAAACGCCATTTTAAGCCAGATACACGGGGTTGTGAAAAAGATTTTTTTCGGAAAAGGTGATACCATTTCCAAAAATGATGTGCTGATGGAAATAGTGGTGCCTTAACTCAACTTTCGGAGAAGTACTACCAGTCCGATCTCGTTGTCAATAATAGCTCCGAGCGATTCTTTAATCCAAAAAAAAGATCGCTTCGTCCATAATGTGAATTAGTTCAGGGAAAAACCGTGAGGGATATTAATCCCATGCTACATTCATTATTCAGACCAAGCATCCAACCCTATTTGGGGCCTGCTGAACAATCAATAATTTATTGAAAAATTTAATTAAATTTGCTATTTTGTTCGCTGTAAGTGAATAGAAATTCATCGATTCTTCACAAAAACCTTGCACCTTCCGACAGGAAAATCATGTACAAACACAATTTGAAGCAACTCGAGTTC
>PDWJ01004879.1_pt1 | contig 11450 bp, 8 predicted proteins | sample 1430881 | NCBI WGS metagenome assembly PDWJ01 (sample SAMN01162460, study PRJNA174530) | Oral metagenome, whole genome shotgun sequencing project. | biome: Marine environment; feature: Marine mammal; material: Swab sample of the gingival sulcus; isolation source: swab sample of gingival sulcus... | reverse complement strand
TAAAGGTTGAGGTTCTTGGTTGTCTTCGACTTCTTCTTTGGCTACGGTTTGAGGCTCTTGTTCGTCTTCAGTTTCTTCTTTTGCTAAGGTTTGAGATTCTTGCTTGTCTTCGGCTTCTTCTTTGGCTAAAGGTTGAGATTCTTGCTTGTCTTCGACTTCTTCTTTGGCTACGGTTTGAGGCTCTTGTTCGTCTTCAGTTTCTTCTTTTGCTAAGGTTTGAGATTCTTGCTTGTCTTCGACTTCTTCTTTGGCTAAAAGTTGAGATTCTTGTTTGTCTTCGGCTTCTTCTTTAGCTAAACTTTGAGGTTCTTGTTTGTCTTCGGCTTCTTCTTTTGCTAAAGGTTGAGGTTCTTGTTTGTCTTCAATTTCTTTTTTCTTATTTTTAGATTTATAGGTAAATTCGGCTTTTCCGCATCCTCCAATCGTAATTCCTATGCCCCAATATGAAGGGTATCCGCCATAAACATAAGGCTCGATAAAAAAATGCTTATAAGTATAACGGTAACCGATAGTCAGGTAGCCCAATCCAAAAACAAAGGGTTTAGTAATCTTATTTAAGCTATTCCAGCCTAAAGAAATACCGCCTTCCGGTTGCAAAAATAAACCTGAATCCGGTTGTTTTCCGGTAAAATCATAAGTCCATCGGAGTAAAAGTGATGAATGGAACATATAATATCGGTCGGCGTTAAATGAATATAATTCTTTAAGTCCTACCGAAAATATTCCCGCTTTAGGATTTTTTGAGGGGGGGGGCAGCGTTATTAGACCGTAAATACCTGTTCCCATAGAGTATTTTATCGGAGTATTCATATTTAATTCGACAAGCCCTCCGAGAGACCAATACATCGTATATGTTTTTATATCGGAACCGGAAAATTCCGTCGTTTTTTGTATATCTTTATCTTTGGCGGTTAAAGACACAATGCAGAGAATGCTTAAAAAAAATGTTGCTAAAAGTCTTTTCAGATTTTTCCTCCTACCTATACAAATTATTTGTAGACTTAATTACTCTAAAAAAGTTAGTCTCTCTTATTATCGGCAAATTCTATATTATCTTTAATACGCTTCGGTTGAATAGCTCTCCCTACTATTATATCATAATAATGACTTGAAAACAAGTGATATGCAGGGGCTTGACAGGAGAATGCTTATTGCAAAAATTATAATAGCTATGTAAATGTCTATATTTCTGGTAAAAAAACAGTTTTTGAAGCTTCAATTATATTTTTGCTGTGAGAAATAACTATAATAATTTTTTCTTTTGCTAAATCTTGCAAGAGCCTAATAAGCTCTTTTTCGTGAGCCTCATCCAATGCGGAAGACGGTTCATCAAAAACAATTAGCTTTGCATTTTTTAAAATTGCTCTTGCAATTGAAATTCTTTGTTTTTGACCGTAAGAAATTATTCCTGTTGAATTATCTATTAAAGTATTATATTGGCAGTCCCTATCCTTAATAAAACAGTCAGCACCGGCTTTTTTAGCGGCATTTTCAATTTCATACATATCGGCATTTGGCTTAGCACTTGATATATTTTCTTTTATGGTTTTGGTAAATAATTTGCAATCTTGCGGAACAAAAGAAACCGTCGATTTATTTATTTTGTGCTTTATATTATTTTTATCGGTAAAATAAATTTCGCCGCTTTTAGGAGTATATAAGGTCAAAAGTAATTTTGCAAATGTCGATTTACCTGTTCCGCTTTTACCTGCAATACAATTTATAACTCCTATTTTTGCTTCATAGTTAAAATTTTTAAGTACGGGACTTTCTTGATTATAAAAAAAAGAGATATTTTTTGCCGTTATCGATAACGGTTCAAATTCTTCATTTGTCAATTCATCGGAATCGGTTGAAAATAATTCAAATTCATTCAATCTTTTCATCGCAGCCTTTTGCTGTATTATTTCTTTAAAAATATCGGGAAAAAATTGGAATGGCCATAAGACAACCGAAGATATTTGAAACATTCCTACAAAATAGCCAAGCGTTATTTTATTGTAATATAGTAATGCAACTCCTGCTATATTTAAACTAATTATCACAAAGAAACCTGAAAAACTTGAAAATGCGGAAAATAAAGCGGCAGTTTTTTCAAGTTTAATTATTTTTTTAGTTCGCTCCGAAATTATTCTATTAATTTTTTTTATCTGAATTTTATAAAGATTAAATATATTTGTTACGGCTGAATGTTTTAACCTGTCTTCCGAAAATGTTTTCAGTTTTTCTTCTTCGTATTGTTTTAACAAAAACTGTTTTTGAATTAAAGGGGCAAATAATTTATTTGCACTTACACAAATTAGGGATGCAAAAATTAAAACAATTCCAAAATAATATGAGGCGGTAAATGCAAAAATTAAACCGCTTATCAATTGTATTATACCGAAAAGAATTTGTCTTAAACTGTAAGTATAAAAAATAGATACAGAATATATATCATCGGTTAATTTTGTAATCACCTCGCCGGAGGTTATTGTTTCAGTATCTTTAATTGGAGCATTGATATATTTGTAAAGAAAATTATTACGCAAATTACAAACTATTTTTTGTGAAGCTTTTGTATAAACCAAATTTCTGGTATAAATGCATATATTCCATACGACAATAAAAAACATACCCATAATAATCCAAAATAAAATATTCTTTACATCAAAAGTATTTAAAGAATCTATTGATTTTTGGTATGAAATTGCCAAACCCGTCCTAAGCAATGCAGTAAAAATGGTTGTAATATAAATTATCGCAAGAGAACCTTGAATATCTTTTTTTGTTAAATAATATAGAGATCTTGTTTTATTTTGTTTCATTTTCATCCATCCGTTTATAATAGAGCTTGTCTTTTTTTATCAACTTACCATTATTAAGTTCATAAATTATATCAGCCGCTTGAATTAGTTCTTGACGATGTGAAATATAAATTACCGTTCCCTTATAGTCTTTTATAAGGTCAATAATAATTTTTTCGGTTTCACTGTCCAAAGCTGATGAAGGCTCGTCCATCACAAGTATCGGGCTGTTTTTTAAAATAGCTCTTGCGATTGAAATTCGTTGAACTTGTCCGCCGGAAAGTTTATCCTCCTTTCCTCCTATAAAAGTGTTATATTTATCGGGCATTTGCATAATAAAACTATGCGCGCCGGCTTTTTTAGCGGCTTCGATTACTTCATCTTCATTTGCATCGGGTTTAGACATACAAATATTTTCGTACACAGAATCCATAAATATCGCGCCGGTTTGCGGGACAAAGCTAATTAATTTTCTAATATCATCATTATAGTCCTTTGTCTTATAATTAAATTTTATACAACCTTTTTGCGGTTTGATAAAATTTAATAAAAGATTAACCAGCGTGGATTTGCCGGTACCGCTTTCTCCTGTAATACAAATATGAGAATTATGTTCGATTTTCAAATTTATATTATCAAGGATCTTTTTAATTTTATCTTCCTCCAATATATTGGCTAAATCTTTTTTAGAATAAGTAAAAGAAACATTATCGAATAAAATTTCTGTTTCTTCATTTTTTTCAATTTTATACTCCTTATTTAATTTTTCTGTTTTATCGTTCTTGATGTTTATAAATTGATTAACTCTTTCAAAATGAATTATTTTATCTGCCAAATCGGAAAATTGATTTAAAAAATTAGAAGCGGGCCAAACTAAACCGCTTTCAATCGCTATCAGAGAAACAATCAAGTCGGACATTTCAATTTGTTTTTTTACATATAGATAAGCCCCTGTCATAAATATTCCAAAAATTGCGAAATAACTTAACATATTTCCTGAAGTAAAAAGCAAAGAATCCAAGTGCATTTTTTTTATTTTATTTTTTGAACGGGCTAAATCAAGTTCGCCAAGATTATCAAATATGTTCTTATTCATAGAAAAAATTTTTATTATATCTATGGAATATATTGTTTCCTTTAAGAATGTACGAATATGGCTTTCCTGCCGTGAAACTTTTCTTGCTTGAACTTTAATTTTTGGAATAAAAATTTTTTCGATAAGAACCGACGGAATTATCAAAATTAAAGCCGTAATTGCCAAGACAGGTGAAAGATAAAAACAAAATGAGGCATAAGCAATAAAAGTTACAAGTGAAAATAAAAATTCAAAAAGGCTGACAGGTAAAAATTTTGCCAATTCTTCTGCATCGAATGCAATAACCGATAAGGCATCGTCTTTTTTATTTTGCTCTGAAACAGGTAAAAGTAAGGCATTATAAAAAACCTGTTCTTTTAAATGTTCTGCATTTTTTTGTATAAGCTTTGCCGTTATAATGCTTTTAAAGAATGAAAATACCGTAATCAGAACATATACTAAAAAAAATAAAAACAAAATAATCTTTATGGAATTATACCCTTCGTTTGTAACTGCAATAAATATTTTCTTTTCAAAGTATTGTTGACTTACAGAAGAAATTATAATAAAAAAATTACAAAAGATTAAAACTATATATAAGATTTTGTTGTTTTTTGGTAAGATTTTAATAATAGCAGCGAAATCTTTTACCATTTGCAACCCTCCAAAAAAAATAAAACTACACAAAGAATAAATCCGACAAATATTTAACTTTTAATAACTATTTAGTCTCGCAACACCCGCCACAAGTGTATCCGCAACCACCCGCCAATTCTTCAGCAACATCAGCTAAAAAATCAACATCAGAAACATCAATTGCTTTAAGTTCGCTTTCAAACAAATCTTTGATCATAAGCATACCTCCAAAATATTTATATTAACACATTATTCTCTGTGTAGTTTTTTTAATTCTTTCTTAACTTTATTCCATTTTAAAGTATTAGATTTCAATTTCGCAAAATTAATCATATCTTTTTCAGAATAAACTAATTTATATGAACACGCTTCTTCTTTATATAACAATCTACTTGCGGGACAATCAATACAAATTGACTTTCTCCAACAAAGTTTACACTCATTATTTGTATCTTTTGATATAGAAAGTAACTTAACTTTTACATTATTATAATTTGATAAATTAAATTCATTTTTGTTAATCTTTCCTATTTCATATTCTTTTTTTTCTATAAATAAATGACAAGGATATAATGTACCATCTGGCAAAACAGCAAAAGACGATAAACCGGCACCACATGAAACAGAAGAATAAGTCCTTGCTCCTAAACCATAAATAAAATTAACATCATATATCAATGATTTTCTAGTTTCATTATTTGAAACATTAGGTGCTATTTTAGTATTTTTTTTACCTGCACAATTTTCAATAATTATTTTCTTTGTTCCACTTAATCGTATTAAGTATTTTTTTAGTCTTTCTTTTGTAAAATTAGCTTCTTGATGTAATTTTGTATAAGTTGCTTCAATCGCGTTAGGAGGGCAACCTGCTTTATTCATTTTATTAATGCCTGATAAAATTTTATCATAAGACCCCTTTTTATTTTTAAATATTCTTAACTTATCATTTATATCTTTCGGACCATCCAAGCTTACTGTAGTCAATATATTGTATTTTTTTATAATATCAATCATATCGTCTGATAACAATGTTCCATTTGTTACCATAGTAAATCTAGGAATTGATATTATTTTTTTTGATTCATACAAAGAATATACCATCTCGCAACATTTTTTTATAGCATCTTTAGCTAAACATGGTTCACCACCAAAGAACATAATAGTTTTAATATCTATATATCCCGCATTTATAATTGAATTAAAATAATTCTCTATATTTTTCGGTGTCATAATCAATTGATTATAGTTATATGTTCCAGCATTTGCATAACAATAAATACAATCTAAATTACATTTGGTTGAAACTATAAATTCCAATCTTGTTATTTTTTTTACTTTATCTAAACCTTTAGGAGTAATACATTCACGAATAGAATTTTTTATTATTGACTTATAATATATTTCAAGCTCATTTTTTTCTTTAACATTTAACTGATTGTTTTTATATTTCTGTGTTAAGTCATATAATTTTTTCGCATGGCTGGGTGAACAAGCTATAAAATCACCGGTTTTTACAAGAAAGATGATACCTTTTTCATCATCATAAGTTATTAAACTATCCTCAATGATGATTTTCATATTCATAAACTACTCCTTGCTTATCTATTAACTGAAAATTAGTTATTTTTGTTGAAAACCTAAAACAAAATGATTGTGAATTAATAACAGAAAATACTATAGGTAAATCAATACCTAATTTATCAGCCAAAGCACAAATTGATTTTTCAAAATTCATATCTTCCTTGGAAAATGAAACTTCTTCATCAAAAGAAAACAATCTATGTGTATGCATTATTATCGGAATAAAATTATTTTTTTTACATAATTTCAAAAAAACCAAGCTTGACTTTGCCGGAATAAATACATTATCTTTATAACATTTACCTCCAATATCTTTTATATTCAAAATATCAAAGACAAAAGCCTCAATAAAATCTACAGTAAAAGATTTTATCTTGCAAGCCATAAAATAGCACATTTCAACGGAAGAATCTAAAATCAAATCGTTCCGAGTTTTAGCAAATATACCAATACTATCGTAAATAATAAGTTTTTGCATACTACTTACACCTACACAAAAATAGATAACATATCAACTCACCCTATACACATTGATAGTATAATACAAATAAAAGCATCTGTCAAGCATTTTTCTAGAAAAAGTATAATTTTTTCTGTTTTTTACAAAATATCACACTTTTGACGATGATTTTAGATACAATGTTTTATTTGCAAGCCTAAAGTTCTTTTAAAACCTCATCGGTTTTTTGAAACGACTCGACCATCTTTGCCGAAAAAATTTCAACATTGGAATACATTGTGTTTGTTTTATCGTTAAGCTCCGCAAAGGCCTTATCCAAGGCTTCACCGTTCTTTGCCATAAAGGAAATATTTTTTACAACTTCTTCAACGGTTTTATTTATATCGGTTGAGCTTTCCAAAACGGCTGTCGCAAGCCGCGCCAGCTCTTCGGCGACTACGGCAAAACCTTTTCCGGCATCGCCTGCATGGGCTGCTTCAATTGCGGCGTTCATACTGAGCATTTTGGTTTGGTCGGCAATTGCCGCAATAACTTCTGCCATTTCTTTAATACCCGAAATACTTTGATTTATATAAATAATTTTTTCGTAAGTTGTTTTAAAAAGCTCGTGTCCGCCTTTAAAAGTATTCACAAGGTCTTCGGCAACTTGAGAATCTTCCTGAGCATTTGCCGTAGTTTGCTGAACCTCAATTAAAAGCGTTTTAATTTTTTCTGCCGTTTCGCTTTTTTTATCGTCAAATAATTTTGATTCTTCTTGCAGTTCGCTGTGCTCTATTTCCAATCGGGAATATTTTTGCTGCAACTCGGAATAAGAATTTTGCAATTGCTGCGAGCTTAGTTTTAATTCATCATAACTGTTTTGTAAAAGCTTGTACGATTCGGAATTATTTAATTGCGAAAAATTGGTATCCGCTTCTTTTTTTATTTGCCAAGAGCCACTTGAAAAAGAACTTGTTGCCATTCCGTTGTTTGCAAATTCGTTTTTGCTTGAAGAAACAAACTCCGCAGATTCATCGATTTCGATTTCAGAATCGGCTGAAAAATCGCTTGTGTTTGCCGTTTCTGTTGTGAATGAATTTAAGCTCTTGTTTGCAAAATTATCTATGCTTAGATTTTCAGCGCGCGAACCTGCTGCTCTATCGGCTGTATTTTCAGTTTTAGCCTCTGTTGTGAAGCTACTTTCCTTTGCCGGTTCGGAGTTGCTTGAGACAAAATAACTGTTTGTTTGTGGCGTAAAATTTTTGCCTTCGGTTTTTGGCGCCAAGTGCAATTTTATTTTGGCTTTTTTTGCCCGTACCGTTTCAATCTTAATGGAATAAATCAGCGAAGACAAAAGCCAAGTTAAAAACACGCCAAAACTCCAAGCCAAAATTATAAGCACAATTGCCAAAATTTTTGACCGTTTTTCTTCTTGAAGAAAAAATTCGCCGTAAGCTTTTTTTAGCTTGTAAAATTTATTCTCTACGAATTCAAATTCTTTATTTACAGGCTCAAAAGAATTAGACGAAATATCACCGGTAATTTTAAATTCTTGGATCCAAGAATTTAAAACCGAAAAAAGTTTTTTGTTTGCGTTTTCGTATTCGCTAAAATCACCCGATGAAGAATAATTTTCATCAACCGAAATTGTAAGCTTTTTTAAATTAGCCAAATAGTTTTCGTTATCGGATAATTTCTTTTTAAAATCGTCAACCGAAAAATCGCTTTGTTTTAAAGCAACACGGTAAATATCGGATTTTAGGTTTCTGACCAAAAATTCATAATCAATCAGATAATTCGTTTTCAATTGAAAATTGGAAGACGGTTTTTTTGCAATGGTAAAACCTGCAACACCGATTCCAATCGCCAATAAAATACCGCAAAAAACAAAAATAATTTTTATATACTTTTTCATAAACCAAGCCCTTTACAAAAATTAAAACTACATCGCGTCAAATGCAAAAATCCTTTTAATACATAATTATATCACAAAATGAAAAAAAGTGCAATTTTCATCATATTTTTGCATTTAGTTTCATTTTCTTACTTAAACAATTAAGCTTACCGTTCTGAGGTAACCTCATCAATTTCTCTCAAGATCTGCTCTTTACTTGGCAGATAAAGTTGATACTTACTTGTCAAAATTGTATTATTGTCTTTAGGCAGAAGTAATTCAACCATTTTATCATTTTTATCGGAACAAAGTAAGATACCAATGCTCGGATTTTCTTCCTCTGTTTTTTCATATCGATCATAATAATTAACATACATCTGCAATTGCCCAATATCTTGATGTGTCAATTTTTGGGTTTTAATTTCGATTATAACGAAACAGCGCAAAAGTCGGTTATAAAATACCAAATCAGCAAAGTATTCATCATCCTCCAATAACAGGCGTTTTTGTCGTGCCACAAAGGAAAAGCCGTTTCCAAGTTCAAGCAAAAACTGCTGAATATGAGTGATAATAGCCTGCTCCAAATCTTTTTCATAATATGCAGCTTGAGGTTTTAAACCTAAAAATTCCAAGACCATCGGGTCTTTTATTATGTCTTTAGGATTATCCGGAATTGCTTCATTTTTAGCGATTGCAAGAACTTTTTCCTTATCGGAACTCAGCAATAACCGCTCGTACAAACGGCTGTTTATCTGCCTTTCCAATTGCCGTGAAGACCAATTGTTTTTACAGGCTTCTTCAATATAATAGGTTCTTTCATCTTTGTCTTTAATTTGAATTAAAAGGCGATATTGCGTCCAGTTCAATTGTGAACGCAGTGCGTTCACAATTGGGAAGGCTAAATAAAATTGGCGACAAAAATTTAGTTGTCTATAAGAAAAACCGCTTCCGTAATCTTTTGTTAATTCTTCCGACAATATTTTTATAAGATAAGCTCCATAATCGGCTCTTTCGTTTCCGTTCTGCTCTTCAAGTATAATTTTTTCGCCAATTTTCCAATACATCAGCACGCGCTCAGTATTAACCGAATGAACTACATTATTTTGAGCATTGCTTATAATTAGCTTTATTTGCTCTATAAAGTCCGTATCCTTATGAGATTTTTTTACAAGTTCTTTTAAACCACCATCTTGGTTACTTATCTTTTTTTTCATAAACCAAGCCCTTTACAAAAATTAAAAATATTCATACACTATATAAATGAAGATATTGCATACAGCCGATTTGCACCTTGGAAAAACCTTATACGAAACCGCGCAGTTTGATCGCCAAAAAAAGATGCTCGATGACATCCGCGAAATTTTGACAAACGAAAATTATGCGGCGCTGATCATTGCCGGCGATGTTTACGACCGCTCTATTCCGCCTGCCGAAGCGATTTCGCTTTTCGATGATTTTCTTTCCGGCATTCACAAAAGCAAACCGGAGCTTGCCGTGATGATAATTCCGGGTAACCACGATTCGGCGGAGAGGCTTTCCTTTGGTGCAAGCATTTTGCAAAGCAATAAAATCTACATCGCGTCAAATGCAAAACAGCTTTCAACACCTATAATTATATCACAAAATGAAGAAAAAGTGCAGTTTTTTTTACTTCCTTTCTTACATTTAGGCTCTTTTTCTCACTTAAATTTAGAAAAAAAGGCGAATTCTCAGGCGGAAATGGCAAAAATCGCCGCCGAAATTTTGAAGCAGTCCGTTGACCCTAATCTGCCTTCGGTTTTGGTTGCCCACCTTTTTACGCTTGGCGGAACAGCCTCTTCTTCCGAGCGGGCGTTTTTGGGAACTGCGGAATATATTACCCCCGCCCTCTTCGATTTTTTTTCGTACACCGCCCTCGGACATTTGCATAAATTCCAAAAGGTGAGCGAGCGGATCTTTTATTCAGGAGCGCCGCTAACCTACGCCTTTGATGAGAGCGATGCGGAAAAGGTTGTGCTTTCCGTTGACATTGATTGCAAGCAGAAAGGTTTTCCCGTCAATGTAGAAAAAATACCCATTACGCCGCTTAGAAAAATGAATCGGCTTGAAGGCTCTTTTTACGATTTTTTTAACGGTTCAAAATACGATGAATATAAAAATGATTTTTTGGAAATAACATTAACCGATAATACCTTAATTCAAAACCCGATGAGCCTTTTGCAAAAAAAGTTTCCGCATCTTTTGAACTTGCAGCAAAAAGCAATTGAGCAAAAACTAAAAAATCAATCGAGCGATTCTTTGCAAATTTTAAAAAAGAATATAGAAGATGCGGATGTGATTTTTGAAAATTTTTTAGCCTTTCAAAAAACAATTGAAGTAAACGCTGACGATAAAAAAAATGATTTCTTTAAAAATCTGTTTAAAGAAATGGAGGCTGAGCAGAATTAATGAAACCTGAAATTTTAACAATTAAGAATATAGGCCCCTTTGTCGGAACGCACACGGTTGATTTTAGAAACTTGGATTCAATTTTTTTAGTCTACGGAAAAACAGGAGCCGGTAAAACCACAATCTTCGACGCAATATCTTACGCTTTTTTTTCAAAACCGCAAGGCGCAAGAGCCTTGATTGCAAAAAGCCTGCGAAGCCAATTTGCAAGTGATGATGAAACAGCCGAAGTTGAATTAAGTTTTTTTAGCGGAAGCGAAAAATATAAAATAATGCGTAGACTGCCGTTTAAAAAACCTGGTAATAAAAACGAAACCCCTGAAGAAGTAAAACTGTCAACTTTTAAAAACAATGAATGGGAAGATTTAACTTCTACAAATAAATCGGAAACAGATAAAAAAATATTAAGCATAATAAAATTGGGCGAAAAAGAATTTAGCCGAATTGTTTTATTGCCGCAAGGACAGTTTGCCGAATTTTTAAAAGAGAATTCAAATAAAAAACGAGAAATGTTGGATCAGCTTTTTCCGATTCCAAAATACAACAAGATTATGCAGCTTGCAAAAGAAAAGGAAAAAATCGAAAAAGAAAAAATAAACATTTTAAAAAATT
>PDWJ01004877.1_pt1 | contig 11451 bp, 10 predicted proteins | sample 1430881 | NCBI WGS metagenome assembly PDWJ01 (sample SAMN01162460, study PRJNA174530) | Oral metagenome, whole genome shotgun sequencing project. | biome: Marine environment; feature: Marine mammal; material: Swab sample of the gingival sulcus; isolation source: swab sample of gingival sulcus... | reverse complement strand
TAGTAAAATTCCCATACTTCATCGATAGCAGTTTTATAAGGTTTTTGAAATACCGTTTCTATTTCGTCAGCCACAGAGCTAAAAGCTTCTTCCATAAATGTTTTAAGTTTTGATGCTTTCTTTTTATAATACTGATGCATAATAGTCTCCTTAGAGATTACAATACTAAAAAGATTAGAGTAAAATCAATTCCCATAAGTCAAAAAAAATAGACCATTCTTCCGAACCTTGTAAAAACAAAAAAGTTTTGGCGTAGCTTAACTTATCTTATTTTTGACGGTGTTGTGCCGTATTCTTTTTTAAATAGTTTTATAAATTTATTTGTATTATCATAGCCGCAAGTGTATGCGATGTTTTCAACACTTAAATCGGTTTTTGCAAGTAAATTTGTTGCTTCTGAAAGTCTAAGTTTTGTAACATATTTATACGGGGAAATTCCGTATAAATAATTAAACACTTCGTAAAAATAGGTTTTATTGATAATATATTTTTTTAAAAGTTCCGAGATTATTATTTTTTCTTTATAATGTGAATCGATATGTTTTTTTATACGATTTACCTTTTCTATCAATGCAATCTGATACGCAGCTTTGCAATCAACATTATTGTATTGTTTAAAACTTAAATACAATAATTCAAAAGCCTTATTTTTTATCATAAAATAATTATTGCTTTCAATATACCCGAGGATTTCTTTTATAAGAGAGGCTACGGCAAGTTTAGTTTTCATAATAAAGGGTTTTTGAATATTGTTCAAACTATTATAAAATTTATTTACATCAATATCATTGCAGTCTTTGAATTTATCTAAGATTGCTTGGAGCATATCGGCATAGGCTATAAAACCCATACTATAATTTTCCTTTAAAAGTGCTTTTGATTTTACAAATTTTGGATTGCCTACAAAATAAAAACTTTCGCCTGTTGAAAATTTGCCCGTATAATTATTTAGTTGCAATAATATCGAGCCTGTAATATAATGGTAAATGCCGATAATATCATGGTCAAATGTGTTTTCAATTTTTTCAGGGACCATTTCCACATTCTTTTTTTTGTTACACATATCGGTAAAATAAAAATATAAGCCATCCATTATTTTATAAAGCGTTTGTTTACCTTTACCGTATTCCGGCAAAGGTTCATAGCAAAAACAAAAATCATCACTGCTTTTTAATTTTAATATTGAATTAACTCTACTGTCATTTCTGTAATCGTTCATATTTTATTTACCATTGTTTTGACACAATTTTTTCTCAACGCTCCTTATTCTATTTTTATTGCGGTGCTTTTTAGGCAAATATAAAGCGGGCTTTTTTCGGTAAAATTGGGGCGGTCTTCTTCGCCTATGTATAGGTCAATGTGGTTTTTGCCGCCAAGTCCCGGAGTAAATAAGTCTTGTACAGTCCATACGGCAGCAAGCAGTTTTTTGCTGGCGTTTTTACCTAAGGGACTTCCGTCATCTTGAATAAGAGGAGAAAGCACGCGGAACTTTGTTCCGCGTGCAAGGACATCAGCATCAGCGGCGGCCGTTTGAAAGGGAATCAGACGGTTGCCGTAGGCGTTTGCCGGAATACTGTCGAGCCAATAGCCTGTATCGTGAGACCAGTTAAGATATTTTCCCGCATGCGTTCCGCTTGTTATGCGGCCGGTGCCTTCATCTTTTACCGCTTGAATAAACCCTACAGGGTATTTTCCTAACAGTTCTTTGCAAAAAGTACCTTCTTGCGAAAGGCAGCCGTACACAGTGCGTTTTTTGCCTGAATGAAAAGATTCTACTGCCGTGTAGTAGACGGTAATGGTGTATAGATTTTCCGCCTTTGCTTTTGCCGCCGTGTGCGTTTTACAGCCTGCGGCAAAAATTAAAACCGCACATACGGTATAGATAAACAGATGGCATTTTTTATTAAATAGATTTTTAGCTATTTGCATTTTTACCTCATTAAAACAATCTGTAAACTATAACAGCAGGAACAATAAAGGCTGTCATAACAATGAGTAAAGCTAATATCCGCTTAGGCGTAAGACCGGGTGCAGACGGGTGATTTTTAAGTATAGTTTTTTTTACCAATATAAAGACCGGAATTGTTATAGCAGATGATACAAGCAGCGTTACAAGTGCCGGAAAATCTAAATATATCATAGTAGCTCCTCTTCGGTTAATACATAGCGGCTGCTGTCAAGTTCATAGTAAAGGGAATAGCGGACTTCAGGTTTTATTGTAAGCTCTAAGGTTTTGCTTTCCGTTTTGCATATTTTAACAAGGCCGCCGCCTTTTTGAGCCCATTCGGCATATACTTCTATGCAAGTATTGCCGGGCGGCAAGTATACGGCAGGAATTGTTTGAAAGAAGAACCACGCCGCTTTTTTTCCGTTAATTGAAATCACCCGCACATTTTCTGCAAGGTTTTTATTGGAATTTATGCGGGGTTTTAATAGCACAAGGGCTGCTCCGTCAGGCTTGTTTTTTTCTGCGGCGGCTTTTTTTATTTTCGCATTGATTATTAAAACCGCAATGCCTGCAAGCAAGATAAAAACTACAAGGCTTAACGGGTTTACGGGGTAGCGGCTAATCCACTCGGTAAATCCCAACTCCTTAATAAGCTCAAACTGTCTTCCAAAAAGTTCTTCCATAAATTTTCTCCACGCCCTTTAGGTTTTAAACGCTCTTCGCTTCAAACGGTATATAGTATAATAGCTTAACCGAAAAATTCTTTGTATATCATCATAAGAATGAGCGGGGTAAAAATAAGCGTTAAAAACAAAATAACCTTTTCCAGCCGTAAGCCTGCAACCGTATGCCGTACTTCTTTTTTGTTTAATGTTCTTGCAAGCATATAATTGAGTGCAGAAAGGGCAAAATGTACCACAATTAGCAAAAGTACTTGCGTTTTGTGCTGTATGCCGAAAAATAACGAAATTTTACTTGCCGCAAATAAGCCGCCGAAATAAATAAGTATCGTAAGGGCAAAGCCCGCACCTTCAACAGGAACCATAAGTTCTCCTTATAAAAAGTTTTAGCTTGAGTTTATACAAGTGTTTCATATATGCGCATTGCTTAACATCGGTATATTAACATAATTTACTAAATTTATCAACATATAGTACTGCGGAAAAAAATCTTTTGCCTATTTTATTTCAAATAGGTTGTTTAACGATAAAAGACTATAATACCCAAGCAGACCTTTACCGTTTAGGCTATCCGAATGATGAAGTATATGAAACAATTAGTGAATTATTTGAAACGAATTATAAGCGCTAAATTATAAAGTGGTGCAGTTTAAAAATTAATTAATTTATGCAATTTTTCGTGTAAGAACTTTTTGCAAGAGAAATGCCAAATGCTAGGAGCCTAGCAAAATCCAACCGGAGGCTGCTAAAAATTATACATTCGTGTACAATTTTTTAGCCCTAGTTTTGCAAAGCAAAACTCTCAAAGCCTATACCACCGCCATCCGTGGCGGGCTGAGCATTTATTTTTGCGTAGCGACAACGCAGATGCCCCATCCCTAATATAAGCCTTTTTGAAATCTGTGAGGCGAGTTTCAAAGCGCGTATAAAATACACCCGCAGGTGTCGAGGTCTGGATTTTATTAAGCAACGCAGAAATCGTCCGCAGATTGCAAAAAGACTACACCTTAAATTTATTTACTTCCTCTGCAAGACTGTCAATGCTTTCTTTGTTTTTCTGTGTAATATCATTGACTTCCTGAACAGCGTTACTGATTTGTATTGCACCTGCCGACATTTCGTTCATGCTATCGGTAATGGCGCGCGTTAAGTCGTTCAGTTTGTCCATTTCGATTGCGACTCCTTCGCTGCCTTTAAGCATTTCTGCCGAACCGTCGTTTACTTGTGCGGTAACCATTTTTATATCTTTAATGGCATCCAGAATTTCCTTGCTGCCGTTTTGTTGTTCCTGCATTGCCTGCATTAAGCGGGTGCTCATATTATGTACCTGTTCTGAAAGAATAAAAATTGAGTTAAACTTTTCTTCGGCTGTTCTTGCAGAATCGGAAAGCATTCCGATTTGACCCGATAAAGTTTTTAGTGTTGTTGTAATATTTTTTCCTTGCGTGCTTGACTCTTCGGCAAGTTTTCTAATCTCGTCGGCAACGACCGCAAACCCTTTACCCGCATCGCCTGCATGAGCGGCTTCAATTGCGGCATTCATTGCAAGCAAGTTTGTTTGTGATGCGATGTGTTGAATAACCGTACTTGCTTCTAAAAGTCCGCCTGATTCTTCGGCAATTTTTTGAGTTACACTGTTTGCACCTGAAACAGTTTCTTTTCCGTCTTTGGTTGCATTGGCAAGTTCTTCAATTACGCCATTTGTTTTGTTTAATGTTTCGGTAATAGAGGCTATGTTGGCAACCATTTCTTCAATTGCAGAAGAAGATTGAGCGACGCTTGCCGCTTGGCTTTCGATACTATTGTTAAGTTGGGTAATTGTGCGGATAATTTCTTCGATGGTTGCGGCAGTTTCCGTAACGCTTGCTGCCTGAGTAAGCGCTTGTTGTTTTACGCCGTCAATATTTGCGCTGATTTGATGAACGGCACTTGCTGTTTCTGTCATATTGCCGGCAAGTTCGCTTCCGATATTCTGCATAGTATTTGTATTATTTCCGACTGACTTTACCGATATTCCTATTTTTTCGATTGTTTGATTAAAATAATTTGAAAGCTCGGTAATTTCGTCATTGCCTTTAAGAAGCAATCGAACAGTTAAGTCGCCTTCTCCGTGCGCAATATCTTTGAGTGCATAAACGACAGCTCTAATCGGTTTTACAATTCTTAATGCGACAAAAAAGACAGTAATAAGCGATAATAAAAGAATCGATAAGCCTATTAAAATCATTGATTTTTGCAGAATATGAATCGTATGCATAAATTCTTCAATGGGAGCGAATACAATAACAGCCCAGCCGTTTTTCATTTTTTTACCTGCAGCAATTTTTTCAACACCTTTATAAAAATAGGTTCCAAAAACAGCCTTTTCGGAATTCAATGCCAGCTTTTCAATCTTTGCCAGTCGAATTAAGGCTGTATCTTTTTCCGCCTCTTTTGCAGAATTCCAAACAGATTCTACTATTGAAAAATCAGGATCAGCTATTGTATTTCCTGTTTTGCCTATAATATAGGCTCCGCCTGTTTTACCTATAACAATGTCTTCAATTTCTTTTGAAAGTTGTTCTGCCAATACAACAGCTCCCAAAACGCCTACAATATTCTTATTATCATCAAGAACAGGAAGACCAAAGGTTATAACTAATTTTTTATCGGTTGGCGAAATAATCGGTTCCGTAACAACTCGTTTACCGTTTATTGCGGTTTTAAACCAATCTTCATTCCGGACAGAAATTTTTTCTCCGCTCAAAGTAAGCAGAAATCCGTCCTTACTTACAAGGGCGGCATCGTGTAAAATACTGCTAAACCTAACTTCTTTTTGTAAAAACTTTAACTTTTCCGTAATTGGAACGCTCGTATCGATAAAAGCCGGCATTCTTGCAATGCCTTCTAAAAATTGAATGAACGCATTGATTCTTCCTTCGACAATTTCCGCTGTAGCCGTAGCCGTATAGGTAAGGTTATATTCTACCTTTTCGGTTACTGCTTTTTTTGCAATTCTTGTGGCAAACAATCCCATAACAAAAAGCGAAATCATAATTAAAAGTCCAAAAATTATTATGAGCTTATTCTTAATTGAAAACCGCCGATTTACATTTAAAGAATTTTTAGTGCCTGAATTTTTTTTCGGGGGGGGGGTAGCATATTTAATACTCATAACTTTAATAACCTCCTAACATTATTTTATAAGATTTTAGTGTATGAAGTATATTGTATTTTTAATTTTTTTTCAAGTACCTTTTTGCCGAATTTTTAAAAAAAATTAAAAAATTTGTAGGGAAATTTTTTCTACTTCTACGCCCTCTTGTGATTTTGAGTTTTTTTTGATATACTTAAAAAATGTGCAATAAAAACAAAACCGAAGAGTTAAAAGCTAAAACAAAAAAAAACAAAAGTGAAAATCCGTTTTCAAAAATTCCGCAGGTGGAAAAATTATTAAATCAAGAAATTCTAAAAGAAACAATTAACGAAATCGGCAAGCCCAATGTTGCAAAAATTGCAAGTGATTTTTTAGGCAATCTCCGCAAAAAGGTAAAAGACGGGAGTCCCGTTTTAGGTATTGAAGAATGCGCCGAAGAAGTAAAAAAACTAAGTCGCTCGCTTGCCATAGAAAAAATTCAGCCGGTAATAAATGCAACGGGCATCATCCTACATACAAATCTCGGTCGCTCTCCGCTCGCCGACGGCGTTTGGGAAAGGTCAAAAGAATCCGCCTGTTCTTATTCTTCAATCGAAATGGATTTATCCGACGGCAACAGGGGCGCTCGCTTTGCCTTCGTAAATAAAAGCATGAGCTTATTAACCGGAGCGGAAGCCGCTTTAATGCTGAACAATAATGCCGCTGCAGTTTTTTTAATGCTGAAGGCTTTGGCTTTCGGCAAAGAAGTCATCGTTGCAAGAGGTCAGCAGGTGCAAATCGGCGGCGGTTTTAGAATCCCCGAAATCTTGGAAATGGCAGGAGCAAGGCTGGTCGAAGTCGGCACAACAAATATTACAACTTTGAAAGATATAAAAAATGCAATTACGGAAAGCACTGCTATGGTCTTGTGGGTTCACACTTCAAATTATAAAATACGAGGCTTTACGGAACATCCTGAAATTAGCGAAATAAAAAAAATACTGCCTGAAAATATTATTCTTGCAGTTGACCAAGGCTCGGGAAATCTGTTTTTAAAAATTGCGGAAGAGCCGACAGTTTCTTCTATAATAAGGGAAGGTGCAGACTTGGTTTGCTTTTCGGGCGACAAAATTCTCGGCGGGCCGCAAGCAGGCTGGATAGTCGGCAAGGAATCGCTTGTCAAAATTATTGCTAAAAATCAATTGATGAGAACCTACAGGGTCGGCAGGGCTGTTGCAAGCCTAATGCAGGAAACCCTAATCGCCTATTTGAATCAAGAAGAATCAACAGCGCAAAAGGCAATCAATATGAATGCCGAAAAAATAAAAGCCCGCTCCGAAGTAATTGTAAAACAGGTAAACGAAGCTAAACTTAAAAATTCCGGCAATGCAAGCGGGAAAACAAATCCCCTTGTAAATATCAGCGTTGTAGAAAAACCGTTTTCGTTGGGCGGCGGAAGTACACCCGATGCAGGCTTTGCTTCTTGGGCAATAAAAATCAAGACACAAAAATCCTGCGAAAAATTAAAGAAGGCTTTGCGCGATCTTACCCCGCCGATTATCGGCTTTATAGAAGACGAAAACTTTTATATTCATCTTGCAAGTGTTCCCGAAAAACACGACAGCTACATTGCCGAAAGTCTGATTGAAAATTGCAGATATTCATAACTTATGGATTGTGCTAATTTGCCGGAGCTAATCGGCGAGCCTGATTTGAAAAAAACTTATCGCTGGTTTTTTAAAGAAACGGAATATGCAGTTCTTTCTTGCGTTAAAGGCTGTAGAGCTTGGAAAAAAGAAAAGGACGAAAAGTTTTTTTCGCCTACAGTTATTTTTTATCCGCTTATTCATTCCGCTCGAAAAAATGATGCCATATTACCAAGTTTAGATTTTTTTCATAAAGAATCCCGCCGTCAATACAAATTGTTCATTGATTCTATTCCGCAGGATATAAAATTACTAATTACACGATTGGGCAAATATCAATACACGGCTTTGGAAGCAATTTATTATGTAAACGAATTTAAAGATTTTTTGAAACAAGAATTAAAAAGTGGAACAATAGCTTATATTATTTCAGTTTGGGAACTTGCAAATGTTCATAAAATTTCTTTTTGCAAAAGAATTTCTCTTATAAAAGAAGCGATGTATTGTGAGCGCTGTAAAATTATTTCAAGTTTGCTTGATCTTCCCTGTAAGAAAAATTTTCTTAAAATTTTAAATCATTTTTATGTTGATGATATTGATCGTGATTTGCTTTTAATTCTGTATTATTTTTCAAAGGATGAAAAACTTTATACGGCTTTGATAAATAATACCGTGTTTAAAAAATCGTGTATAAAAAAAATATATTCCGAGCTTCCCGATTGGCTTATTACTCCGGAAATTATAAGTGCCTTAAATGAATTACCTGAACACATCCATTCTTTAAAAGCTGTTTTTCCGCCGATAATTTTGGATGCAGAACCAAAAAGGCAAAAAGAAATTCTTAAAGCTTTAAAAGGTGCAAATTCTTATTATAATTTGGAAGACAGATTTGCAAGCATAACTCAGAATCTTATTTTGAAACAACCTTTTCCGTTACCACCGTTTGGCGACAGTAAAAATCTGGAAGCAATTAAAACCGGTCAACGATTAAAAAAAGAAGGTTTACAAATGCACAATTGCGTAGCCGGTTATGTCGATGAAGTTCTTGAAAAAAAATCATATTTTTATCATTGGAATGATGAGGGGAAAAAGCATGCAACGGTTCAACTTATTTGCGATAGATATAAAAACTGGTATTTGGAAGAAGCGCTTGGGTTCAATAATGCGCCTCTCGGAAAAAAAACTATTTTGAAACTTAAACAAGATCTTATTGGGATTATGCCCGATAAAAAACTTCCGATTGAAGTTTTTTCTGTCGCGGGAACATTTTATTATGAAGCGGAAAATTTATGGAATTATATCGATAAGCAAAGCAAAATAATTTTGGAGCGAGAACCTGAAAATGAATATGACGATTTGGCTATTGTCGTCTTCTTGGAATTTAATGATGCCCGTTTCAAATTGGGTTACATACCGCGCTCCAATAATTTTGAGATTGCTAAACTTATGGATAAAGGGCAAAAACTTAGAGCCGATGTTATGAAAAAAAAGAAAGAACATTCTTACCACGAAATTTTTATTTGCGTCTCTTTGATTTTACCTTTGATCGAATCTTAAAAAAAACAGCGAAGTTTTTTATATCCCTTGCACAAACGCAAAAAAAAATATATAATATTCTTTTATATATGGAAGGAATTTAGATGAAAGAAAAACTTGAGAATTTACGAAGCAAATTTAAAGAGATAGAACAGGCTGTTGCCGATCCAAACTTAATAAAAGATGTCAACAAATACAAAGAAACTATGCGCGAGCATTCTTATCTTTCAAAACTTATGGAAGAATACGATCACTATCTTTCAATTGAAACGCAAATCGCGGATTCCAAAACCATAATCCACGAAGAAAGCGATGCCGACTTAAAAGAAATGGCGCGCGAAGAATTACATGAATTGGAAGCCGCTTTGGGAAAAAGCGAAGAGGATTTGAAAGTGCTTTTAATTCCGCCTGATCCGCTTGAAGAAAAAAATATTATTATGGAAATCCGTGGCGGAACGGGCGGTGATGAGGCGAGCCTTTTTGCTGCCGACTTATTTAAAATGTACACCCATTATGCGGAAGCCAAAAACTGGAAGTACGAAATTCTTTCAATGAACGAAACGGAAGTCGGCGGTTTTAAAGAAATTTCTTTTTCGATTTCGGGAAAATATGTTTACGGAAGTTTGCGATATGAATCGGGCGTTCACCGTGTACAGCGGGTGCCCGAAACCGAAGGCTCCGGTCGCATTCATACGAGTGCCGTTACCGTTGCCGTTTTGCCCGAAGCCGAAGAAACCGAAATCGACATTAAGCCCGAGGAGCTGCGAATCGATGTTATGCGTGCAGGCGGGCCGGGAGGGCAGTGCGTAAACACAACGGATTCTGCAGTCAGGATCACACACCTTCCAAGCGGACTGGTTGTTATTTGTCAGGATGAAAAAAGTCAGCTTAAAAACAAGGCGAAGGCAATGCGCGTTTTGCGCAGTCGCCTTTATGATTTGGAAGAAAGCAAAAAGCAGGCAGAGAGGGCGCAAAATCGCAAAAGCCAAGTCGGTTCGGGCGACCGCTCCGAGCGAATCCGCACCTATAATTATCCGCAAAACAGGGTTACCGATCATCGAATTAACCTGACCCTCTACAAGCTGGATTCCATAATGCAGGGAACTCTCGACGAGCTGGTTGACGCACTTTGTATTTCGGCTCGGGAAGAAATGTTGCAGGCGGCGGATTACAATCTGGATAAATAGGATAATGTCCGATTCCTCAATAAACGGAGATGCTGCGCAAGAGAAGCCTTGCACAATAAAAACTGTTCGCGAGATTTGCAAAACCAAATTTTTAAGCTCACCGTTTCTTTGCAAAAAAACGGACGCAATCGGAAGTGATGAAAATTGCGTCCCGCTTTGTAACGATTATAATGAAAATTCCGCTTTGCTTGATGCCGACTTATTGATTCTGCATATTTTAAAAAAGAACAGAGCGTGGCTTCTTTCTCACCTCGATTTTGATTTTAGCGAATATAAAAATGAACTTTTTGCTCTCGCCGAAAAACGGGGAAGAGGCTTTCCGATTGCGTATATTACATGCTGCAAAGAATTTTACGGAAAGAATTTTTTTGTCAGCCCTTCTGTTTTGATTCCGAAACCCGACACCGAACTTTTGGTTGAAGAAGTCTTAAAAACCGTCAAAACCAAAATCCAAAATTTAACCCAAAATGAAAATCAAGCTGATTTTTTTGTTATGGATATTTGCACGGGGAGCGGCTGTATCGGTATTTCCATCGCCGATGAATTTTACAAAAGCTTGGCAGAGCCGGCAAAGCTGCTTAATTTTCGGGGCAAATTTTATTTGGCTATGGCGGATATTTCAGATGAGGCTTTAAAAATCTGTAAAAAAAATGCTTCCGCGCTTTTACCGAAAAAAGCGTTAAAAAGCGTTCTTATCAAAAACCTTGACCTTCGCGCCAAAAATTGGCGTTGTTTCGGCAAAAAATACGATATTATTACAGCTAATCCGCCCTATGTTCCTTCTATCATAACCGATGAATTGTTAAAAGACGGCAGAAACGAACCGCGCTTGGCGCTGGACGGCGGAGCTGACGGTTTGCAGCTTATTCCACCTTTGGCAGAAAATATTTTTAAAAATTTAGCTGATTGCGGCACCGCTTTTATCGAAATAGGGGAATATAACGCCGAAAAAACCGCGAAAATATTTGAAAATGCCGGTTTTAAGGATGTTGAGATTCTAAAAGACCTTTCGGGGCAAAAGCGTCTGCTAAAAGTAAAAAAAATATAAATATTTTTTAAATTCTTTGTAACCTACACCCTCTTTAGCCCTTTTCTAAGTGTATGTTGAGCGAAAAAAAATAATTTCAATATACCTCCTTTGCAGTTTTCCCGACAGGTTTTTTTATCCTCCTTTTGCCTGTCGGGTTTTTCTTTTTGCCTTGCTTCGTATCACTTTTTTTATGGTGCTTGATTTTTGTTAAATTTTGTGCTAGTATAAAAAATCTTACGCTATGAGTATTGATATAAATCTGTTTCGGCGATTATATTGGTCTATAGCTGCCATTTTTATACTGTTGAA
>PDWJ01014638.1_pt1 | contig 11452 bp, 8 predicted proteins | sample 1430881 | NCBI WGS metagenome assembly PDWJ01 (sample SAMN01162460, study PRJNA174530) | Oral metagenome, whole genome shotgun sequencing project. | biome: Marine environment; feature: Marine mammal; material: Swab sample of the gingival sulcus; isolation source: swab sample of gingival sulcus... | reverse complement strand
CACCTTGTGGGTGGGGCAGCGGCATCACAGCCCCGCGCTGCTGGCCAACGGCGCCATGCACCGGTCCGACGCCATCAGTTCTCTGGTGGCCGCCCTGGGTATCGGCGGCGCCATGGCGGGCTGGTTGCTGCTGGACAGCGTCGGGGCCATCGTCATCGCCGTGCTCATCGGGCGCATGGGCTGGGGATTGCTGAGGGAAAACGTGATGGTGCTGATGGACACCATGCCGGAGCCGGAACTGCTGGAAAGTATCCGGAGCGCGGGCGCGGGCGTGGCCTGTGTGCAGGAAATCCGGGATCTGCGCGTGCGCCGGCGGGGCCGTTTTTATCTGGCGGATTTGCGCATCGCCGTGCACCCGGATCACGCCATCGGCGCGGCCCACGACATCGCCCATGACGTGGAAGACCGCATCCGTACCGCGGTGCCCAACATGGCCCGGGTCTTCGTGCATGTGGAGCCCGGTGGACGGGACGGCCACGGGCCTTGCGCCGGTCCGGGATGAGCGGCTCAGCGTCGATCTTTCCTGTTGCCCAGCACCACGGTGAAGTTCAAGGAACGCCCCCGGCGCAGGACGGTGACCTCCACCAGATCGCCGGGCGCATGGGCCCGCAGGGCGGTGGTGAATGAAGCCAGATCCGTCACCGGTTGTCCGCCCAGCCGGACCAGGACATCGCCCTTGAGCAGGCCCGCTTTCTGGGCGGGGCTGCCGTCGAAGACGCCGGCCAGTTGGTACCCTTCCACCTCCTCGGTAAAATCCGGCAGGGAACCGAACCAGGTGTCCCGGTTGGCCCCTGCCCCCATCTCCGGACGCAGCTTCCGCGCCACCATCACCCAGGGCAAATCACCGGGCAGGGCGCGCACGGACTGGACAAGACGCCCGGCATAGTCGACGATGAGATTCATGGCCCCATAGTCCAGAGTTTCGGGCGTGTCCTCGGGCGTGTTGTACTGGGGGTAGGGTCCGCCGAAGATGAAAAGGACGGGCACCTCGGCGGTGTTGAAGGCCATGTGGTCGCTGCCGGACCAGCCCCCCTGGGCCAGGGAAAGCTCCAGGCCGGCGGTGTTGGCCGCCCGCACCAGAGGGGGGAAAGCCGCGGTGGTGCCGATGCCGCTGACGTAGAGCTTGCGCCCCTGCATCTGCCCGACGGTGTCGAAGTTGATCATGGCATCGATGGCCGACAGCGGCACCGCGGGTTCCCGGATGAAATGGCCCGAGCCCTGCAGCCCCACCTCCTCGCCGCCGAAGAAGACCACCAGCAGGGCGCGGCGATCGGGCCCTTGCGGCGGGGGCAGGTTGTCCAGCAGATCCAGCACCACGGCCACGCCGGAGGCGTTGTCGTTGGCCCCGGCGTAGAAGGACCCCGGCAGCGCGGAGCCGGTGCCCGCCAGGGAGGCGTCCAGGTGCCCGAGATGGTCATGGTGGGCGCCGACGACCACGTACCGATCCGCCAGACGGCCCGCCCCGGGCAGGATGCCCGCCACGTTGACACCCCGCTTGCCGGTCAGGTCTTCGCCCGTCCAGCCTTGGCCCCGGAGAAGAAATTCCTGCTGGTAGGAATCGGCGAAGGCCGGCCGCAGGCCGGCGGTGGCCAGGCGTTGGGCCAGGTAGTCCGCGGCGGCGCGGCCTTCGGGGGTGCCGCTTCCCCGGCCGGCCATCCGGGGACCGGCCAGAAGCTCCACCGTGGCGCGCAGACCGGCCTCATCCGCCCTTGCCGCCGGCGGCGGCAACAACAGGATGGTCAGCGCCGAAATCAGGAAACACGCCCAAGTCCTCATCCGTCCCTCCCCAACTGCCCTCGAAAAATCTCACGCGCCTCGCAGAAGGCCGTGAAGTGCCCGGAAAAAATATCTTGGGCCGCGGTCATACGGTGGGCATCGTAACCGGCGGTGGCCATGATGACGGCCAAGACCCGGACCGTACCGGCGGCCACACAGGTGCGGGCCGGCCACCACCCGGCGCAGCAAGGCCTCGCTGCTGGGGCGGTAGCGGGTGGGTTCCATGGCGAAGCTCTTGTAAAGATTCCGGGCCTCGGCCAGGCCGGGGATCTGGCTGGGCTTGAGGCCCGCGTGCTTTTGCCGCAGCCGGGTGCCCAAGTCTTCGGTGGCTGCCGTCACGGCCGGGTTTTGGAAAACGCGCACGGCATCGAAAACCAGCACCCCGCAACTGAGCCGCGCCCAGGTCTCCGGGGCCATCTGGACGGAGCGGCCATCGGGCAGGATAAGGGACGTGTGGGCCATCAGCCCGCCTGCCCGTCGGTGGCGTGGCGTCCCTGCCGGCCGTACATGCGTTCGTAGAAGGCCCGGTATTCTCCGCTGCGGATCTGCTCCCACCAGGTCCGGTTTTCCAGGTACCAATCCACCGTCCGCTGCAGGCCCGTGGCAAAGTCCACCGTCGGCGCCCAGCCCAGCCGATCCATGATCTTGCCGGCGTCAATGGCGTAGCGCAGGTCATGGCCGGGGCGGTCCGGCACGAAGGTGATCAGATCGCGACTCCGGCCCAGCTTGTCCACCAGCAGAGTGACCAGTTCGATGTTCCGCATTTCGTTGCAGCCGCCGATGTTGTAGACCTCTCCCGGCTCGCCCCGCCGCATGACCAGGTCCACGGCGCGACAGTGATCCTGCACGAAGAGCCAGTCCCGCACGTTCTTACCATCGCCATAGACAGGCAGCGCAAGGCCTTCCAGGGCGTTGGCGATCATCAGCGGGATCAGCTTCTCGGGGAACTGGTAAGGGCCGTAGTTGTTGCTGCAGCGGGTGATCAACACGGGAAAGGCGAAGGTCTTGAAGAAGGAGCGACACATCAGATCGGCCGCCGCCTTGCTGGCCGCGTAGGGGGAGTTGGGGGCCAGGGGCGTGGTCTCGGTAAAGAAGCCGTCGGCCCCCAGGCTGCCGTAGACCTCGTCGGTGCTGACCATGACGAAACGCCGCACCCCTGCGCGGCGGGATTCCTCCAGCAATATCTCCGTACCCAGGATGTTGGTGCGCACGAAGACCTCCGGGCCCTCCACGCTGCGATCCACGTGGCTTTCGGCCGCGAAGTGGACCACCGCCTCGATCTTCTCCTCCTGCAGAACCCGGCGCACGGTGGACCGATCGGTCACATCGCCGCGCACGAAACGGTAGCGTGGATTGTCCTCCAGACCCGCCAAATTCTGCAGGTTCCCCGCATAGGTCAAGAGATCCAGGTTCACGACCCTGTCCTCGGTTTCGGACAGCAGCATGCGCACATGGTTGGAACCGATGAAACCGGCGCCGCCGGTGACCAGGATGTTCATCATGAGCCTTTCGGGTTCTGTCGAGACTGCGAATTTTGCCAAACCCGACAGAAATGCCGGGCCTTGTCCACGGACACCACGGGCCATCCGTTGTCCGCAGCCATGGTCTTGAGCCAGGAACCGATGATCACGCCGTCGGCCTCGGGCCGGAAGCCGGCCAGGGTTTCGGCCGTCAGGCCGCTGCCCACCAGCAGGGGGCAGTCGGGCAATGCGGCGCGCAATTCCCTGATATCGGAGGGATCGGCGGCACCGCCGGTGGCCACCCCCGTGACGATGACCCCGTCCGCCTGGCCACGCAGGCGCAGATCCGCCGCTTCCTCGGTCAGGGGTCGGGCCACCAGGGGCCGGGCATGCTTGACGCGCACGTCGGCCAGGATACCGATGCGATCGGCCCCCAGCCGGCGGCGCAGGCGCAGGGTGTGCCAGGCTTCGCCGGTGATGGGCCCTTGGTCGGTGACCGCGGCACCGGTGTGCACGTTGACGCGGATGAAATCCGCGCCGCAGGCCACGGCCACGGCCAAGGCGCTGGCCGCGTCGTTGCGCAAGACATTCACCCCAAGGGCCAGACCTGGAAATTCCGCCGCCAAGGCGCTGATGATCGCCGTCATGGCGGCCACCGTCTCGGCGGGAACCCTCTCAGGATAAAAGGGCACGTCGTTGTAGTTCTCGATCATGACGGCGCCGATACCGGCCGCGTCCAGGGCCGCGGCGTCGGCCAGGGCCGCGGCCGTGACCTCGGCCAGCTCTCCGGCATAACCGGGGCTGCCGGGCAGCGCGCGCAAATGGACCATACCGATCAGACCGCCGGCCGTACGTTCCAGGAATTCATCGCGGGACCACATGGCCCACCATCCTCTTTTGAGCGGTGAAAATTTCTTCTTAACGGCGCGCCCCGGCCACCATCATCTTCACGGGTTTCCGCCAAGATGGGGTTGAGCCGACCGATGAGATAGAATAACTTATTCGATCCTGGGAAAAACACCAAGAATGGAGAGCCATGCAGATCATCAACGGAAAATCGGGCTGGATCGAGATCATTTGCGGTCCCATGTTCAGCGGCAAGAGCGAAGAGCTCATCAAGCGTCTGCGCCGAGCCCAGATCGCCCGCCGGCGCGTGCAGATATTCAAGCATGGGATAGACGCCCGCTATGACGCCACCAGCATCGTCTCCCACAGCCAGATGAGCCTGCCCGGCGTGGCCATCAACGATGTCAACGACATCCTGCGGCTGGTGGATGACCGCACGGAACTGGTGGCCATCGACGAGGGCCAGTTCTTCAGTGAAGACATCGTGGCCGTGGCCAACAAGCTGGCCAACCAGGGCAAGCGGGTCATTGTGGCCGGGCTGGATCTGGATTATCTGGGGCGGCCCTTCGGCCCCATGCCCCAGCTCATGAGTTGCGCCGAATACGTCACCAAACAGCTGGCCATCTGCATGAGTTGCGGCGAGCCCGCCAACTTCACGCAACGTTTGACCAGCGCCACGGAGCAGGTGGTCGTGGGTGCCGACGAGACCTATGAAGCCCGCTGCCGGCGCCATTTCGAACCGCCCGCAGAAGAGCCCGGCGACGCCGAGGAAAGCAAAACCAAGACCTGATCTCAGTTGAAGAAGTGGGGATCGATACGGAGCGCGTTCGCCTGGCGGGTCAGCTGCTCCAGGGTGGCGTGGCTGACACCCAGATAACGGCAGGCCGCGCTCAGGGGCGGCAGTTCCTCTTCCTCATCGTCGGCCGTGGACCGCTGCTCCTCGCCGCCGGCTTCCTGCCCACCGCCGGTGGCGGCGATCTCCTCGCCCAGGGCGATCATGGCGGCGCGGCGCGGCTGCTTGGCCTCCTCGTTCTCGAAATCATGATGCCAGCGCACGGCCTCCTCCAAATCCCGGCTGAGGTTCCAGTCTCGGATCAGCAGACTGCCCAGTTCCCCGTGGTCGAAGCCCAGCAGGGCCCGCTCCACCTCATGGTAGGGCCGGCCCGAGGATTCGGACTCGGCCAGAATTTCCTGGAACAGTTCGGGCTGGCAGCGCGCCAGGATCAACTGGCCGATGTTCTGCATCAACCCCCCGATGAACAGCCCCTCCGGCTCCACGTGGTGCAGGGTCTGCCCCACCAGTTGGCCGGCCATGGCCGACAGGACGGACTGATGCCAGATTTTTTCGTACAGCACCCCCGCTCCCGGTGTCAGGAAAACCGATTTGGTGGCCGTGACCACCGTCCAGTTGCGGATGGTCATGAAGCCCAGCCGGACAATGGCTTCGCTGACGGTGCGGATTTCCCGCACCGCCCCGTAAAAGGGGCTGTTGGCAATACGCAACACCTTGGCGGTAAGGGTCTGATCCATGGCCAAAGCCTTTTCCAGCCGGGTGGCGGTGGTCTGAGGATCTTCGATGACGGCCATGATGTGCACGGCCGCCTTGGGTAGAGCCGGCAATTCACCGCTGTGGTTGAGGATGAGTTCCGGTGTCAGCGGCTGATCCTTGGGCAGAGGTGTGGAGGCGACGGGTTCTTCATCCACCCCGTCCATGGATTCGCGCCCCTGGGGATTCAGGGGAATGCAGGCCGGCGCTGGAGTCTCCTCGAACGGGTCCAGCTCCGGCACCTCGACAGCAGGCTCCGCTTCCACGCGCGGGGGCTGGGCCACATGCGGGGGATGGACAAAGAGCAGATCCTCGCCACTGTCCTCGTTGTCATTGTCGCCATCATCGTCGTCGTTCCGGCTGATAAAGGGATTCGGACCGTCCTGCCAGGATAGTGTATGGTCTGAGCGCATCTGCTGCAGCTTCTCACGACGGTAAATTTCCGACTTCAGGATGGCTGCCACCCGGCCCTGGCCGGCGCGCACGCCCTTGTTCAACAGACACATGCGGGCCAGAGAGAACTCGGCCAGGACCTCGGCCAGGGCCAGGGCGTCATCTTCGGCCCGGTCGGTATCCAGGTACAGGAACGTGTTCCAGTGGTTCTGGGACGGCAGAGGCAGGATGACGATCTGCCGGTCGGCGCTGCCGCGCCCCAGCAACAGCGTCAGATCCAGCGGAAAATGCTTGACGGGCACGGGGCCGCAATAGACGGCGGCTTCTTCGCCGATGGATTGGAAAATATCCCCCTTCCGGCTGGGGATGGGGGCTCGGCCGTCCGGGCCTTTTTTCTTGGCCGCGGCCGGCAATTTGATGTTCTGCTCAAGGAAAACCTGCAACCCGCTGGTCCAGCGCTTGAGCAGCAACAACCGCAGGCCCGTTTGGGCCGCGAAGCGGACGAAGAACTCCGGAAAATCTTTCAGCTTGGTGAAGGTGTTGATCTCCCGGATGCCGTTGCGCAGCAGACCTAGGGCCTCTGCATCCCGCGCCGATCTGCGGGGACCGGCCGACGGCGCCATCAGGGACGGACGCATGGGCTCGGGTCCAGGCTCGGCCACCGCCGTGGCCGCCCCCGTTTCCGAGCCCTGGGATGAGATTTCCCGCACCCTGCTTTGCAAGGCGTCGAGGGTTCTCATGATCTCGCTGAGTTCCTGGCTGTTCTTGCCCAAAACCGTGCCTGCCGTCCGTGGGCCTCCGGCCCGGCTCCCCGATGGAGAGGATCGGATGTTGCCCGTTCCCGCACCCTATCGGCAGCCGGAAAGACGGCTTTCGGATTTTTTGCGGCCCGGAAAAAGCCATGCGGGCTGTTCTTGAAGGAGCGGCTAAGGCCCGTCCTTGGGCCGCCGGACTTTCGGCTCCCAGATCAATGCGCACCCAGCCCCGGCGTTCCTCGGCAATGCGGATGGTCAGGCCGTCATGGACCTGGAATTGCACCGGGAAAGAATCGTCCGGGCCACTGCGCACCGCTTCTTCTCCCACCACCACCACCGCTGTCTGACGTACTTCCTCGCTGCGCCAGCGCCAGAACACGATGACCGCCACCAGCAGCGTCAAGGCCCCCAGCGCCAGGACCAGACGCCGCAGATTGTCCGCCCAGGAGCCACGCCAGGCCTGCCAGGCCAGCACCCCCGCCAGCCCCCAGACCAGAAGGACCAGCAGCACGGCCCATTGCCCCAGGGTGAAGGCCTTGATCACGGCCACGAACTGGGCGATGAAAAGGGGCATCTCCTGCTCGCTCAATTCCAGATCCTGGATGCTGCCCCGCACCCAAGCCAGGTTCTCGCGAATATCCCGGTCCCGAGGCGCCAACCGCTGGGCGCGCAAATAGCAGGCCACAGCATGGCCCAGCTCACCGAGGCGCGCGTGGGCGTTGCCCAAGTTGTAGTACAGATCGGGATCCTCGGCCCCCAACGCGATGGCCTGCCGATACAGATCCCGCGCCGCTTCCACCTGCCCTTCGGTGTAGACCTGGTTGCCCTCGGCCATCAGGCGGGCGGGGTCGGTCTCGGCCAGAACCTGGGGCGCTCCCGCGCCCAGGCTCAAGAGCAGGAAGGCCAGGACGGTCAAAGGCCCTTGAGCGCCGCGGTTCTTGCCACCACGCTCCAGCTTAGGCAGCAACGTTTCCACCTCTCGGGCCAGGGCTCCGGGGCCCTCCGCCAGACTTTCCCCGCCGTAACGAGCCAGGTCGCAGATCTCCAGGATCCGGGCCAGACGTCGGCCCGTATCCGGGCATCCCTGGGCGCCGGCATGGGCCTGCACTTCGGCCGCGGCGATGGAGGCGACAGGGCGATTGGTACGATCCGCCACATACCCGGTAATGGCCCGAGCCACCGCGTGCCCATCTTCCTGGGCCGCCGCCTCCTTGAGCCGCCCCAAGGCCCGGCCCAAAGCGGCCCGGCGGCGCAGAACCACTGGGTCGGAAAGCCGGCGGGCCAGGTAAAGACGCCAGCCGGCCAGCAACAGAACAGGCAGCAGCAGCGCCGCCCACCACAGAGGCTGGTGGACCAGAACCGCGGATCGGCGGCGCAAATGATCCGGAACATTGTGGATGAAGACCAGATCCTGCCCCAGACGGGATATCTGGCTCCGCAGGAAACCGGAATCCTCCTGGTCGGGATAGGGATTGTCGCTGGGCGTGACCATGACCGGCGGCACCCCGGCGGTGGCGGTGCGGAAACGTCCGCTGCCGCTGTCGAACCAGACGAGGGAAACCACCGGCAGTTCCGTCGGCCCCTCCTTCTGCGGGACCAGCACCTTCTCCACCGTCACCTGGCCCAGCAGACGCTCATTTTCGAGGGCCGTACGGAAGTCATCTCCCGCGTCATGCACCCGCACATCCGCCACGGCGGGCACCTGCAGGCCATCAAAGGTTTTGAGGAAGGCATCCGAGACCAGCCGCACCTGATAATCCACCGGCTCGCCGCGCGGCACGGTGTCCCGATTCGTCTGGGCGGCCAACTGGACACGGGAAGCCACCAAGCCGCTGAAGTCGGCGGGGCGATCCGCAGGCAAATCCTTCACCGTCACGGTGATCGGGTCGGTGCGCAGGACACGCGGCCCCCGGCGGCGGCGGGTGCTGAAATAGCGGTCCAGACCAGAGTTCGGGAAACTCAGTTCTGCGGGTTCGATGACCAATTCCCCGGCACGGGTGGGAAACAGGGCGTACCTGATCTCCGCCACATCGTAGCTGCGGCCACGCACGGTGGTGCGGAAATCGCGCTGCCCCCCCAGTTCTTCCCGCCAGAAACCCGCCGTCCGGGGCGCCTGGAACTGGGGATTGTTCCAGGGGCTGATACGATGGAAATAGCGGAAGGTCAGGATGAGTTGCTGCCCCACCCAGGCCTCGTCACGGTCCACTTCCAGGGTGATGAAGATGTCGTCCCCGGGGCGGCCACCCAACTGCTCCGCCCCCGCGCCGGACTGCCGTCTGCTGTTGCCGGGAGGCACGGCGGCGGAAGCCTGGGTGACGGTGATGGTCAGGCTGTCAGTCCGGCACCGGCTATTGGCGTCGCTGACGACAATGGGGCCGATCTCCAGCTTCCCCTCCCGCCGTGGAGTGATGAAAAAACTTCTGGAAATGATGATGCGGCTCTGCCCGCCCGTGGCGATCCGGCTGCGGCTATCGCTCGTGCCGGCCACCAGCGGTTCGATGGCCGAGGGCAGACGGAAATCCACCGAACCCGCGATGCTCCCCTGGGCCTTCACCGTCAACACGACGGTCCCGCCCACCACGGTGGTGGTCCGATCCACATCCGCCCGGCAAGAGAACTGGGCCAGGGCCGGCAACGCCCCAACCATGACCGTGAGCACCGTCAGCAACCCCAAAGCACAGGATTTCCACCACGAAACCGGGACACGCATGGATCCGTCACCATTTCTTTCCGCTGCGCGGCCGTCCGCCCCGCAGGCGTTTCTGTACTGATCGCTTGAGTTCTTCTTCATCCTTATCCAGGGCATTGAGCAGTTGGAGAGCCTGCTCTTTGGTCATTTCCTGGTTCTGCTCGCTTTCGGGATTCTGTTGTGGTTCCTGTTGCTGGTCTTGCTGGTCCTGCTGGTCTTCCTGATCCTGTTGATCCTGTTGGTCTTCCTGATCCTGTTGGTCCTGCTGATCTTCCTGATCCTGCTGGTCCTGCTGATCTTCCTGATCTTCCTGATCTTCCTGGTCCTGTTGATCTTCCTGGTCCTGCTGATCTTCCTGATCCTGCTGATCCTGCTGGTCTTCCTGGTCCTGCTGATCCTGATTTTGATCCTGATCTTGTTTCTGATCCTGTTGTTGCTGCTGATTCTGCTGCCGGGCGCGCAGGGCCATCTCCAGGTTGTGCCGGGCGTCGGGCTGGTCCGGATCCAAAGCCAGGCTCGCCAGCAGATCCTCCACCGCGGGCTCCGGCTCCCCGGCAACCAGTCGCGTGGTACCCCGATTATAAAGCGCCTCGGCCTGCAGGGCGGCATCCTGAGCCAGATTCCGGGCCCGCTCGAATTCCGCCCCGGCCTCCTCGTAGCGCTCCAGTTGGAAAAGGGTCTCGCCAAGGGCCAGGCTGATGCGCGGATCTTCGGGAGCCTCGATGAGGGCCGATTGGAATTTCTGCAGGGCTTCTTCGAACTGGCCGGCCAGATAAAGCTGCCGCCCTTCACTGGCGGCTTGCCCGCCGGCGGGTTTCAGCAGGGCCTGCGCCGGGTTGGCCGTCCCCAGAGCCAGCAATAGAGCCAGCCCGGTCAGCCCCCCGGCCATCCGGCCCATGGCACCGCGGTTGGGGCGTCGGGCGTGCAGCAGCAGGCGCGCGCCAAAGCTGAGAAAAGCCAGCAGCAGAGCCCACTGGTAGCGTTCCTGGAAAGAGGAGATGCGTCTTTCCTCCAGATCCCGGCGGCCCAGGCGCTGCAACTCGGCAAAGAGGCGGTCGCCGGCCAGACCGTCCACGCCGATCAGAAAGGAACTGCCCCCGCTGATGCCCGCCATCTTCTCCAAGGAGGCCAAATCCAGACGGGTCATCACCACCTGGCCCTTCTCATCCTTGAGAAAGCCGTCCGGGCGACCCTGCCGATCAAAGGCGGGGATCAGCCCGCCCCCTTCGTCGCCCACGCCCACGGGCAACAGCTTGATGCCCTCGGCCTGGCACTTCTGGGCTTCGTCTTCCCACTGCCCCTCCAGGTCCTCCCCGTCGGTGACCAACAGGATGGCCTGGAAGTTGTTGTGCTCCGCGGCATCGCGCCCCTTGTCCAGCAGCCGGCGGCTGGTTTCCAGGGCGGCGCCCAGAGCCGTGCCTTGTTCGGAAATCATGTCCGGACCCGCCATCTTCAGGAAGATTTCCGCCGTGCCGTAATCAATGGTCAGGGGGCACTGCACGAAGGCGCTGCCCGCGAAGAACACCAGCCCCACCCGGCTGTCCTCCAGCCGACTGAGAAAACTGCTCAGTTCCGTGACGGCACGCCCCAGACGGTTGGGCACCACGTCTTCGGCCAGCATGGAGTTGCTGATGTCCAGGGCGATGACGATATCGCTGCCGCGCTGGGTGACGGAGACCTCGTTGGCCCCCCACTGGGGCCGAGCCAGGGCCAGCAGCAACCAGAACAGCCCCATCAGCAGCAGAAAACGCCGCCAACCGTGCAGGCGCGGGTTCACACCCTCGGCATGGGAATCGGCATCGGGGCCCAGCAGACGCTCCAGGCGCGCTCTGGCCCGGCGGTCGGCCGCGCGCAGCACCAGCCACAGCAGCGGTACCAGGGGGATCACGTACAGCCAGAACTCCTGGGCGAAACGCATCAGGGCAACCTCCTGAGCCAGGTGGCCGTCAGCAACCCCTCGGCCAGCAGCAGCAGCAGGGCGGGCACG
>PDWJ01011372.1_pt1 | contig 11452 bp, 9 predicted proteins | sample 1430881 | NCBI WGS metagenome assembly PDWJ01 (sample SAMN01162460, study PRJNA174530) | Oral metagenome, whole genome shotgun sequencing project. | biome: Marine environment; feature: Marine mammal; material: Swab sample of the gingival sulcus; isolation source: swab sample of gingival sulcus... | reverse complement strand
CAGCAGCGCCGGTTCATCCCCGCGGGGGCGGGGAACGCGGCTCAATTCTTCGGACCTGCTGAAGCTGCCACGGTTCATCCCCGCGGGGGCGGGGAACGCTGGACGGGAGCAGATCCACTCACGCCGATCTGCGGTTCATCCCCGCGGGGGCGGGGAACGCTCATGCGCCCGGTGTAGTGTCTCCGTCCAGGTCGGTTCATCCCCGCGGGGGCGGGGAACGCCGCGGCTCTGAAGTGCTGGCGGCGGTGGTCATCGGTTCATCCCCGCGGGGGCGGGGAACGCACGGTTTGCCGCCCATCACCACTGCCCCCTCACGGTTCATCCCCGCGGGGGCGGGGAACGCCCCGGACCCCGTCAGCCCCGTCCCGTTCCAGTCGGTTCATCCCCGCGGGGGCGGGGAACGCAGTGGGCGCTGGAAGGCATTCAGCTGATCACGCGGTTCATCCCCGCGGGGGCGGGGAACGCTCTGGTCCGCGCTGCAAATCTGGATCATCGTACGGTTCATCCCCGCGGGGGCGGGGAACGCCCGCGCTGGAATACGCGTGTGAGCTAGTGACACGGTTCATCCCCGCGGGGGCGGGGAACGCGCGTTAGCAGCTTGTTTTCATGAAAGGCCCGGCGGTTCATCCCCGCGGGGGCGGGGAACGCACGGGTGGCCGCCCAAGCCAGCTCCAACATGCCGGTTCATCCCCGCGGGGGCGGGGAACGCTGATGTGATGTCCGCATAGCGCGTGTTGTCCTCGGTTCATCCCCGCGGGGGCGGGGAACGCCCCGCTGGAATGCAAAAATCACGCCCTTCACCCGGTTCATCCCCGCGGGGGCGGGGAACGCGTCACGGGCACGGGTTTCGGCTAGCGCGGGGCCGGTTCATCCCCGCGGGGGCGGGGAACGCCTCGGCGTCGCCCCTGACATGCTGCGTCAGGCCGGTTCATCCCCGCGGGGGCGGGGAACGCATCCTGGCAAAATCACGGATAAGCCCATCAAGCGGTTCATCCCCGCGGGGGCGGGGAACGCTTTCCCAGGATAAACCTGGAGGCGAACCTGGGCGGTTCATCCCCGCGGGGGCGGGGAACGCCGGGCTGATCCTCGTCAACGGCCTCAAGGTCACGGTTCATCCCCGCGGGGGCGGGGAACGCAACCACGCCGTGGCCCGCCAGATGGCCCAGACCGGTTCATCCCCGCGGGGGCGGGGAACGCGTCGCCAGCGGGCTGCGGAACGGAGGCGTCCTCGGTTCATCCCCGCGGGGGCGGGGAACGCGACCCCATCCCCGATCCGGTCTCCCCCGTCCCCGGTTCATCCCCGCGGGGGCGGGGAACGCGTATGTCAGTTCTCCGCGCTCGGCGGCGTGGGCGGTTCATCCCCGCGGGGGCGGGGAACGCCGAACACAATCTTCAACGGCGGCCAAATCACCCGGTTCATCCCCGCGGGGGCGGGGAACGCCATTGAGAACATCGTTCGCGTGGGCCGGGTGGCGGTTCATCCCCGCGGGGGCGGGGAACGCCCCGCCAAGCGGCGCACCAGCTCGTCCTCAAGCGGTTCATCCCCGCGGGGGCGGGGAACGCTATTCTGCACTGATGATCCGGCAGTGCTATGACGGTTCATCCCCGCGGGGGCGGGGAACGCCGCAACCAGCCCAAGTTGGTGATTTCTCAACACGGTTCATCCCCGCGGGGGCGGGGAACGCGCCGGTTTTCTCGGCCCTGATCGAGGCAACGCCGGTTCATCCCCGCGGGGGCGGGGAACGCACTGCATCCATAAAGCGAACCATCTGGCGCACCGGTTCATCCCCGCGGGGGCGGGGAACGCCGCATTCCTCTGGTCCCTGGATCAATCCCCCACGGTTCATCCCCGCGGGGGCGGGGAACGCTTGCACTGGCTCAGGCCAGTCCGCACTCCAAACGGTTCATCCCCGCGGGGGCGGGGAACGCGTCGACACCTTTGAGGATCGAGAACTCCGCCACGGTTCATCCCCGCGGGGGCGGGGAACGCGCGCCCGTGGCTGGCATGGAGCTTCTTCACCTCGGTTCATCCCCGCGGGGGCGGGGAACGCGACGCTGTGCGGGTGACCAGCTCCAAAACCTACGGTTCATCCCCGCGGGGGCGGGGAACGCGGCCACATCCAGCACGGCCAGCATGTCGCCCTCGGTTCATCCCCGCGGGGGCGGGGAACGCGGCACGGGGCAACCGGCCACAGGCGGCGCGCGCGGTTCATCCCCGCGGGGGCGGGGAACGCCTCTTCGCGCTATGGGCCGCGCTGTCGTATTTCGGTTCATCCCCGCGGGGGCGGGGAACGCGCGCCCCGCCCTGCCGCGCCCTGCGCTTTGCGCGGTTCATCCCCGCGGGGGCGGGGAACGCATACTCGCGTTCTGCGTCCGAAACAATGACCTCGGTTCATCCCCGCGGGGGCGGGGAACGCTCATGGGGATAACCGGACAGGACCACTTTCCCCGGTTCATCCCCGCGGGGGCGGGGAACGCTCCGCCCCGCGTTAGGGCAGGTCGGCCCGTTTCGGTTCATCCCCGCGGGGGCGGGGAACGCGATGATCAGAACGGTGAGCATGGCAGGGCGGCCGGTTCATCCCCGCGGGGGCGGGGAACGCGTCAGTTGCACAGTCCACGTACCTGCCGTACGCGGTTCATCCCCGCGGGGGCGGGGAACGCCCCCAGAACGCATTTTTCCACCAATCCGCGCGCGGTTCATCCCCGCGGGGGCGGGGAACGCCTGGCATCGCGCTGGAACCGGAGTTCAAGGCGCGGTTCATCCCCGCGGGGGCGGGGAACGCGACCCCATCCCCGATCCTGTCAGCCCGGTGCCCGGTTCATCCCCGCGGGGGCGGGGAACGCCAGCGGGGTTCCGGCGGGGTCTTGCGCGTTGGCGGTTCATCCCCGCGGGGGCGGGGAACGCACCCCCCTCCCCTGCGCCCTAGTCTGGCTGGACGGTTCATCCCCGCGGGGGCGGGGAACGCATCGCTTCCGCGCGGGCTTGGGCTTCCTCTTCCGGTTCATCCCCGCGGGGGCGGGGAACGCTCGAACACGGCGTCTTTGATGAACTTCTTTGCCGGTTCATCCCCGCGGGGGCGGGGAACGCTTTCGGGTATCCGCTCAGGCCCGCGCTGGCATCGGTTCATCCCCGCGGGGGCGGGGAACGCATTTTCAGGCCGAACAGGTTCATATTCAGTTGCGGTTCATCCCCGCGGGGGCGGGGAACGCCAGTTCGAAACGGGGTTCCCACCGCTCCAGCGCGGTTCATCCCCGCGGGGGCGGGGAACGCCGACACCCAGGAACCACCATGGGTGTCGAAATCGGTTCATCCCCGCGGGGGCGGGGAACGCCCCGCGATATGGCCGCCCTGCGTGTGCATTGGCGGTTCATCCCCGCGGGGGCGGGGAACGCCTCGCCATCCGTTAGGGCAGGTCGGCCGCCAGCGGTTCATCCCCGCGGGGGCGGGGAACGCGACGTGGAGGAATGGACCAGCCACGCGCATATCGGTTCATCCCCGCGGGGGCGGGGAACGCCAATGCAGCTGCCCGATCCCGTGCGCCGAGTGCGGTTCATCCCCGCGGGGGCGGGGAACGCGCCGCCCTAAAATCGCACCGCGCCCGGCCCTGCGGTTCATCCCCGCGGGGGCGGGGAACGCCTGTCCGACACGCTCGTGCTCGTAAATTCAGGCGGTTCATCCCCGCGGGGGCGGGGAACGCGCGATCAAGGCTGAACTCGAATTCAATCCCCGCGGTTCATCCCCGCGGGGGCGGGGAACGCTGCACCAGCCGGGGCGGCGGAACGAGGCACAGCGGTTCATCCCCGCGGGGGCGGGGAACGCGAGCCTAAGGTAGCCGAGGCCTATGCCGATTTCGGTTCATCCCCGCGGGGGCGGGGAACGCCGGATCCCAACTGATACGCGGCGAGAACTCAACGGTTCATCCCCGCGGGGGCGGGGAACGCAGAAAATGACAGTTACCGATTTCGTCGATCTGCGGTTCATCCCCGCGGGGGCGGGGAACGCCATTCCGGCTGCTCTGAGAGTTCGGCAATCGCCGGTTCATCCCCGCGGGGGCGGGGAACGCCCCATGATGATGGGCCCGATTGTCTGGAAATGCGGTTCATCCCCGCGGGGGCGGGGAACGCCAGGCCGGGCTGCATGACGGGTGTATCTATGTCGGTTCATCCCCGCGGGGGCGGGGAACGCGTCCATCAACCATTCACCCCCACCGGCGCGCACGGTTCATCCCCGCGGGGGCGGGGAACGCAGGCCGGGCGCTGGGCGTCCTGACGCCTGACGCGGTTCATCCCCGCGGGGGCGGGGAACGCTCTGACCTGTCCCGGCGGCCTGCGGCCTACGGCGGTTCATCCCCGCGGGGGCGGGGAACGCATCAACCAAAGCCGACGCTGTTCATCAGTCGCCGGTTCATCCCCGCGGGGGCGGGGAACGCCACGAACCGAGTAAACAGGTCGAACACCTCCCCGGTTCATCCCCGCGGGGGCGGGGAACGCCATTTCCGCTTTCCTCGCGGCGATTTCGGCTGCGGTTCATCCCCGCGGGGGCGGGGAACGCCGCTCCCGCTCATAAATTCGTGCGGCATCAGGCGGTTCATCCCCGCGGGGGCGGGGAACGCGGCGTATTTTGGGCCTAGCCCCGCTGATCGACCGGTTCATCCCCGCGGGGGCGGGGAACGCTTCCAACAACGCGCGCCGCGCCTCCGTGAGCCAGGTTCATCCCCGCGGGGGCGGGGAACGCTCAGGGTTGGGGAGAAGTTTGATGGGCACATACGGTTCATCCCCGCGGGGGCGGGGAACGCACATCGGTGCCATCCACGATCCCGATGAAGTTCGGTTCATCCCCGCGGGGGCGGGGAACGCTCAAGTCGCAAGAGTTCCAGCGCTCGGCCGCACGGTTCATCCCCGCGGGGGCGGGGAACGCATAGAGCATTTCGGCCAGTTCCAGAATATTACCGGTTCATCCCCGCGGGGGCGGGGAACGCCCCGAAACCGGTCGCGCGCTCTACTCCGACCCCGGTTCATCCCCGCGGGGGCGGGGAACGCTGCGCGGTGGCGGGTGGGTCACGTAGCTCCGCCGGTTCATCCCCGCGGGGGCGGGGAACGCGGGTCGCGCAATTCAACCATACAACGCCAGAACGGTTCATCCCCGCGGGGGCGGGGAACGCCGGGGCCAGCGGGGTCGGGCATTTTGTCTGTGCGGTTCATCCCCGCGGGGGCGGGGAACGCGCTGGGCTCAAAATCGGGCTGGCCGAACAGTTCGGTTCATCCCCGCGGGGGCGGGGAACGCAGGCCCGTCTGCCATCCCCAGCGCGGCCAGCCCGGTTCATCCCCGCGGGGGCGGGGAACGCCCCTCAGCTATTTCATTGGCACCCGGCGCATCCGGTTCATCCCCGCGGGGGCGGGGAACGCTGCCCTGTTGCGGTGCCAGTGAATCCGTCACGCGGTTCATCCCCGCGGGGGCGGGGAACGCCCCATGATTGCCAATCCGCGCCCGAATACACCCGGTTCATCCCCGCGGGGGCGGGGAACGCGTGAGGCGTTGGGCTGGGAGCCGGTGGCCGCGCGGTTCATCCCCGCGGGGGCGGGGAACGCGGGCGCGAGGTGGGCGCGGATAGCCCGTCTGACGGTTCATCCCCGCGGGGGCGGGGAACGCCCGCCCCGCAGAGCGCAGCGCCGCCAAGCCCGCGGTTCATCCCCGCGGGGGCGGGGAACGCAAGACGCTGTGTTCGAGTCCCGCGCCGAGGCACGGTTCATCCCCGCGGGGGCGGGGAACGCCTCAGGGTTACCCACCACGCCGGGTTGTCCATCGGTTCATCCCCGCGGGGGCGGGGAACGCTGCGTTGGCCGAACTGGCCGCGTTCGCCCGCTCGGTTCATCCCCGCGGGGGCGGGGAACGCGTCCGTTCTCCTGCTCGCTGGGCGCGGTCAGCCGGTTCATCCCCGCGGGGGCGGGGAACGCCTCAATCGCAGAGCTCAGCGCATCCCGCGCCGCGGTTCATCCCCGCGGGGGCGGGGAACGCCGGCGGAGACCTTGGATGATTTTCGCGACGATCGGTTCATCCCCGCGGGGGCGGGCGGTTCATCCCCGCGGGGGCGGGGAACGCGGCCTAAGTCAACCGCGCACCTGCACCTCGCGCGGTTCATCCCCGCGGGGGCGGGGAACGCATGTCGCAGCGCCAATGGGAAAACATCCTCCGCGGTTCATCCCCGCGGGGGCGGGGAACGCCACGTTCAGGGCGTCCTGCACGGCGGAAAGCGCGGTTCATCCCCGCGGGGGCGGGGAACGCACCCCCCTCCCCTGCGCCCTAGTCTGGTTGGACGGTTCATCCCCGCGGGGGCGGGGAACGCAATGCCTGTCCAGCGCAACCGCCGCGAAGCTGCGGTTCATCCCCGCGGGGGCGGGGAACGCATCTAGACGCCGACCTGCGCGGCGCCCTGCTGCGGTTCATCCCCGCGGGGGCGGGGAACGCTGGGCGATCTGCTCGATCATGTCGGCGATGGTCGGTTCATCCCCGCGGGGGCGGGGAACGCTCGGGCGGCAGTCCGCTGCTATGCGGCGCGGCCGGTTCATCCCCGCGGGGGCGGGGAACGCACAATCTTGGCCGGAAGCGCATGGCGAACAGCCGGTTCATCCCCGCGGGGGCGGGGAACGCCGCGCGCTCCTGCGCCTCTTTTTCCATCTCTGCGGTTCATCCCCGCGGGGGCGGGGAACGCTGCGGTTTATGCAATACACGGATGCCGCGTTGCGGTTCATCCCCGCGGGGGCGGGGAACGCCTCGGAGTTCGGGGCGGTCATTGCACAGTCTCCGGTTCATCCCCGCGGGGGCGGGGAACGCCAATGCAGTTGCCTGGCCCCATACGCCGAATGCGGTTCATCCCCGCGGGGGCGGGGAACGCTCGCCCCGGTTGCCGATCTGGCCGCGCTAGGCCGGTTCATCCCCGCGGGGGCGGGGAACGCCGCATTCGCATCCGCATCCGCGCCCTTGTGTCCGGTTCATCCCCGCGGGGGCGGGGAACGCTGTCCAGCCGCGCTTTGCTGCCCTTCACTTCTCGGTTCATCCCCGCGGGGGCGGGGAACGCGCAATCTATCGTCGAACGCGCATTCGTCCTCGCGGTTCATCCCCGCGGGGGCGGGGAACGCGACATGATTGTGATCCGTCGCGTCGGCAGCAGCGGTTCATCCCCGCGGGGGCGGGGAACGCCCAACCCTCGATGCGGCGCGCCATCGCTAGCGCGGTTCATCCCCGCGGGGGCGGGGAACGCGCCATATCGCGCGCTGTTATTTTATCCAGCGGCGGTTCATCCCCGCGGGGGCGGGGAACGCTATTCAGACGTGCGCGTACGACGAGCGGGTCACGGTTCATCCCCGCGGGGGCGGGGAACGCCCGTTCCGGTAGTTCCAGCGCCACGAAGGCAGCGGTTCATCCCCGCGGGGGCGGGGAACGCGGAATGCAAAAATCCCGCCCCTCGCCCTAAGCCGGTTCATCCCCGCGGGGGCGGGGAACGCATCCAACACGCGCCCAAACACACGCGCAGGGTCGGTTCATCCCCGCGGGGGCGGGGAACGCCCACCAGCGCAACGGCGGCTCCGGCAATGAACCGGTTCATCCCCGCGGGGGCGGGGAACGCGTCCAAGAGCGCATTGTAGGTTTCGCGCCCGGCGGTTCATCCCCGCGGGGGCGGGGAACGCGCGGCGATCCACGACACGCTGCTGGAAACCGGCGGTTCATCCCCGCGGGGGCGGGGAACGCTCAACCAGAATGGTATTGCTACCGTGGTGCGCCGGTTCATCCCCGCGGGGGCGGGGAACGCTCTTGCTGTAGAGCATTGATCTACCAAAACTATTCGGTTGTCAAAGAACGTACCGATTATTTCACGGTTTGCGCGGCGCGAAGCTGACCAGTTTCATGCCGTCGAAATCCACCGGCATCCGCCGGTTGGTGCCGCAGGTTTTGAAATCATAGCCCTGATCGGTGGGCGCTTTCCAGATCATCACCGCGTCGCCTTGTTCCAGATAGGCTTCGACCTGGTCCCAAATCATGGCGCGGGTGCGGGCCGAGTAGTCTCCGACATAGACCCCGGCGCGCACTTCCAGAAGCCAGGCGGCCAGGCGGCCGCGCAGGCGGGGGGGCGCGTTGGAGACCACAACCACCATCATGCGCGGTGGCCCTCGTCGCCGGTGGAGGGGGCGTCGGGGAAGGCGGGGCCGTTGGCTTCGGGCGGGGGATCGGGCCTGGGCAGGTCTCCGGCCTTCAGGACCTCTTCGATGCGGGGGATGATCTTGCGCAGAAGGCCGGTGGCCCGGAACGCATCCCGGCAGGCCAGACGCACGGCGCGGTCGGGCGGCATGTCCAGCTTGCCTTTGGCGTGTTGCCCGGCGATGCGGAAGGCGACCGGCACGACGGTCTCCAGCTTGAACAGATCCGCGATGTCATAGACGAAGCTGCGTGGTTTGCCGGTGTGCAGAAAGCCGATGGCAGGCGCATATCCTGCCGCCAGAACCGCCGCTTCGGACAGACCATGCAGGCAGGCGGTGGCGGCAGACAGGCAGCGGTTGGGGATGTCGCCAGCCTCCCAGTCGCGGGGGTCGTATTTGCGGCGTTTCCAGGCGACTCCGTGCTGTTGTGCCAAAAGCGCGTAGGTCTCGCGCACCCGCACCCCCTCGATCCCACGCAGCTGGTCGATGGAACGCCGTTGGGGTGGCTCTTCGCCAAAGCGCAGGGCATACATCTTGCGCACCACCCGCAGGCGCGCCGCCGGGTCCAGGGCAATCGACGCCTGCCACAGCAGATGGTCCGCCCGCGCCCCGCCCGGTTGTCCGGCGGAATAGAGCCGCACGCCGCCCTCTCCCACCCAGGTGATCAAGGTGCCGGTGCGCGCCGCAAGGGCCACCGCCGCGTGGCTGATCCGCGCGCCGGGTTCCAGCATCACACCGGCCAGACCGCCCACGGGGATATGGGTACGGGTGCCGTCCGCATTGACCGCGACAAAAGCGCCGTCCTGCACATCCAGCCGGGCGCGTTCGACAAAGATCAGCGAAGCGCGGTCTTTCAGTGGGATCGGTTTGGGCGGCGGCAGTCCTGTCATGCGCGGCTCATGCGCGGCGGATCAGCATCAGCCCACAGCCGAACGCCTTGGCCCGGCCAAAGCCCCGGACCAGAGCGGCAAGGAAGATGTCAGGGTCGTGGACCTGCAAGAGGCCGGTCATGTCCAGCACCCCGAACGTGACGGGGGCAGAGCGCCCAGACCCGCGCGACAGGCGGCGCACGGAATAATCCGCGACGCTCACCTGATCCGGGGTGAACCCGTGGCGAGCCCCCTGCCCTTCCAGCCACGTCTGGCCGACCTGCCGCGCCACAGGCATCCGGGCCTCGGGGCGATCGGTTCCGTTTGCGGGGGGCAGCGCGTCCATCACCAGATCAATGTGGCGTTTGCGTTCCTTGCCGCCCGAAGACAGGCGGCCGGTTTTCTGCGTGCGCGTGGCATTGGCCCTGAGCGCAAAGGCCAGCCGGTCATTGGGGCGGAGATCCGGGGCGAATTCGGTGCTGTCGGGCGGATCGAAAAAGGGCGTTTGTGCCGGGGGACGGTGGGACAGGACCAGAAACCGCCCCTGCCCTTCCGAACGGCCACCTCCGGGGCGATCTTGACCGGGACAAGCGCCACCTGCCGCGCGCTGAAGTGCCAGCGTTGCCGGTCGGTGGCGATGTCGTGGCGTTGCACCTGCTGGGGGGCGCCGTCGAAACCATCGCAGGCCATCATCCGCGCCACCGCGCCTTGGTGCCACGGCGGCAGCCTGAGCTGGCGCAGGGCGGCTTCGGCGCTGTCGGCCTCAACGATCTGCGGATCAAGCGGCGATGACAGCGGGCAGGATTTGCGCCCCAGATACAGCGGAAAGACCGGGCGTTTGAGCGCCGCACAGAGCGGTTCCAGCGTTACCTCCGCGCCTTCCGCCCCACCGTCTGCCCCTGTGATCGCCACACCGAACAGCACCCCCTGACGATAGTCGCGCAGGGTGATGGTGGTGTTGGTACGCCCCCGCGCACGGCGCAGCGCCTCGGGGCGCGATTGCGGGCGTTTGGCGGCGGCGGTCGGCACGGTCTCCACCGTGTGATAATCGCGCAGAACCTCGCCCGCCTCGAAAATGGCGACCGAAACGCGCAGCGCCTCCAGCGCCGAAAAATCGCCATCCCGCCGGATGCCAAGCGCCGCAGCGCACAGCCCGATCAGCGCCGAGCGCCCGGGCCATGTCAGGCTGCCGCGCCGTTCGTGCCCGGCAAACGCCCCCATTGCGCCCAGCGTGGCCGAAAGGTGGAAGATCAGCGTGTCAGCCACGGATGGCCTCCGCGACGAAGGCGGCCAGCTCTTCCAGCGACCCCTGCCCGGTCAGCACATTCATGAAGCGGCTTTCGTCACAGGCCGAACCATAAGCCCCTTCCATCCGGTCAGCCGTTTCTTCCAACGCGGCAATCGACACCTCCCGCAGGTCCTCGCCCTTCACCGGTTTGAAAAACGCCCCGGTCAGGTCGCGCGGTTGCTGGGGGCCGACCTCAACCCGCATGAAATCGGCGCGCGGATGGTGGGCAAAGCTGTTGCGCTTGCCGCCGGGGCTGGCCGTGGCCAGAGCGCGGGTCAGCGCGGCGCCCCCCTCGGCGGCCAGATCCCTGTCCCCCGACAGGTTTTCGGCCAACAGGTCGGCGTTGATGCAGGCATAAAGGTAATACACCCCCGAGCCAAAGCCGGTTTCCCCCAGATGCCCCGCGCCCATGTCCTCTTCGCGGGTCTTCAGGTCATCCACCGCCGAGAACCAGTCATCCTCGGCCAGCACCCGGTGGGTGGTGATCGCATGGCCCACCTGCACCGCCGCATCGCGGTTGAATTCGGGATCGTCCGCCAGCATCCGCCCGAACATGGCAATGTCCACCGCGCCATCGGCCTTGCGCAGCACCATCTTTTTCAGCTCTTTGTCCTTGGGTAGGTCTTCACCCGCCAAAACCTTCTGCGCCAGCTCCTCGGCCAGCGCCCATTCCTCGGGCGAGATAAACGCCAGCGTGGTCGCCCGGATGCCCTCGGGGTCGTCCTTCTTTGGCTTTTCCAGCTTGCCAAACAGCGCCGCCACGGTCTGCGCAGCGTCATGGGCGGCCTTGTCCGAGGCACCGCCTTCGATCAACCTGGCGCGCAGCTTTTCAAACAGGCGCTTCGTGCGGGTGCCCATGTGCCCGGCCAGATCACCGGCGAAACAGCTGCTCTCGCGGATCGCGCGTTTCAGCGATTGCGACGACAGGCGCAGGCGCGGCGCACCGCCCACCGTGGCCTGTTTCGGCCGCCCCTGATCATCGCGGTTCGGGTTCGAGGGCGGATAGGCGGTCAGCACATGAAACTGAACAAAGGTCGTCATTCGGGGGTCTCCTCAAGCGTTTCGGGCACGGCCGCGCCGTGATAATCAAAAATCCAGCGGG
>PDWJ01004876.1_pt1 | contig 11453 bp, 8 predicted proteins | sample 1430881 | NCBI WGS metagenome assembly PDWJ01 (sample SAMN01162460, study PRJNA174530) | Oral metagenome, whole genome shotgun sequencing project. | biome: Marine environment; feature: Marine mammal; material: Swab sample of the gingival sulcus; isolation source: swab sample of gingival sulcus... | reverse complement strand
AGATTTTCCAAGAGGCGTTGGATTTGGATTGGCAATCGAGCAAACTCCGTAAAAGCGACAGCCCACTGCCACCCATTGCCATTAGTATTGATAAAGTGCCTGCCATCAGTCGTCTTGCCATCAAAGAAATCAAAGACGACAGCAGTTATGACCTTGAACTTATCCATCAAGATAATGGCGTAACCTTAGATACTATTGATGAAAGTTTTTGGCAAGCATTGGATGGTCTGAACCGACAAGAATGGTTTCAGCAGACATGGCAAATCCTAGATAAGCACAAGCAACCGCTAACCCTAGCAGAACTTAGCCAACAGCTACCGCCACCGCCACGTTATGACCTTGAGGCGATTGCCATGTGGCTTGAGCTTGCCTATCAACAACCCCACTCAACGTCAAAAACGCTAAATCAGACAAGCCCAAATCTCGCCGAGCTGATTACTCCAAGTGATAAGACAGTAATTGATACAGAAGAGATCTCTCCCTCTTATGCTCAAAATTACGAACAAATCAGCCTAACCGATGAAATCGGACAACATTGGCAATTTAATATCCCCAAAGTCTATCTTAGCTTAGATATGTTGGAAGAAGTGGCGGAGGAGTATGGGTGATTTTATAGAGAAATCTATTACGGTTTTATTTCAGTTACTCACAAACTCTCAATGACTTTTATAGGATTGAATATGGAAATAACCAAGCAACTAAAATTAAAAGTTATTAAAGTTCTTTTAAACCAAGAAGATTTGTTTTCAAGCTTTGAATCTAATGCTGATTTGGTAGAATTTTTAGATGATATATTAAATTTATCTTCTTTACCCTCAACGGATAACAGATATAAAGATGCTTATGGAGATGCTTATAAACATTTAGTAAATAATGATGATTGGGATTATGAAGAAGTTTTTTTAAACAGGTTTAATTTTGTAGATAACAATGATAATTTTATTAAGTTGTTAAATAAAATTGCTCATCCAAATTTAAGACAAACAGAAGAATCTATATCCAAGTATGTATCACTTTTAAATGGATATTTACAAAAAGAAGGGCTTACTTTTGCCATTGAAAGTTATGATGACAACAGTTCTCTTCCTGTATATCAGTTAGAAAAGTTTGTAAAAGAGGATGCTAAGCCTATAGATGTGGTTAGAAATAAAATTGAATTTTTTGTTGATAACGATCCTAATGGTAGATTTTATGTTCAAGGTAGTCATAAAGCACCACCGACTTTTCCATCTTTTATGCTTGTAAATGACCCCACATGGAATGACTATGGTAATTTTTCAACATATCAGCTATTTTATTATACAGATAGTCAAACTTGTCATGATATTGGTCAATTGAAAATAATTTGTAAAAACGTAGGAAATACGCCTGATAGATTGGTTGACAGCTTTACTTGCTTAAATAAAGATTTTTGCTCTTTAGGGATAAATTATGATTATTACAAACAATTAAAATTAAATTTTCCTCAAATCTATATTAGTATTCTTTGGGCTTTAAAAGATTCAGCTTATTTTGTTGATATTAGAGAAAACTTTGAAGACGAAAGTCAATTTATAAATTCTTTAATACGTTACAATGAACAAGAGAGAGTGCTAAGAGAAACACAATATCAGCTACTTGATTACGATTTGGATAATCTGTATAGTTTTCAATACTTATACAAACCAAACTTTTCTGATGAATCCGTGGAAATTGATTTTAGTTTTAATGCTAACAAGGATATTCCAAATAGAATTTTTGCTTTAATTGGAAAAAATGGTGTTGGGAAAACACAATTAATTACATCTTTACCCTTTGATATCGCAAATGCTAAGGATGATGTATTTCAACCACGGACTCCACTATTTAGTAAAGTGATTGCTGTTTCCTATAGTGCTTTTGATTCATTTGAAATACCTCAAAAGAAAACTTCAAGTTTTAATTATATTCATTGTGGTCTAAAAAAAGACAACGGAGAGAGTTATACAGAAAAAGGATTAAAATTACGATTTCATCAGTCATGGAAAAAAATCAAAAAAAGGAGAATTTCTGAAAGCCAAGGGATGTTCCCTTTATGGAGGAAATTATTATACAAATTTATAGATAGGTCTTTAGTTGATGAGTTTATTATTGAAGATGAAATGGCTTTTGAAAAAGAAGTGAATATTGAAAAGTTTAATAAGGTTATTAAAAAACTAAGTTCAGGTCAAAGTATTATTTTATATATAATAACTGAAATAGTGGCAAATATTAGATATGACTCATTAATTATCTATGATGAACCCGAAACACATTTGCATCCTAATGCGATATCAGAATTACTCAATACTATTTTTGCACTAACACAGAACTTTCAGTCTTACTGTATTTTAGCAACTCACTCTCCTTTAATTATTAGAGAATTATTATCTAAAAATGTATATATTATGGAGAGGGAAGAAAATGTATTAAGTATAAGAAAACCAAGATATGAGACATTTGGAGAAAACTTAACTGTCATTACAGAAGACGTGTTTGGTAATCGTGAAATTCCGAACCAATATAAAGAAATATTACACAATTTAGTAGTAAAAGGTAAATCTTTTGATGAGATTATGGAGTTAATTTCTTCCGAAAGAGTACCTGTGAGTTTGAATACTAGAATATATCTTAAGAGTATCATTAATGATAAATTTGAAAATATATAGTGGAACGTCTCGTGCTTTTCTCGATAACGTAATAAAAAGCAAAAGAGACCCTAATTATAAAACTAGAATAACTGCTCTGAAACCAGTTATCACACCTATGTATGATAGTTATGATAAGGAATTTAAGCGAAAAACATTAGTAAATCTATCGCCACACGGTTTTGATGAAATATCTACAAGTGATTTATTAAAATTATACAGTTACAAGGGTAAACACTTTGTTAATCTCAGAAAAGAAGTTACTACGGTATTAGACAATCGAGCTTTAACGACCTGCCAAAATTGTACAATTGGCGAGGTATCAAGTTTGGACCACTTTTTACCAAAAGAAGAATTTCCTGAATTTGCAGTTCATCCCTATAATTTAATTCCCTCATGCGGTAAATGTAATGGGCATAAATCAACAATATGGAAAAATGATGATAAAACATTATTTATCAATTTATATACTGACATCTTACCTAAAGAACAATATTTGTTTGTTAAACGTATTGATTTGTCTGATGATAATGTTGATGTTACTTTTGAAGTGAGAAATGATAATAATATTGATGCAGATACTTTTAATCTTATAAAAAATCATCATGATAAACTAAAGTTATGTGAACGCTTTACTCTTGATAGCCACAAAATAATCACTGAATTTATTCATACGATTGAAAATTACCCTAAAAGTTGTAGTACAGCTGATATTATTGAAAGTGTTATTAACACAATCAACGAAAATAAAAAATCATTTGGTTATAATCACTATGCATGGATACTGAAAGAAGCACTGATTTGTGATCAACCTTTTTTGGATAAGTATCTTTATAGCTAGTTATAAAAGTGAAGAAAAATGACTGATATACAAAAACCACTCACCAACACCACCAAATCTGCCCTGCAAGAACTATTAAAATATGGCTCAATCGAGCAGAGCCACAAGCCTAATGTTTATCAAAGTCTCTTTAGTCAATTACTTGCTGTCAATCATGCTCTCGCTCCGTTGGATTTAGTTGCCGAAGTTGATGATGTGCGTGGGCTGATTTTTGTTAAAGTTGCACCGCCTCCTAGTGAAGAAGTTGACTCCAATATTATTAACCATGCTAATCCCAATAGCACTTCTTCCGACACTATTTTTTCCGACAACACCTCCTCCGAGACTAGTTTTTCTGATAGTATCTTGACCGACACACAGCAACACAAACAGATAAATACCCCTCAAGGTGATGACGAGGACGATTGGACACACCCATTAATCCGCAAGCAACGTCTTACCCTTGAGCAATCGTTGTTATTGGCAATTTTACGGCAAATCTATATTGACGGTGAGCAACAGCAAGGCGTAGGCAGTGACAATATCATTGCTGAACTTGATGACTTACAAAGCCAATTACAAATTTATACCGGCTCATCAGGCAGTGATAGCACAGATGATAGGCGTATTCGTACCTTACTTGAACAACTTGCCAACCACGGCGTTGTGAGCAAATTAGACAATAATGATGAAGTAAGAATCCGTCCGCTGATTGCTCATATCGCTAATCCAACTAGTTTATCTCGCCTGCTTAAACATATTCAGGAACTTAAAGCCAATGACCCAAACCAACAATAAGTCTAATAATAAGCCTAAAACGAATTTCGCTTACGATAGCTATTATCTAAGTCGATTGGAAGTCTATAATTGGGGCGGATTTTCGGGCTTTCATGAGGCAAACATCGATGAACAAGGCACTGCCATTATCGGGCAAACGGGCAGTGGCAAGACCACCCTAATTGACGCCTTGATGACTTTGCTCACGCCTCGTCCTAGCTATAATCTAGCCTCCACAGGTGGGCATGAAAGTGACCGCAGTTTGATGAGTTATATTCGAGGGTTGGCAGGTTCAGGCGAAGGGCTTGAAACCGTTGCTCGTTCAGGGAAAACGGTGACCGCTATTACTGCTTATTTTCGTCCTGTAAGCAATACGGAAAAGCAAGCGATAGAACAAACACAAGCCACAGAAATTACGCAAGCTACAGAAAATACGCAAGCTCAAGGCACACAACAAGCGGATTTATTTGGCGACACTCTTAGCGACTCTAACAACATTGTCGTAGAAAATAAACAGACCGAATACGAATCAACCAAATACGATACACGACAAGAAGTTGCCATTGGGGTGATTTATTGGTTGGACAGTTCAAGCAATAGTAATAACGATCGCAAAGATGTTTGGCTTGTTGCTGAACATCATGGCAGTCAGCTAAAAGATTGGCTAGAACAGTTTCATAGCGGTGGTAGTCGAGGGCTAAAAAAGTGGGTTAAGGGCGAGGATAACCTTGATATTTATGATAGCAAAAAGAGTTATTTAGCCAAGATAAAGCGCTTTTTTAAAGTCAGTGAGCAAGCCTTTACCCTGCTTAACAAGGCGGTGGGACTCAAGCAACTAAACAGCATTGATGAGATATTTCGCCAATTGGTGTTAGATGACGTTTCCACTTTTAAACGTGCCGAAGAAGTCATTGCCCAATTTGATGATTTAACCGAAATCAAGTCCACCCTTGAGATCGCCAAACGCCAACAACGCTCACTGAGTCCGTTGCGGACGTTGCATGATAAATGGCAACAACAGCAACGACAACTTGCCTATACTCAGCAGATGATAGCCACCTTGCCTTATTGGTTTGCCAAACATGGGCAGGCGTTATGGCAACAAAAGGTGAGCCAATTAACCGAGCGACTTAACCAACAAAAACAGCAATATCAACAGCTTGAACTTGCCACCGAGCAACAACACAACCGTTATCAAAGCTATTTTGAAAAATATCATCAACAAGGTGGTGGTGAACTGCAACGCCTAAGCGAACAACTCAAGCAACAACATCAGCTTGTAGTAAAGACCAAGCAACATCAGCAACAATATCACAAACTTGCCCTAAACTTAGCATTACAGCCTGCTCACTCACTCTCGGCATTTCAACAACAGCAACAGCATATCGAGCAGATGAGCGAGGAGTTACAACAGCAAATCAACGAGATACAAGCACAGATGTATGCGGTTGGGGCGGATAAACATGCACTACAAACCGACATTAGCGAACTAGAAACACAGCTTGCCCAAGCGAAAGCCCAAAAGTCGAATATCCCACCGAAATTTGAGCAGTTTAGGGAGCAACTTGCTGAGCATTTGCAAGTAGATATGGGGCAACTGCCTTATGTGGCTCAACTTATCGAAGTGCAAGCCGAGCATAGCGAGTGGCGTGGGGCGATTGAGCGAGCATTGGGCAGTCATCGTCTGCGGTTACTTGTGCCACCGAGCTTGATTCAGCCTGCTTTGCATTGGGTCAATCAGCGGGATAACCGTCTGCATGTGCGTCTGTATCATGCGATTGATAAGGGTAAGCCTGCTGAGTTTTTTGCCGATGGCTTTTTACGCAAACTCAATTTTAAAGAACATTCCCTGCGAGAACCGCTCAAGCAATTATTAAGCAACCTTGACCGCCATTGTGTCAATAGTAGTGATGAATTGCAAAGCACCGCCCACGCCATGACCAAACAGGGCTTGATGTCAGCAAAGGTTGGTTGGTATGACAAACAAGACCAAAAAAACCTGCAAGCGGATTGGCTCACAGGCTTTGATAACAAAGACCTATTGCAACAGCTAAATCAACAGCTTGAAGAAAAAACGCAGGCACTGCACAGTGTACAACAGCAGTTTGACCAACTCGCCAAGCAAATCGGCAAACGCCAACAGCAACAACAGACCATTAGCCACCTATTACAGTTGGATTATACGCAAATTGACCTTGCTAGCGTGCAAGCGGAATTGGACAATTTGCAAAATCGTTATGACATTCTTAATGACCCCAATAGCGAATTGGCACAGCTCAAGCACAATTATGAAGAGGCTCAACAAGCGTTACAAGGGTTGCAACAACAGCTTAATCAATTAGCAGTTGCCATTCAGCTAAACGAAAAAGAAATCAACCACGCCAAGCAAAAACAGCAACAAGCGACTGCGATTGTTAATGGCAACAAAACAGAGCACACATTAATTATCGACCCATTAATCATCGACAAGCTAAGTAAAACCTTTACCTCGCCAACCCTTGAGCAACTAGAGGAATTGCCACAGCTTGAAAAATCCTATCAGCAAACGCTTAACGAACAACAAACGCAAGGCAACATCGACAAAGCAAACACCGAAAAAAACCTTATTCGCCAAATGGGCAAGGCAAAACAGCAAGACACAGGGGCGTTAAATGAGGTTAGCACCGAATTGCAAGACCTAGATGATTATTTGCAACGCCTTGATTACCTGAATAATGAAGACTTGCCAAGCAAACAACAACGCTTTATGGATTATCTCAATCAATCCTCGCAAGACAGCGTTACCCAACTGTTAACCGACATTGAGCAGGAAGTGGAAAAAATCAGTGAGCGTATCGACTCGCTGAATGATATTATGAAAGAGGTTGATTTTGAGAGCGATAAATACCTAAGACTGAATGCAAAAAAAGTGGTGCATACGAGCCTACGACAACTGCAAGACGCTCAACGCAAATTACGAGCGAAAGCTCTTAGCACCCAATCCTTTAGCATGCCCATTGAAAATGCTGATAATGAAAATTCAGCAAACAATGCCACAAACAATACTACCAACAATGGCGAAGAACATTATCAAGCCCTACAAAACCTGATTGCTCACTTGCAATTTGCCGTGGATAAAAAACACACCTTATCGGCAAAAGCCTTGCTTGACCCTCGTCACCGTTTGACCTTTTCGGTATCGGTCATGTCACGCATTGACGATAGCGAATTAGAGCAACGCACAGGTTCACAGGGCGGTAGTGGTGGCGAAAAAGAAATCATTGCAAGCCATATTTTAACCGCCTCACTAAGCTATGCCTTATCACCTAATAGCACCTCTAGGAAAACCTCTAATAACAAGAACAACAAAGCCCAAAAACCAAAATTTGCCACCATTGTCTTAGACGAGGCGTTTTCCAAAAGTTCGCCAAAAGTCGCCACTCGTATCGTTGAGGCAATCAGAGCCTTTGGCTTGCACCCGCTATTTGTCACCCCTAATAAAGAAATGCGACTACTAAGAGAACATACACGCAGTGCGGTATTGGTAATTCGTAAAGGCAACTTTGCGAGTTTGTTAAATTGTTCGTGGCAACAGATTGATGACGTGGCGAAAGGTGGTGCGAGAAGTGGGATAAAAAATGGTGCAATGGTTAGCAATTAAGTTCTACATAATAATAGTAGTATTCTCAAAACATAGATTCTATGCTTTTGTAGAGACAGGGCATGCCCTGTCTATTTTGCACATTTTAAATTTAAATGTTATGGAACGAAGGCTTATTAAGGATTGAAAGGTTACAAATACGGATAAATTGTTGGAGCTAATCCTGCTTTCCGCTCTTATCTCACCTCGTTGGGGGCGTTTGTGGTATATGGCTAGTTGCGTTCCAGACTGCGAGCGACCACCCCTAGCTATACCACACATCGCCCCTGAGGAGGGAAACAGCAAAGCACTGCTTTTGCCCCTACGCAAGACAAGAGCTGTGCTCGCGTAGGGCTCGATACCGCTACAATCAGGGCTAGCGTTCAGCATCTCGTACTTTTTCGGTTGTTTTTTGCCCCTTGAGCTCATCTTATCCAACAAAAAAGACAGGGCATGCCCTGTCTCTACGGCTTTTTACCCACCATTTTATACATGATGTTTTATTATTTTTTGAAAAATCCGTGGGTTTCATGCCCTCAACAAAAACGCCTCTATTAAAAACAGAGGCGTTTTTTATTGAGTATGATTTATCTATCCCATTGCCTTTTCTAGCAACGCCAACCCTTTATTCACATCTCCCCTGTTTGCACGCATTTGAAAACGAATTTGTGTATCAAACTCTGCTAACATCAAGGTAACCGCCTCATCTAACACTTTGTTCACGCTTACTCCACGAGATTGTGCCATGTTTTTTAGTCGAGTATGTTTTTCTTCTGTTAATCTTAAAGTCATTGCTGTCATTGTAGTTTCTCCAATAAAGTTTCAGGTAAACAAATCTCAAATGAATTAAACAATAATTCAGTATGGCGAAAGTCTTTTAAATTGCGAGTGACGATATATTTTGCCCCACTTGCTACCGCCAACTCTACTAAGTGGTTATCACCCTCATCTTTTAAGTTTGGTCGCCATATATAGTAAATTTTCGTCCATTCACAAACTGACAAAAAAGCGTCTAATAACTCATTGCGTTCTTGCAATGTTAATTTACAGCCATTAAAAATAGCATTGCGATTAATAACGTCTTCATATTCGCTAAATAAAGCAACACCGACAACAGGTTGCAATCTACCCTGTAAACAGTAGGCAACAATTTTATTTGCAGGGTATGACCCCATACAGGCACTGACTAATATGTTGGTATCAAGAATAATTTTCATAGCTACATGGTAGCATATATGCTATCATCATTGAACAGTAAAAGTGTTAATTTTAAAATTTAGTCTGTATATTGCATAAAAATATAGAAAACCAACGTAAACAAGCCGTTAATATAGGCAATAGCCATTTGATTTTTTGGCAAACCGCTAAAAATGATATGTGCTTGTTGTACAATGGCTTTTGGTAAAGTTATTTGATGACGATCTTGTAGCATAACTTGAGGCATAATTTTCTCCAATTATTAGTTTTTCCAATCCTTACTTAATTGGCATTGCTCGTTATCATAGCATAAAATCAATAACAACAATAATATGAATAACAAATTTAACTGTACAGGAATGACAGCTAAGACTTCTAATTTATCATTTTATCTCAAATTCGGGCTTTTATATCAACTTGCCTAACATCAGTGATATAATTATTTTGAAACGTAAACTCCACCACTATAAAGAATCCTTATGAAATCCCCCTACCAAATCCGCCAACAACTCAGCAAACAATGGCACAACGCCAATCATCGTATTCAGCGGTTAATTGGTGGGTTTGATGATGGTGGTAATGATAAAAACAATCAGCCCATATCTGCCTTTCCTATTAAAATCAATATCGGCAAACCTACCAACAAGAGCATTGAGCAAGACATTGCCACTGTCCGTAAGCATTTTCAAGCATGGCAAGACTTTACTAAGCTAAACATTGCCACAGTAACATGGGAAAATCACAGCTATCGAGCAACCAACAGTGTCATTTACTATCCTGCCTATCTAATCATTGACAATGTCGAGCAGTGGCAAGCCCTGTTATTAGCTGATAACGATAAGCAACAACTGCAAAAATTGCTTTATTTGCTTAATCATCAGTTTGTACAGGCGTGGCAATTTGCTCAGCCTAATATTGCTTATAAGCAATTATCGCTACTAATCCGCCAACTAAAACTCGTCAGCAACTATGATATAGACACCCTAGTGCAAGTGCTATTCATGGCAAATCTACTGTCGCCAAACTGTGCCAATGGCTCACCACTTAGGGCATTAACCCTTGAACAAATTATCAATTCTTCTGCTAACTCGTCAGGGATGTTTACCAATTACCTACCGATACTTGCAAACAACCTAGACAGTAAATTCTTTGAAAAGCATTACAAACTGCTGTGTTTATTATTAGCCACTCGTTTTGAAAATATCAGCAATAGCAAAGCAGGCTTAGAAAGTTTTTTAAACGCTGATAAAACAGGAGTGCATTGGTTATTATTGGCAGAATTTTCTCCACAACAATCCTCACAACAGCAACCACAACAGCAACCACAACGAAAGTGGCTACCTGTTAAGCAAATGCGAATGCGAGACACGGATTTAGCCAAAGCAGAAACCGTTAATAGCATACCCTTTGACAACATTCTTATTATCGAAAACGAACAATGTTTGCATCAATTACAAGCGATTGAAAATGATGGGTTTTTGAACACAGTAGCACACAGTCGTTTCGTTCACTCTAATCTGCTTGTTATTTTAGGGGCAGGTAATAATCTCAGCTGGCTTGCCAACAACGTATGGCAACAAAAACGGCTGTTCTATTGGGGGGATATTGACAGTTGGGGATTGGCGATTTTATCACAAGCAAGGGCATGGCAACCGCATATCACCGCCATCATGATGGATAAAGCCACTTTAGAACAGCACAAACAACACAGCGTTAGCGAACATAATAACTACCCCTACTTGCCGAATCACTTAACCGCAGAAGAAAGGGAACTATTTCTCCACCTTAGCAGTCAACAACAACGACTAGAGCAGGAGTATGTAGCGGTGGATTGGGTAGCAGAAAAGTTAGCAGAGAGGTTTAAGGAAAAGTTAGAGACAAGCTAATAGCAACATGATAAACATTTGTCAATGTTCACTCGCCTTGATTCAATACCTTTTCATCCAAACAATTATTAATGCACCGAATTTATTTTTATGTTATTATGAGTTCGGTTGTAAATTATAGCTCCAAAACTTGATACTTGATAATAGGAAAGTAGAGGAGAGTGGGGTGCTTATTTTATTTGCCCAAGATTTTCTATAATTTATTGCAATTTTATTATCTTATCATTTTATTATTAAACAGGACGCTTATTATGGCTGATATCGAAATTGAAAGAGAACACAGCTTTGACTTTGAAACTGCTCGTGCAAAGGCAAAGAAACTACTTGCTGGTATAGAAGAAAAAGGCATCAATGTTGACTATGTTGAAGGGGAAACTGAAGACGTAGCTAATATTAAGCAAAGTGGCGTGACTGCTCGTGCTACCTTAAATGCAGAGAAAATGCGTTTTGAGGCGGACTTGGCATTTTTAGCCAAGCCATTAAAAGGCAAAATTATTGAAATGGTAGAA
>PDWJ01005168.1_pt1 | contig 11456 bp, 9 predicted proteins | sample 1430881 | NCBI WGS metagenome assembly PDWJ01 (sample SAMN01162460, study PRJNA174530) | Oral metagenome, whole genome shotgun sequencing project. | biome: Marine environment; feature: Marine mammal; material: Swab sample of the gingival sulcus; isolation source: swab sample of gingival sulcus... | reverse complement strand
TGATCTTGCCTGTGGCCGTGTCAACGGCGGGGGTAAAGGTGCCGATATACCCGCTGGCCTGGGGAGATGCGCTTACGGTATGGGTGTCAGAGGTATCTGCATCTGTAAAATTCAGGGTGCCTGTGGCAGTATGGGGGGTGGTGTTTTCACCCGTTGCCTTGTCCACGATTTCCGTGACAGTTCCTGTTGTATCTCCGCCAGCCAATTCTGGAGAATGGTTGGGATCGGGTTCAGGTTCAGGCTCTGGTTCTGGTTCCGGCTCTGGCTCCGGTTCCGGCTCTGGCTCCGGTTCTGGTTCTGGCTCTGGTTCTGGTTCTGGTTCTGGCTCTGGTTCTGGCTCTGGTTCTGGTTCTGGCTCTGGTTCTGGTTCTGGTTCCGGTTCTGGCTCAGGTGGTTTTGGAGATTCTTCGGTTTCTGGTTTCTGGTCGGTTCTGTCTGTTGGATCCTCTATAAAATCAACTGGATTCGAGAGAAATACCTGGGGCCCAGGCAGGGCGTCTTCAAGGGGACGTTCGTCCGAGAATTGTACATCGGAAAAAGGTTTCCGCTCAATGCTGGCTTCATCTCTGCCCATGTCCTGAACATCAAAAAAATGATATCCCCCCTGGGGAATGAGATACATTTCCGAACCCCGCAAATCTTGGATGAGAACAAAGAAATCCGTACTGACGGTATTGGCATTTTTTATGTCAATATCATCGGAAAGCCCTCCATTTATTTCATGGATAGAACTGACTTCTTCTCCTTCGTAAATAAAATCTCCGGCTTTTAGAATACGAACGTTGCCGTTTTTATCAACAGCCTTGAATAACCCTTTAATATCTTTAATAAATCCGATTTTTTGTTTCATAGGATGTGAATCTCCTTATCGCGAAAAATGCCAGAAACATCTTTCATCTATGTCTATATTTTTATAGATGTTTTTTATTCTGCATCGTATTATTTGTATGGTACATGAAGGATATTGCTGTATTTTTACAAATTTTTATGATGAACAGATAGGATTTTCATTTTTGCTTGCTAAAGAATAGCAAATTATGAAAATATTATCAAGAGCCTGAAATAGGGTTCCAGTGGGTACAGCCTGAACATGTTGTGGCTGTACCCACTGGGGCTTCGGTGCTAGAGCGGTTGTAGGGATAAAGAACAACTTTGGAAGAGTGAATAGCATCTATTTTTTAGGCTGATACATGGACTTGGTGGCTTGCCAATTCTGCGGTGCCGGCACCTATGGGCTGGGACTGGATCCCAATCGGCATATCATCTGCCCGGATTGCCGGAACCTGCATCTGGCTTTTGGGGAATAAAAAGCGAATCAATATCACGGCCACGGGCCGTCCTTGGTCTATCCACACCAAGGCACAGCCCACAACAAAGATTGAAAGATCTGAGTAACCTACACAGACTTTCATATAAAAAAACGGCCCGTGGCCCTTATCGTGTTGAACTTGTTCCTGAAAGGCCGTCAAAGTGGCGATCGCCGACCGAAGACGGTTGTTTTTTCTGTTTGAGTTGAAAAATTGGCAATTGCTTCAAAATGGGGCAAGGGCGGTATTCCTTGGTGGGTATTGTCTTTTTGTTTCAGGACCAAAAAAGTTGCCTGCTGTGTTATGGCAAAGGACTCAATCTCTTTGAGGTCTTTTTTTGTGTAAAGATGTACGGTCCAGGCGGGATTCTGATCTGTCTCCATGGCTGTGTAGAAAGGTGCTCTTTTGGCGTTGGTGACAATTGTAACTGTGTTTGCGGTGTGATTTTTTACCAGCCACGCCATGGCCCTGGGCAGGGTATTGTCATTGTGCCGGATCAGGCTTAAGGTCAATACCATGGGCACCAGGATGACCAGACTCAGCAGGAGCCGAAGGCGCAAGGGCCGGGGCGTCCCAACGGCATCATTCCACATTCCTTTAATACCGGTACCGATCCAGGGGAGCAATAAAAATCCTGGCATCATTAAAAAACGGGTCGAAATATAATCCCGGGTCAGCAAGGCATAATACACTAAACCAATGAACATGGCGCCTAACATCAAAAGCCATTTCCCCTGAGCCGGGGCATGGAGGCGGCTTGCCTTGTAAAGGGGGATGCATGACAGGGGCGAGATCACTTTTAATAGGGCCTCTATGATTCCCATCATATAGATGATCAGCAGGTAATGTCGTGAAAGTTCCGCGAAATTGTAATTCCATTGGGAAAACGGCGGGTGGTTTTCAGCCTCTGATAAAAAATTGTATAGTTGATGGTATGACGTTAGAAAATCGCCGTTAAACAATGCTGCCAGCCATTGATATGCCTGATCAAAGCGATGTACCTGAAGGCCTTGAAGCCCCATGACGAACGCGATAATCATACCGGCACAAAGGGGAACCCCCAGCCAGATTAAAAGTTTTACATAATGGCGGTCCCTGGGCGCGGGGGCGGTAATGGCCTGATGGATCAGCAGGACAGTGTAGAATATGAGAAAGAGCAACCCTTCGATTCGAATGAGAATAGAAATCCATGCCAGAAAAAATGTGATGCCAAACAGGAGGAAACTGTTTTTCCGATGTGAGTTCAGCGCAATATAGATAAACCAGGCTGCAACGGATAGAAACAGCGCATCCCGGCTTACATAAAGTGACCATTCGTTGAGCTTGGGCAGCAAGGCAAACATCATGCAGGCCCAGAACGCCGCTTTGATGTCGAATAATTGTTTTGTTAAAAGGTAGAGGGGAACGGTGGCCAGCACCATGCTGGTGATGGCAATAAAATAGGCGGCATTGAACCAGTTTGGGATGAAGGCATGGGTTAAAGCCAGCAATAGGGAGTAGGCTGGCATGGGGAACATGGCCAGTCCCGCAGTCATGTCCCCCGCAGCAAAATGCATTGCAACCGTGATATACAAGGTGCCGTCCATATTTATGGTGCCGTCATGAAGTTGCGACAGCAAAAATAGTTTAATGCCTAAAGATACCGCCAAGGGGATCCCAAGGCAGAGCAGATTCAGTGTTCCGTCACTAGAATCACCCGGCAGGGTTAATTTGGCGTTCGGCATATGGCGGATTCCTCCATAAGTGATTTAAGTTCAAGATAGACATCTTTGGGTGTGATGGCTTTCATACACTGATGGTCATGGCATTTCCGTTGGTTGCACGGTACACAGGACAGGTCCGTTTTCTGGATGACCCTGCCGTAAAAAGGACCGGTACGTCTGGGATTGGTGGGGCCAAAGAGCGCCACAAGATCTGTACCAAGGGCTGCGGCAAGATGCATGGCCCCCGTATCACCGGTAATAACGCACCTGGCATTGGCAAGCACTTCAACCAGTTGGGGAATCGATGTTTTGCCGGTAAGATCAATGATGTTACAATTGGCTTTACCACCAATGATTTCAGCCCGTTGAAGATCATCGGGGCCGCCTGTCAGCACTGGCTGGAGGTTGAATCTTGTGTCGATGAGATCCGCAAGCACTGCAAAATGGTCCGGCGGCCATATTTTGACCGCTCTTGATGCGCCAATATTCAGTACAATATAGGAGGTGGGCAGGCCGGACGGCAGGTTGTGGGGGGACCTTGGGATCCTCCACGATACCTCTGCTTTGGGAACGCCCAGATATGCTGAAAATTCAAAATACTGAAGGAGCATATGCGCCTGGGGATCAGACGGCGGTATCCTGTCAAAAGGGAACAGCCATGTTTGCTCTTTGCATCTGTCTGTATCAAATCCAATTCGACGGTGACTTCTGGCGGCCAGGGTAAACAGTGATGATTTGAGTATGCGCTGGAGATCCAGTGTGACATCGTATTGTTTTTTACGGATGTGTCGGAGTGCATGGGGCAGGGAATGTTTTAGTTGTGTTTTATCAAACAGGATCGCTTTATTCACGCAAGGGTGGTTGGCAACAAGGGGGTAACTCAACGGGGCAACCAGCCAGTCAATTTCCGCATTAAAGTGTTTTTTTAAATTGACGGCAAGGGGCAAGGTGTTGACCACATCACCTAACGCGCCGAGTTTTATCAGTAAAATTTTCATGGTATATCCTCCCCGTTGATTCTTGAACCGCGTCAGGTCAGCGCAAGGGCGCCAAGGGGGCGTGGCAGGTTATATTTATGGATAGCCCTGGCCCATCTGTCCTGGTAGGCTGCTGCTAACCGGGGGGTATGGTTTGCATACCGGCGGGCTTTATCAAAATCAATGATAAACACCGTGTCTGTGTTATCCAGGATAATATTGCCCGGATGGAGGTCTACATGATGTATTCTGTGTTGTATCAGACGCACTATATTCCTTGATATTTCTGGTATAAAGGTGAGTGCTTGTTTTGGATTCTCCCGGCAAAGGGCGGCAAACGACCGGTACCCTTCGATCTTTTTTGTGACCAGCCATGTTTTATAAAGCCAAGATCGTGTTGCAGCGTATGCCACTGGAACAGGTACACGAACCCCGGCGTTTTGGGCGACAATCAAAAAATCGAATTCCCGATGTGAGCGAATCGAACCTAAGTTTAAATACCTGTCCTGGTTGATCCGGGATATCAGGCCGCCCCGCTTGTAGGATTTTATGACAACCGGCCCTGTCTCCGGCAATGCGGTGAATCGGACAGCGGCCCTGCCTTCCAGCATGGCGGTGGTATTCGACGACGGGGCATTGAAACAATGGGTTAACCGTTCCAAGCTTTGAGTGCTCAATGGGTATTGAGACCCAAAGACGTAGGAATGGTGGCGCATTCGATAGATCGCTGTCACGTGTGGTTTGCCTGAATTATTTTTTCAATGCCGGGAATGTCTTCGGGGCGGTCAACACTTGGGGAATCATGATCGGTAAGAACCACTTTAATGGGATACCCATATTCAAGAACCCTGAGCTGTTCCAGTTTTTCCGCAGATTCCAGCACCGAGTGGGGAAGGGTGGTGATGCGATCTAAAAATTCTTTTTTATAGGCATAAAATCCCAGGTGCTTGTAAATGTCTGCATGGGTGCCGGTGTCTCTTATAAACGGGATTTGTGAGCGTGAAAAATAGAGCGCAAATCCATTTTTATCAAATGTTACCTTAACATTTCCTGGATCCAGAGCCGCCGCAGCATTATCAAGTTTGATGGCAAGGGTGGACATGGATAATTCCGGATCCTCGTTAAAAGGGACTGTCAGCTGATCAAGGCATTCGCAGTTGAAATGGGGCTGGTCTCCCTGGATGTTAACAATGATTTCGTCGGGTCCAAGATTCAGCAAATTCGCTGTTTCAGCAACTCGGTCTGTACCCGATCTGAGGCTGTCGGAGGTCATGACCGCCTCTCCGCCAAATCCTTGAACCCGTTTTCGTATACGGTCATCATCGGTTGCAACGATGACCCGCTCAATGTGTTTTGCCTTGCTTGCCTGCTCATAGGCCCTTTGAATCAACGGTTTCCCTGCAATCATGGCCAAGGGCTTGCCATTAAAACGCTTTGAACCGAATCGAGACGGTATTACAGCAATGCTCATAGTAATAGATGATCCTTAAATTTAGGTAACAAGCTGAATATTCAGCAGAAGATAAATATCATAAAATCATGAGATTCTGCAAGACCGGCTCAAAGGTGTTCGTTCATAAATAGTCTGCCAATGGTGTGGATGGAAAGAAAATGGTGTTAGCGGCGGTGCCGTTGTTCCAGCCGAACCTGACGCAACTGGTACATGCGGAGGATATCTCGACCCATGGCGTTTATGGTGTGGTGCTGCTTGATGTAGTCTCGAATGGCCGCAGCACGCTCGATCTGGTCTGATTTCTGGCCGGAAACAGCTGCTGCTGTCATTTGTTCTAGGGAGGTATCCTGCCCGTTATGATCGTGGTGAATACCCAAGGCCCGGTTGATAAATTCGGTTATTTCACTGTGATGCGGTGCAATCACGGGGCATTGTGCATACATCATCTCTAAAAGGTGGCGGGGAATACCACAGGCCGGCCGCCTATTGTCGTTGATAGACAGGTGCACCATGAAATCCAAGGCCCGATACAAAGACCAGGCCCCTTCATTGATCTCCAGGAAATGAATTCTGCCGTGTGTCGCGTTGACCATGTCCTGTTTAAAGGCTGCTGAAACGGATTGATCCCCAGTTGAAATGACCAGCATATGCCAGGAGGATTGTGGGGGAATGGCATCAAATATCTGTAATATTCTCTTGCCCATCCGGTTTAATGGTCTCTGGCTGGTGAGGCCCATAAACCGGGTGGCCGGCGGCAGCTCAAGTTTTGAGGAGATTGCTTTTTGGGCGTCGGCGTTAGACAAGAGGTCCTGCGGCACTGTGATTCCTTGAGGAATGGAAAAAATACGGATATCATTGATGTTGAATTTTTTTTGAAGCCGGGGAATGGCTCGGGGGCTGTCCGTAAATGTATAATGGCAGTATTGATTGTATTTTCGTTTACTGTGCCATAGGTTTGTTATGTCACAATCGGCATGCTGGGACATGATCCTGCAAGGCACCCCTGTTTGCCTGGCGGCTTTGAGAACGAGCCGGGCATCTACGCTGCCATGGCAATTGACGGCAAAAGGCGTTTCTGTGGTAAACAGTTTTTTTAGCTGGGCATATTCCCCAAAACGGGCCAGCAGGTTAAATGACAATGGGTATACCCGGTATCCCATTTTTTTGGCCCGCAGGAACAGGGGGCTGTTGAATGGCGCAATAACCATAATTTGGTGGCCTTGTTCTACCATCCAGTGCGCCTCTTTGAGAATTCTTTCCTCGGGAGCACCCCAGTTGGTCCGGCTGGAGGTATGAACGATTTTATAAAAAGATTTAAGGGCCAATCAGGTTCGCCTTTCTCATTATGGGTCATTGTGAATTGCAGCCATAGGCCGACTGTGCCTTTGGCCAACGGGAGCCCCGCAACACCTCATGAAAGAACCAAATGGGGGCAGCGCTCTTTCATTAAAAAGTAAACGTAGATACCACACTCTCAGTAATGTGATCAAGACAGATCCAAATAAATTGACTTTCAGTGTGTCGCTGCCTATAACCGCCACGGGCGGACCTGGTTTTTCACTTCGGTTCGCCCACAACAAAGATTGAAAGATCTGAGTGAATTACACAGACTTTCTTACAAAAAAAACGGCCATGGACGGACCGGGGCTTTTACCGGTTTTAAAGAAAAAATAAACGTCCCATGGGTTGTGTCACGTTGTGGCGAAAGATATTAAAGGGGGGGGCGTATCGTCCGGTACCAGGATAAAAAAGATGGCTGAACATCTCTACATTCACGTTCCCTTTTGTCTTAAAAAGTGCAGATATTGTGATTTCTATTCAGAAGCGGATCTGTCATTGGTGGATGCCTATGTTGCCGCCCTTGTGCGGGAGATCGAACTGAGGGCATCACAAGGGGGCGCAGCGGAGCGCACACCTTTAAAGACAGTTTATTTTGGCGGGGGAACACCGTCGGTGTTGCCCGAGGCGGCCATTGAAAGAATTTTGGCCGCAGTGTGTCAGCACTATGATCTGGCCCCTTTACCGGAGATTACCCTTGAAGCCAATCCAGGAACAGTGGATAAAATATACTTGAAACGCCTGTACGATCTGGGGATCAATCGACTGAGTCTGGGGGTTCAGTCCTTTGATGACAAAAGACTTGCGATGCTGGGAAGAATTCACACCGCCGATGAGGCAGCCCATGCCATAGAAGCGGCCCACTCTGCTGGATTTGAAAACCTGGGACTGGACTTGATATATGGACTCCCTGGAGATAGTGAGGCTAACTGGCAGCGGGAATTGGACCGCGCCCTTTTGTTTTGTTCGGCGCATCTGTCCTGCTATATGCTGACCATTGAGCCAGACACGCCCCTCTATCGAGACTGCAAGGCCGGGCGATTTTTCCCCATGGCAGCTGCCGCCCAGGTGGATTTATTCAACTTGACCGCCAATTATCTTACAAATGCCGGATATTATCAGTATGAGATTTCCAACTTTGCAAAGGAGGGCGATTGGGTGTCTTGCCATAATTCTGCCTATTGGAAAATGGTATCCTATTCAGGATTTGGGCCATCGGCCCATTCCTATACCGTTAAAGAGAATAAAGCGGGCACGTTAGAATATCGGCGGTCATGGAATGTATCCGATCTGCAAGCATATATATCTGATTTGTCCAAGGCGGCCTTGAGTCGCCTGCCAGTGGCCGATGTCGAGGTGTTGTCGCCAGTCCAGCAGATGGTGGAATATATCATGGTGGGGCTTCGCACCGCCCAAGGAATTGATATTCGTGGGTTTGATAGCATTTCCGGCGCATCGTTTCATCGAGATTGCAGCAATTTGGTGACTCGGTTAATTCAAGGCGGCCTGGGCCGCTTGTCAGACAATGGCTCTTTTTTCGGCTTGACCCCAATGGGGTGGATGCGGCTGGACAGCATTGTGGAAGCCTTTGCTCAAAAGCTTCCCGATGAATCGTGTGTCGCCCGGAAGTAATGCGTTAATGAAAATTTTTACTGTTTAAAATGGGGTTTGGTATTGCTGGCTGTAAGGCACAGGGCCCTCGTATCTATACCTGACGTCGCAGCTGCCTGTGATCTCCTACCCGGATCGTCAGGTGGATGGCATCGAAATATTCAATCAGGGGAATGACGAATTTTCTTGAAATACCGGTCATCTCCTTGAATTCCGGTGTTGTAATTTTCCCGTTGGCTTTTAAAAATGCGATGAGTTTGGTTTCAAGGTCGGCAATGGTCGAGGCCCCGAAAAAGAGGTCATCCTTGGTTTTGACCACCTGTTTTTCATCGATCAGCATTTGAAGCACATCCTTGGCCGTTTTCTGGTCCAGATCAAGGTCTTGGCAAATGGTTCGAAAAAAGGGCGGCGTCAGTCCCGAGGTGTTGTAAATGCTTAAGATCTTTTCTTTGAGTTCATGCTGATCCACCTGGAGCGCCACTTTGAAGTCGGCCAGCTTAACCAGGTTTTTGTCCTGTATAATGGCGTTCTCCTTTTCCAGGCGATTAAACAGGATATTGAAGAACCGGTTGTCATCTACATATTTGAATTTGGATTTCAACTCCTGTGTGGGCATGCCTTCCTTTAATGGGTTGGCGTCGTGATAGGCCTGCAAAAGGGTCAGGGATTTTTCTTTAAACGTGTCAAAAACAGTGCCATGAACATAGATCTGCTTTTCCTTGTCCGTTTGAATAATTTCTTGACGGGCCAGCAATTTCTGGAGGGTGGCGGCCAGTTTTTTATCTGGAATATTTGACATGACCCGCAGCGCCGTTAACGACAGCCCGGTCACCCCTTTTTGAAAAAGGAAATAGGAAATGATTTTCTCATGATCCTCGGTGAGCAGGTCAGACAAACCCTGGATCACAACAGGATCGTTGCGTTTGTGCTTCTGGGAGGCCGGATTGAGGATGGCACCGCCGCCAATGGTTTTGACCGGTGAATAGGAGCGAATCACATAGCGGTCGTCTTTGATACAGCAGACTGGCGATTCCAGACGAAACTGCACCGGGGCAGTGTCGCCGGGCAGTAATTCCTCCCGGTCCAGCAGCACCATGTAACCAAGGATTTCACTGGTCCCTGAATGGAACCGAACACGGGTCCTTTGTTTTGCAGGTTTGGCATTGCTTTTCAGGTAGTGGAAGTCGGCATCCACCATATAGCTCTCAATGAGTGTGGCCGGAGAGGATAGCACATCTCCCCGAAGAACCAGCTCCCGATCCAGCCCCTGGAAATTGATGGCGGTTCGGGTGCCAGCGGCAGCCGCGTCCACACCACTGGAGTGGACTTGAATCCCTCGGACTTTAGAGGTGATTTTTTTGGGATACACCATGATGTCATCCCCCACATGGACCTGGCCGGAGATCAGGGTGCCGGTGATGACGGTGCCAAATCCTTTCATTGAAAACACCCGGTCTACGGGGAGACGGAACACAGATGAGTATTTACGTTCCGGTAATTGGCTGCATATCTTTTCAAGGGTGGTCGTGAACGTATCCAGCCCTTTGCCAGTGGCCGATGACACCGGCACAATGGGTTTGTCTTCAAGAAAGGTGTCCTCCACAAAATCATTGATATCATCCAGGGCCAGTTCAAGTAGATCCTCATCCACCAGATCGGTCTTTGTCAGTGCGATCATGCCGTGGCGGATACCCATGAGATTACAGATCTCCATATGCTCCCAGGTCTGGGGCATTACCCCTTCATCCGCAGCAATGACCATGACCACCACATCAATGCCTGAAGAACCTGCCACCATATTTTTTACAAATTTTTCATGGCCGGGCATATCCACAATACCGATATGTTGTCCGCCGGGAAGATCCAATGCGGCAAATCCCAGTTCAATGGTAATGCCCCGTTCTTTTTCCTCTTTGAGTCGGTCTGTTTCAACGCCGGTCAATGCCTTGACCAGGCTGGTTTTTCCATGATCAATATGTCCTGCAGTACCTAAGATTATATTGTCCACAAATATGTTCCGTTACGCTTTGGGTTTTCTCAAAAAGCTCATGCCGTATGCCAGGACCACCAGGATGATGCCGACCCCCATACCGTAAAAAATACCCCAGTCCGGCTTGAACAGCCGGGTTAAAATGATGCCAAAGGCCAGCCCCATGATCAACCGAATAGTAAAAATGATCAATGCATTCATATATGGATACCTCATTTGTCGTCGCAATGTGTGTCGACAAGGATAATAGTCAAACCCGAATGTCAGGTCAATCTTTTAATCATGAATAAAAATAAAAAAGGACTTGCAAAGTGGGACCGCTTTTGCTATCGTAGCTTGGTTTTTGCGGTGGGTGTAGCTCAGTTTTATATGAAAGTCCGATGCAAACCCATTCGGTTCTTTCGATATTTGTTGTGGGCGAACCAAGGTGAAAAACCAGGTCCGCCCGTGGCGGTTATATGAAATTCTCAGTAACTTAACTGAATTACTTTCTTGTTTTGTTGTGGGCCAACGCCTGGAATTCGATAGACCACCAGGGGCAGCCCGTGGCCGTTCTTAAAGTCAATTTAAGAAGGTTGGATCAGGTTTAAATACAAATCCCCTCGAGAATCAAGGCACTGCGGAAGACAGATAACATTATTCCGACAGGGCCTTATTTTATTTATGGGGCTTTAAAATCGCTTTTAAAGACCCACCATCAACTTGAAAAAGGGTGATTTTAAGTGTTGCACGTTCAAAAATCCTGGCATATTCTGGCCAGGTAAACACCTGTTCATTTATTCCTTTTAAAAGATCTCGGATCGTGGTTTCATCCTCAAGATGATCATTCACCGGTTCACACATAATGGCGATAAACCCATTGGGTTTAAGTAGTATTTTGAGATTGTTGATTAATTTTTCGGGCGCCGCAAAGTGGTGCAGGGCACTAAAAATGACAATCGAATCAACGCTATTATTTTTGTACTGTTTTTCCTTTCACAGGGTCATCGCATGTAAAAAAAGGCCTTGTTCCGGGAAATTATAACATGCAGCAATTTTTCGATTTCAAACCTTATTTTGTTGTTTTTATATAACTTT
>PDWJ01004875.1_pt1 | contig 11457 bp, 9 predicted proteins | sample 1430881 | NCBI WGS metagenome assembly PDWJ01 (sample SAMN01162460, study PRJNA174530) | Oral metagenome, whole genome shotgun sequencing project. | biome: Marine environment; feature: Marine mammal; material: Swab sample of the gingival sulcus; isolation source: swab sample of gingival sulcus... | reverse complement strand
TTCATCCATCACAATCACATCTGATTCGAGCGAAAGCGCCTTGGCAATTTCGACAATCTGCTGATACGCGACACCGAGCGTAGACACTTTTGTCCTCGGATCCAGCTTCACATTGAACGGCTGCAAGATCTCGGAAACTTTTTCATACATTTTTTTCCAGTCGATCAGCTTGGTTTTTCCTTTGAGCTGCTCTCTGCCCAGAAAAATATTTTCCGCCACAGAAAGGTACGGTACGAGGTGTAATTCCTGATAGATGACGCTCACACCATAATCGAGCATGGCTTTTGTCCCGGATGCGGAAAGTTTCTGACCCTTCCACCAGATGTCACCGCTGTCAGCACGATGTACTCCAGCAAGAACTTTAATCAGTGTTGATTTCCCGGCGCCATTTTCCCCGACCAGCGCATGGACTTCACCCCGTTTTAACTCTAAATCAACATTATTCAGGGCTTTCACTCCTGGAAATGCTTTACTGATCCCCCTCATTTGTAAAATATATTCATCGCTCATGGTATTGAGACTTCCTTGTTGGGCCTTTTCCCCTGCTCTCTAATAGTAGAGCAGGGGAATACGATCTGAGAGGACGAATGACTACTCGACTTTGTGTTCAGCCTCATCAAGGTTATCGCGACCAATAACCACAGGCGTGATATAGACTTCTTTTGAAGGAGGCATGGTTCCGTCTTTGATATACTCTACGAGGTAACGTAAACCTTTTCTGGCTTGTTCCCCAGGAAATTGTTCAATTGTTGCCCCAAGCTTGCCTTCTTTGATGTAGGCCAGGGCATCAGGAATGGCATCATAGCCGATAGTAACCACTTTCGACAAGTCAACACCGGCAGCTTCCATGGCCTCAACAGCTCCCAGGATCATCTCATCATTCGCGGCGAAAACGGCCTGAAAGTCCTTATGCACCTGTAACAGGTTTTCCATGACCGATTGTCCCATCGCCCGCTCAAATTTGGCGGTCTGGCTGGCAAGAATCTGAATATCTGTTGTTCCGATAACTTCATCGAAACCGGTACTCCGTTCGATGGTAGGTGATGCACCGGGAGTTCCTTCTAATTCCAGCACCTTTCCCTTTCCCCCGAGTTTTTCGGCGACATATCGTGCTGCAACACGTCCACCTTCAACATTATCAGCGCCGACATGCACCAAAACATCACCACCTGCAACCTTCCTGTCAACTGTTACCACAGGGATCCCGGCTTTGTTCAACGCTTCAATGGCCGGAACAAGGGTATCCTGGCCGATCGGGGCCATTAAAACGCCATCCACGCCCCTCACGATGAAAACTTCGACAACTGACAACTGGTTTGCCGCGACATTGTCAGCATCAATGGCATGCACTCCCACGCCGAGTTTTTCAGCTTCATCCATCACATTTTGCTGCAGATAGACAAAGAATGGGTGAGATAAGGACGGTAGCGCTAATCCAATCTTAATGAAATCTTCCTTTTCAGCAAAGACTCCTGACGGGATCAGAAATGCAGCAACGAGCAAAATGATATAAAGCTTTTTCATACTGTGTTCTCCTTTGAAAAGTTTAGTTGGTTGTTACACATTTGTTAGTTACACCACAGAATTTCACCATCTGTACCGATCATGTTTACCCCTCACAATCACCTCCTTTACGATGCTTCCGGCTATGAAAATGCATCGGTTCCGCCCGCAGCGTTCTCATAGGTTCTCATAGTATATTCATAATGTGACTAAACGTCAGGTCCAAAATGTTTGAGCATCACTAAATGATCGACACTGCTATGATTGGTTATAACAACGCCTTCTTTGGCCGCGTCTGCGGTCACAAAAATTTCATCGCGTGTCAACTCGCCAAAACGAATCATGGCCGGAGACTCGATTGTCAACGGGCCGGCTGTACCGTGGCCCTGAACGATAATCGCCCCATAGGCTCCGCTGTCTGTGATCGTCACACTCTGCTTCGGGAGAATAGTAAGTTCTTTGGCGCTGAAATAGTCTGATTTATAGACGATATGATATTCTTCATAGCCTTCAGCCCGCATATCTTCCACTGGCTTCACCGGTTTCGGTTCCAAATAGTGATTGGCGTAAAAATTCGGATCGACATTGGCTTCCCAATCAAGCATTTCCATGATATAATCGAGATCCTGTTTATGCTCATCCGGCACATCTTTGACCAGCAGATCCCAAGGCGTATACATATCCCACACCAACGACTGAAACATGGCAAACACGTCAGATGCGCGTTGCGGTTCATACGTCAGGTAAGAGCCCGGCGCATGCAAAATTCCCGGCGGCACATCCCAGCCGGTTCCGGGTTTAAGCTTATAGGCGCGTGAAAGATACAGGATTCCATTATCCCCTTGATCCCAATTTTCCAGACATTTTCTGACATCGTCTTTTGTAGTGCCGGGGTTCAACCCGAAAAATGTGTACGGGAAATATCCGCCATGATTATTCAGTTGCGGCGGGAAATAATAGCCTTCTGGCTTACCCTTTTGTCCGACTCGCGCAGCAGTCTTATCGTCCTGATGCATGTGATGCGGGAGCGGCTCTTCATTGTCAAAAAATTTGCTGAACATGGTCCAGCCGCCATACTTCTCCATCACCTCTTTACTGAGAAGATCGTTGCCCATAAGCTCTATGGCGTCTTTCAGTAAGACCTTTTCAATGTGGGATCCATCCTGGATGTAGATGTAGCTCAAGCCTTCATCCGGTAAAGTTTCCGGGCCATTGTCAGCTTTGGTAGTTGAAGCGAACCAGCGTTCATCGATTCCACCGCGATGGGCTCCAAAGGCATAGTAGTCTTGTGGGTGTAATTTCAAGCGTTTCCCTGGAATACAAAATTCTCGCGGCACCCAGTTCGGCGCTAAACGGAAGATTCCTTTACCTTGTTCAAGCGCATTTTGTACGATTTGTTGTGATGTAGCCATGCTTAAAACCCCCTAGGTATAGTGTTATTTAATGATTATAGATGGAACAACATAAATAGCAATAATGAATAATGGTTGCATAATTGATTCTTTCTATACAATCGATTGTATACTATAAAATTCTTGCTGTTGTCTCGCGCGCGACGAGAGTCGGTTCGAGCACGACCCGTTTTTCGTCCAGAGCAGCATGCTCTTTTTGCATGACGATCATTTTGACCGCCTTTTCGCTCATCGCCTGAAAGGGCTGTTTTATGGTACTCAACTCCGGAGTTAGAATTTTTGCCAGACTCACATCATCCATCCCCAGGACAGACATATCTTCCGGGACATTTAGGCCTCTTCGATACAGTTCCTTGATTACGCCGGCTGCCATCAGGTCATTATGCGCCCAAATCGCCGTAACTTCCTTATGATTTTGCAAGATCGACATTGTCCCCCGCACCCCGGATTCCAATTTAAAATCGCCCTCGAATATCAACTCATCCTGAAGGAGGACATGATGGCTTTGTAGAACATGCCGAAACCCTCTAATGCGTTCCCGGCACAAAGCGATATTGAGCGGGCCTGAAATACAGGCGACGTGTTGATGTCCTAAATCAACAAAATGTCGTGCTGCCAGTTCTCCGGCTCGATAGTTATTCAGCACAACACTCGGAATACTTTCGTCCTCTAATACGCGATCGATAATGACAATAGGAATATTCCGTTCGTGAAGAATTTTGAGGACTCGGCTCTCGTCAGAAACTCTCGAAAAGATAATACCATCGACACTCCTGCGGATCAGGCTGTCGATGAACCGCTCTTCGATATCGGCATTATCATGATGATTGCCTAGAATGAGGTTAAACTCGTGACTTGCTGCGCTTTCTTCGGTATACTTGATAATATTGGCAAAAGCATGCAGAGGGATAAATTCAGGGACAACAAGGCCGATGAAATGGCCGCTTCGCAATCGCAAGCCCTTTGCGAGTAAATTGGGCCGATAGTTCAACTTTTTTATCGCTTCTTCTACACGTTTTTGGGTGCGTTCATCAACCGGAATTTTCTGGCTGATGACCCGGGAAACCGTGGAAGGAGAAACCCCAGCCAGCCTGGCAACATCTTTCATCGAACTCATATTTGAGCATTCCTGATAAATTTTATCGATGATCCATAATGACAACGATTGTGCAATCGATGTCATCCTATAAAAATGTTGTCAAGTAAAAAATGAAACCTTTCTTGCAAAAAATTATTAACGACGCATTTTAGGAGGCTCGATTCACCATGACATGGATAATTATTACGACTTTGCTACAATTTGCCGTAATTTTCCGCAAAAATTATATTTTTTTCTATTTTTTCTGAAATATTTCTTGCATTTTTTCAAAAAATAGATTATTGTAACATTTACTCGCCAATATATAAAATTACTTCACATACATGATTGAGTCGCTGTCGAGCATCTCAGGATAATTTCAATAATCCCGAAGTTCCAAAGAGCGTGATATGGGAAAAGATACGTCAAAGATTACGCTGGAAGAGATTGCAGAAATGTCTGGGGTTTCAATTTCAACCGTTTCTCGAGTTATTAATAATTCGAGATCGGTAGGACGAGATTCTGAAACCAAAGTAAGAAAGGCAATGGAAGATTTGGGAGTGAAACCCCAGGAGCGTATAAAGCCTCGTCAAAGACCACTATCGGTGATTATGATCATGCCAGATACGGATAATCCGGCTTTAGCAAAGATAGAGGCTGGCGCCCGAAAAGAAGCTGAACGATTAGGATTTTCATTTCTTATTGTTCGGCTCAACGATGAGCCTTGGACTCAAAATCCCAGTATACACATGCTGAGTCATATCCCTGTAGATGCGATCATCATCCGCCCTCACCAGATAGATCCTACTGATGTGCGAGGATTGTGTGGTTGCCGGTCTATACCAGTCGTTGTACTGGAGCGCATTATGCAGGTCCCATATGTTCATAGTATTGATACGAATAGGGAAAGCGGTATGTATCAAGCGACCAAGTATCTTCTGAACCTGAACCATCGCAATGTCGCTTATATTGCTGCGCACATGGGAGAATTTTCTATTCCTCCTTTAAGAGGAGTACAACGAGCTCTTTATGATGCGGGCCTGTCTCTTGATACAGACTTTTTGCGGTGGTGTGCACCTTCTATTGAAGGAGGCTTTCAGGCAGCCAGTTCTTTTCTCCAGGGGTTGTCCGGGAAACGCCCCAGCGCTATTTTGGTATACAGCGATTTTCTTGCCATCGGGGTGATGCATGCGGTTCAGACATTAGGTTTCAAAATTCCGCAAGATATTTCAGTAGTGGGCTTTGATAATAATTGCTTCAGCCTTCACATGAACCCTCCATTAACGACGGTTGCTCATCCTCAGCAACACATGGGCCAGTTAGCTGTTAAAAAGGTCCATGAAATGCTCAGTAGAAAGGCGGATGAGCAAGAGGGCTTTACTTTGTTGGAATGCCCATTAATGGTTCGGAAATCAACAGGCCCATGCAAGATGGAAGGATCTTTCACAAAAAAATAACTATAAAAAAGCATTGCTTGTTGGGCCTTTCCGCCCAAAGCTGATGATATCACACGTGATATGTGGTTAAAATCATGCTAAGGAGGTGATGTGTGGGGATTATAAAAAGATAATGTTGTATTTGTATGAGTTATATAGCAGGCAGAGCTAAGGAACGTGTCTTGACGCAAACTGATTGACGTTGGCGGAGTGGCCGGGAAACGACCTATTGTAAATGGCAATATTCTGAGAAAACTTGGTACGTTGGTGTAACGTCCCAAAACCAGAAAGTCTATATTTATCATGAATATTTCCTCTGATAATTCGTTAATTTTCTGGGAGCTTTTAACACAAAAAATTAAGGAGAAGACACATGAAAAAATTATTTATAGCAATCCTGATAATGGGACTGATGGCCATTAATGTTCCGACAGCAGCATCACAAGAGCCAATCGTCCTGACATTTGAAACATCTGTTTATGTTGAAGAACCCCATAAAAAAGCGATCGACGCACTTGTGGAAGCATATAATCAGAAAAATCCAAATGTGAACATCGAGATTTATGGAGCAGGGTATGCAGATTTTTGGAATAACCTCACGACGGAAGTGATGGCAGGAAATGAAGCTGATATTGTCCAGGTTTATACGGAAAATATTGCAACGTACAATGCATTAAGGCCAGGAGGAGCCTTTGTGGAGCTTGATCGCTTTATGGAAGGGACCGATTTGGCTAAAAATTTAGTCGCACAAAAATTCTGTGTTCTTGAGGGGAAGACTCTAGCGTTATCAAATTATGCTTGGGGAACGACAGGCATATTCTACCGGAAGTCAATGTTTGAAGCGGCAGGAGTGGATCCTGAGTCTCTCCAAACCTGGGATGATTTTGTGGCGGCTTCGGCAAAACTCACAACAGAGAACCAAGCGGCAATGGGGATTCTGGCAAGTTCACACGCATTTGTAATATCTGAGTATAACCGGTTTTTAGGAAGGGTTGTTAGTAACGGACTCTATTTCCCAAACGGAGAATCTGCCCCATATACAGCGGATCAAATTCAAACAAACAACGAAGCAAATGTTTGGGCCGCAACGCAATGGCAAGACTATATGAAAAATTATGGCAAACCTGTCCCGGACAAAAAGGATTCGCGAGAATTGTTCTGGAATGGGAATGTTGCTATCAATTTTGACGGCCCCTGGTTTATCGGAATGAGTGCCTCGAAAAGTGAAGAGGTCGTAAATGATATTGGCCTTATTCCACAACCGGCGGTCGTATATAATGGTGAAACATATAAACCGAACCCCTCGATCTATCCATTAGTCGCGATGATAAGCAAGAACAGCGAGCATCCCGAAGAAGCATGGGATTTCTTGCAATGGATGGCTGGCGAAGAAGCTCAGGCATTGATCGCTCAATGTGGTATGATCCCGAGCAATAAAACTTATGCGAGCTCTGAAAGCTATACAAGCATGTATCAAATGGGAGGTTTGTTTAATGAGTTCTTAGCAAACAATTATGCAACTCCCGTAAGTGATCCTCAGATTCCACAACTTGGGGAGCTGACTCAAATCATGATTGATGCCGCTCAAGAAATGTTCGTAGGCGGAGCCGATGTGCAGACAACGCTGGATGATGCTGTTGAGCGATTAAAAGATGTCATGAACAGATAATTCATTAAGAATTTTGAGATAACTGTCCACGCGATCCATTATTGCGAGGGCAGTTATCTCTCCAAGCACAATTGAATAAATTGGCAGGACTGTCTGCATAATGAAAGGCTTACGGATGAAACGCAAAAATCTATTACAACAGAGCCAAATGGCTGGTTATTGGTTTGTTATGCCGCTTGTCATTATTGTAGTAGTGTTTTTAATATACCCTATTATAAAGGCCGCTTTAATGAGTGTGCAATATTGGTATATGCCAAAACCAAGTCCTGAAGGAAATTACTTTGTTGGTCTGGAAAACTATGAAGCCGTCTTGACATCAAAATATTTTCATAGGTCACTAAAAATAACAGTTCTCTATATTATAATTACAGTCATTGCGCGTTTTCTACTTGGCCTTGGAACGGCGATATTACTCAATGTAAAATTCACAGGCAGAGCATTGGCTAGAGCCCTGGTGATTATTCCCTGGGCTGTTCCAGAAGTTGTGGCATGTTTGACTTGGGTGCTGATGTATGATAAAGATTTTGGCATTGTCAATTATATTTTGACAAACATAGGGATCCTTGATGCAAATTTAGCCTACTTGATGAACCCCAACATCACGTTGCCGGCTGCGATGGTCGTAAATATATGGAAAGGGTTTCCTTTTGTAGCAATCATGTTACTTGCCGGGCTGCAAAGCATTCCAGGGGAATTATACGAAGCGGCTACAGTAGACGGCGCAAACACATGGCAAAAATTCAAAAAAATTACTCTTCCATCACTTAAGCCTGTTTCTGCAATTGTGCTTTTGCTGTTAGTTGTTTGGACCGTTAAAGACTTTGGTATTATATACTTGCTTGCAAGAGGGGGACCATCGAGAGCCACAGAGATTCTAACAGTATTTACCTACCAGCAAGCATTCAAATTTTTTGATTTTGGGAGGGCATCCGCCTCCGGTATGATCATGCTGATTTTTTCAATGCTCTTTACCTTCTTTTACCTAAAAATGTTAAAAGGAGGTGAACTCTATGAATGATTACTTATCAAAAATGGTGACGATCTTCCTCATATTAGTCGTATGTTTATTCGCAGTGTTCCCTTTTATTTGGATGCTATCGACATCATTCAAACCACCTGAAGAAGTGTATAAAGAACCGACTCTTTTCCCGGAGAAACCAACCCTCAAGGGGTATATAGATACGTTAACGAAAAGCACGAAAAACTTCAGCTTCTTGCAATGGGGTAAAAACAGCCTTATCATATCCGTCTGTACAACGATATTTTCACTGATTGTTTCAACGTTAGGTGGATATGGGATGTCGCGCTTTCGATTTAAAGGCAGAGGGAGCCTAGGGTATATCATCCTCATGACGCAGATGCTACCCGGGTCGTTGCTAATTCTACCGTTATATATTATCATGATAAATCTAAATTTACTCAATTCATTGATTGGGTTAATCTTTGCATATACGACATTCTCTGTACCATTTTGCACATGGATGATGAAAGGGTACTTTGACACCATTCCTGTCTCGCTTGATGAAGCAGCTATGGTGGATGGATGCAATAGGATACGCACATTCTTCAATGTGATACTTCCATTAACAAAGCCAGGTTTGGCAGCCACGGCAATATTCTCCTTTATCGCAGGCTGGAATGAGTATCTCTTTGCGAGTCAGTTTGCGCAATCCTATGATAAATGGACATTACCTGTAGGGCTTGCAAGCTTTTCCGGGCAATATACGACCAATTGGGGAGCATTAATGGCAGGGTCTGTCATGGTCACAATCCCAGTCATCATTATATTCCTGATGCTTCAAAAATACCTTGTAAGTGGAATGACAGCTGGGGCAGTTAAACAATAGAGTTGTTACGCGATAAGGTTCGTCCTGAGTCTGTAGAAGGGCACGGTGGACGTTTCGACAGACTCAACGTGAACAGGCGATGTGACAGCCTTTTCGAGTTATTGCGCAGCAATTCTAATTATTGGGTTACCTGGAAAGGTACAGCAATATGCAACAGCTTGGCTTTAGGCTCTCTCCCTGTCAGTGTAGGAGTAATGCCGATGGATAATACGATGAAGGTTACATGAATGAATAAGCTTAATACAAAACAATTTGTTGATGGAATGCCTGTATTATTATCAAAATATGATAAATAGAAGGAGTGAAATAGTATGATTAAATTTGGAATTATCGGGATGGGAATACGTGGGAAACTTTTTGCTGGAACGATACGCCAAAACGATTATGCGAAGGTCGTTGCTGTGGCGGATCAAAATGCGGACACCCTCAAAGACGTGTGTAAGACGTTTGCTGTCAAAGGATATGAAAGATATGAGACTATGATCGATAAAGGTGGTATTGATGCGGTTATCGTCGCAACACCAGACTTCCTTCATAAAGCGCCTGTTATTTACGCTGCCAACAAAGGGTTGGATATTATGGTAGAGAAGCCTTTTTCTACAAATATCGAAGAATGTCATGAAATGAAAGAGGCCATTCAAAAAAACGGAATAAAGTGTTTAGTCGCTTTTGAAAATCGTTGGAACATTCCTATTACGGCAGTTATCAATACCCTCGAACAGGGGCAGATCGGAGAGGTTTATACCGTCAACGCCCGACTAAATGATACAATTTTCGTACCGACAAAACTTTTGCCGTGGGCCAAAAATTCAACAATCGGTTGGTTCTTGTTCCCACATATTACGGATCTTACCTGCCTATTCAAAGGTCATAACAACAAAGTGGAAAGTGTTTATGCCGCTGGTACAAAAAAAAAGCTTGTTGCGATGGGATATGATACCTATGATACCATTCAAGCTGTACTAAATTTTTCTGACGGAACGCATTCCACTTTTACATCATCCTGGATTCTACCGGAGACTATGCCCATGCTCTATGATTTGAAAATGGAGATTATCGGTGACACGGGCACTATATATATAGATACACAAAACCAAATGGTGAAGATGGCAAGCGATGATAAATATAACCATCTTCATACCTTAGGAACTCCCATTAATGGAAAATTGACAGCAGGTCCATCCTTTATGGTGCATAACTTCATTGATGATTTACGTGAGGATAGATGTCCCATAACTACGGAGGTAGACGGCGTGATCAATACAATGATTGTATCGGCAATCCATGAATCCATTGCGGCAGGAGACGTCATTAAGGTCACATATTAACCGCACAAACAACACAATTTCTACAAATGGTCTTTTCAAAGTTAAAATCATTCGCCCCGGCATTCAGGATATCATCGAAGACTGTGTGGTTACAAAAACCTCAAAGGTAACGAAAATCAAACTAAGTGTTCAGTCAACAGGTGCTTGACGGATTTGTACGTGCCGTACAGGGTTGTTCGCCGGCACGCGTTACCCGTCGCTCAAATTTTGACAGAGCACCAGAACGTTTGCAGTATGGACGTGATTCAGCAGTTTGTGGACAAAATTCATTCCTCCACACAGAAGCTTTTGGCAGACTGAAATCCTGCAACTTTTTCACGATCTTTTCCTTGCCATTTTCGAATCCCTCTGACAGGATTTCCTTTAAAAGACGTGTACTGTACAACGATATTTTTATAAAAAGCGCGAGGAAGAATTATGCCAATGAAGTTTGCCGACCCAAAAAGCGATATTGCCTTCAAAAAAGTGTTTGGCAATGAGAATAAGACTGAAATCTTGATCAGTTTTCTCAACGCCGTACTCGACTTGCATGACGAACACGCCATTGTCGAAATTACGATTTTGAACCCTTACCAGGCCCCCAAAATCAGCTTACTGAAAGAGACAAATCTGGACGTACGCGCCAAAACCAAAGGCGGCATAACCTTCATTGTGGAAATGCAGGTGGAAAAACAGGACTACTTCGCCAAACGTGCTCTGTATTATACCGCCAAAGCCTATGTGGCCCAGATCGCAAGAGCCGAGCAGTACCCCAAATTAAATCAGGTCATCTTTGTCGGCATTATGGACTTCACGCTGTTCGAGACAAAAGACTATCTCTCGACGCACCTAGTGTTAGACAAGAAAAGCCATCAACAGGAGATCAAGGACCTGGAGTTAAACTTCATCGAACTGCCGAAATTCTCAAAATCCCTTGAAGAACTGGACTCCATTGTGGAGAAATGGATCTACTTCTTTCAACATGCCGATGACCTGTCTGTCATTCCGAAACCCCTTTCCGAACCTCACGAACTGGTCGAAGCCTTCGAAATCCTGGGACAGCATACCTGGACGCAGGAAGAACTTGATATTTACGATTATTGGGCCATGAAAGAAGCCGGTCATCAAGACGCCCTCTCCACCGCCAAACGTGACGGCTATGCCGAAGGCAGGGAAGAAGGCAGGCAAGAGGGCAGGCAAGAGGG
>PDWJ01004874.1_pt1 | contig 11457 bp, 5 predicted proteins | sample 1430881 | NCBI WGS metagenome assembly PDWJ01 (sample SAMN01162460, study PRJNA174530) | Oral metagenome, whole genome shotgun sequencing project. | biome: Marine environment; feature: Marine mammal; material: Swab sample of the gingival sulcus; isolation source: swab sample of gingival sulcus... | reverse complement strand
TTTCTATTGGTGTATGGTAACAAAAATCTATCAATTTTGCTTAGATTTCATCATTGAGCATCGGCAATATTTTCGCGCCTACCGATAAAGTTACTGTTATGCCTTGGGTAGACAGCAACCACAGCATAGCGGGCAATAATCGCAGAAAAAATCAATCAAAACTATTCTGCAATAACCGTAGTGCTGAATCACGGCGTTCAAAGGTAGCGATATCAATGCTGCTAACGTTCAGCGGGCAGGCTATGGACTGTTTCTGCGCTTGATATTGCTTGCTACAAGGCATAGTTGGACAACAATGTTATAGCTAGCACCTGTTTCGCTGTAGGGTAAAATTTTACCCGACAGCATCAGGCGAAAGATTTAGGGATGTTCAATTCGGTCACAGGTCATGTCACCAAAATTGTCCGCCGCTGCCGGGTATCGTTTTGATTTAATCCAATGCTATCACCTCCTGTTTCACTTCATTATGTTAATCTTTAATTGTTTTCAAAACTGTCCTCAAGCAAGACCCCACTGAGAGCAGCCGTACCATAAACTACGCGTGACATCGTGCTGGTTGTACCGGCAAAGGAATTGCCAATGACACCGTCAGCAGTTGAAGTACTGACTGTGCGAATGCCATGCCCAGCGGGCAGTGGGTTAGACAGCGTAAAAGTAAAATTACCCGCCGCATCGGCCGTGGTAGTACCCAAATAAGCCAGCGCTTCTTGTTTGTTGTCATAATCATCTAGATAAAAATCAATAATGCAATTCGGGCAGGGGCTGGGGGCGTTGTTGATATTGGCGCTGTCATTACCGCCACTTACCGTGGCACCAGAGATGCTAGTGATTTCAGCCGGTTCAAAGATTTTTTTGGCAGTCGAGACATTGGCCGAAAAACGATGGTAATAGGTGGTGCTGTCAAACACTAGATTACGGCGCACGGTGTTACCACCGTCCATAACCATTGACGGGCTACTTTCGGCCCACAAAATTGCTGCATTAGTGGCGTCGTCCGGATTAATGTTACGCGAACGGTCAATGAGGTTGTCAACAATCGTATGGCCAGGGTTGTAAGTTGGGTCTAACGCGTTTGTTTGTGCCGAGTACTTAAGTGCTTGGCCGCACACACCAACACTGTTGTCGTTGATATCACGGCCAATAATATTATCTGAAATCGTGTGTTTGGTGCCGAAAACTTCCAGCGCCATCGGTGGGGTTTCGTTGGCGGTACGGATGTTTTGTAAGCCGGCAAGCAAATTGTTGCTTACTGTTGTAGCGGTGCCTGCCAGCGAAATGCCCCAGCCGCCCATCCATTCGTTGGCATCCAGCGTGGGGTTAACGTATTCACTGGTACTAAATGTGCGACACAATACACTGTCGGGGATAGCGGGCAGCGTGCCGTCCAGTCGGATACCGATGCGATTGTTGTTAATTAAACCGTTGCTGGTTCCACCATTGATAAAAATGGCACGAGTAAATGCACCACTAATAACATTATTTTCGATAATATAATCATTCGCGCCATTGTGCATCAGTACAGCTATTGCCCCAGCCAGTTTATTCCAGCCATTGGCAACCGGTTGCTCGTATACTAGGCTTTGCCCATCGGCGGATAAGCCCCAAATGTTGTTTTTAAACACGCCACCGCGCTGGTAAAAATAAATACCGCCACCGCCGTAAAAGCCTAAATTTTCGACGCTGACATTGGTTAAACGGATTTCTAAGGTTGGGCGTGATGCCAGTATAATATTGGCAGTTTCACCATTGATGGGGTTAAATGCTGTACCTTTGATGCTGACGGGGCCGCTGATATCGGTGATGGTCGGACTTTGCAACTGAATCGGGGTGGAACCGCTGACTGCCAGAATCCACTGCCCGTCACTGTTATACTGAGCATCATCGGCATCCCCATTAACGCTAAGTCCATCAAAACGAATATTGATGGTTTTGCCATCATCGGCATTACTGCGGGCGCCAGCCTCTTTTATCGCGCGTCGCCAGGTGCATTTACCATCGTTGGCGGGTTTAAAAATGGCACCTTGCGTGTAATCACAGGTCTCATTGCTGCTGGTCGGATTCGGATCTAGCGCCCAATCAACGGTAATCGTGCATTGGCTGGCGTCACAAACGGTATTACTGGCCTGTGCGGCAGCGATGATCAGACAAAAACCAATGCCCAGAGTGGTTTTATTTAAATAGTTGTTTATATTTAATATTTTCATTTTTTCCTATTACTATGTGTCAGTAGTTGATAATAATGAGTGGTACTGCGGGTTAGTTCTCAAAACTGTCGCTGAAAATCACGCCTAATCGGGTAAAGCTCGCCGATACCGTGCAATCCGCCAACACCCCGGCGGTGGTGTAAGTATCACCTGATAAACTGCCACCGCAACCACTGGCACCGGCAATCGTCCAGCCGTTGGCAGGACTAAGGGTAAATGTGTGTGTACTACCTTTGGCGACGCCGAGCACTTCGGTTGGGGAAAGGCTGCCATCACCTGTGACCGAGGTACTGATATCGACGAGGTCAAAACAGGTAATAATCAAATTACTGACATTGCCTTGCCCGAATGTGCCGGTGACAGGTGGCCGCCCCACGCCGCAGTCTTGGTCACTGGGTTGCGAAATGACTCGCAGACTGTAAATGTCGCCGGGGTAATAATCCGCTGAGAAGCTAAATAATACGGCATCGGCAGGGTCGCTGTTGGTTAACGTTATTTGTTCGCCTGCATCGTTTTCCAGCACCACGCTGCCGGTTAAGAAATTCACTCTGCCGCCCAGTGTGTAGGCTTGCTGGCTGCAAGTTACCATCATCGCACTGTATCCACCGCTGGGCATAATACCCTGCCCATCGCTAATGTTACAGGTTTGGAATATCGGGCTGGCGGTGACGGCAACATCAAAGGCTTCTCCAGCCGTCAGTTCAGTCGTGAACATGAAGGCACCATCTGTGCCAAGTGACAAGGTCTCGCCATTGCTGGTATTTTCAAGATCGAGCAAGTTAAGCGGGTAATTAGGGTCAATGTTGATACCGGTGACGCTGCCACCCAGCACATAGGTTTTGCTTACGCAATTGATGTGAACATCGGTAATATCCACACCGTTAATTGTACCGCTGGCATTGCTCAGCGTGCAGGTTTTCTCCGCCGGTTCGGTGAGGGTGACGGCATAGGTGCTACCCGCGCTTAATTCGGTGGGGAAGGTAAAGCTGCCATTGCCGCTGCTGATAGGATCGCCCCCGTTGTTGTATAACATCAAGGTTTGCCCGTTGTCTAAGCCGCTAATGGTGCCGCCCACGCTAAATGTGGGTATGGTGATGGTGTATAGATAAGCGGCACCGGCATTGTCGGCATCATTATTACTGGCATCACCGTCTATTCCGGTGGCGTTACTGTCTTCAGAATACGCACCGATAAGAATTTCACCATCGTGCATAGCAACATCGCTGGCAAAAAGATCATTGGCATCCGTATTGCTGGCTTTAATACGGTGGGTTTGCAACCAATCGCCGTTGACTTGGCGGGCAAACACATACGCCGCACCTGAATAAGTGATTATGCTGCCATCATCGCTTGGATTAACACCAGTACCGTTGCCACTTTCACGGGCGGCACCAACAACTAAATGATCGTTGCTAAAGGCCAAACTGCTACCCAGTCGCATATCAAATAATGGTGCGGCGGCAGTGATTTCAGCCGGCGATGACCAGTTATCGGAAACGATATCAACGACAGTCACTTTACCCACATTATTAAGGGGTGCGACATCGGCATGTGTGGCGCTAACAGCGATAAAATCAGCATTACTGGCGAGCGCTGTACCAAAGCGTACACCAGCAGCTTCGCCCCAATACCCAGCGTGATATGCCCAACCACTGCTATCTTTGCGAAACACTACCACGCGTCCAACACTGTTATCGCTACCGTAATCCGTGTATGGCGCCCCCACCCAAATATGGTCATCGGAAATGGCCACCGATTCACCAAAAATTGCTGTGGCCTGTATGTTATCGGATTTCAAATACGCTGTTTGCAACCAGTTTGTACCATTAAATTCAAAAACATATGCCGCCCCTGCGCGAGTAGCACTGTTATCGGCGGGGTCGTTGGCATTAGCAGAAGCCTCACCGTTCGCCCCCACGACAATGGTGTTACCATCAATGGCAACGGCATTGCCAAATTTATCCAGCTGATTGTTATCAAAGATACCCTCACCATTACTGGCGCTGAGTTTGGCTTCTTCCAGCCAATTGCCGTTGCTGTCTTCGCTAAACACATAAGCTGCACCGCGATTGTTGTCAGCACCGATTGCGCCCACGACCAGGCGGATACCGTCAAAGGCTAAACGAGAACCAAATTGGTCGCCGGTGTCAGTATCACTGCCGATTAAAATGTTATCGTATTGCCAGTTGCCCAACGCATTTTTACGATAAACATAAACAATACCATTATTGTATTGTTCATCATTGGGTATCGGCGAATGAAAACGACTGGTGTCATCACCGGAGGCTCCAATAAACAAGATATCGTCACCGATGACCACTGACTGCCCATAGCGGTCTTCGGTATCGGCGTCTTCGCCTTTAAAATATATCGGGTTGGCCATGGCTAGCGGGGGCAAAAACACCGCAAGTAATAACAGGCCGTATTTGAGGTTGTTTAGGTGTTGTTTCATAGCTGTCTCCTTGGGTTAAAATCATTGTTGTTGGTTAAAAAAGCCCTGAATCAGAAAGGCAGACCCCACAGGGTTTCGACGCAAAGCTCACCATTATTCAAAACTGTCGCTAAATATTACACCGGTCGGTGCCGGAGTCTCTTCACTCACCGTAATGTTCACCGTTGCCAGCGGTGAATCGACGGTGCCGTCGTTAACCTTAAAAGTAAAACTGTCGTTACCGAAATAGTCGATATCAGGCGTGTAAGTTACATTCGGTGCGCTGCCGCTTAAACTACCGTGTGCAGGCTGTGTCACCAGCGCATAACTTAAGCTATCACCATCGGCATCGCTGCCGGTCAGGGTGATGTTAACCGTGCTGTTTTCATCGACACTGATATTCTGGTTATAGGCCACCGGTGCGGTGTTGGTGCCAGCCACACTTATGCTGGCGGTGGCGGTGCTGGCGGCGTGGTTGGCCGATAATAGGTAGCTGGCCTGAAGTTGATAGTCGCCGGGGCTGGTGAAGGTCAGGTCACAGCTAAAGCTCACCGTGGTGGCACCGATATTAACCAGGGTATTGCTGCGACAGCTTTGGCCATTATCGGCCTGGATAACCATCATGCCATCGACCGGTCGGCTATTGTCGCCGCTGACATGCACTTGCACGGTATGCGGGCTTCCGGCACTGGCGCCGCCAAGGCTGGCGGGATTAACCACACTGCCGGTTCGTTCGGCAAAACCTTCCAGCTCCATTACATAGTGGTTTCTGCCACTGATGGCGCGATAACCGGTCGATACCTGCCAGTTGGTACTGCGGCTGCTGATACTGACATAACGACCATCGGCACTGATACCGATACCAGAACTTGTTTGATACGTTAATGATTGCTGTCCCAGTGCATCCTCACTGACACGGCGGGTAATGCCTGTGTCACGGTCACGAACAAACACATCAGCGGCCAGATTGTCATCAATGCTGTCACCGGGATGGATTAAATTAGCTGCGTTGGTGGTGAACATCACATAACGACCATCGGCCGATAAGCGTGCATAATGCCCGGAGCAACTCCCACGATCGCCGATCAACTCAATGCCATTGCTGTTTTTGCCCACTACTTCGGTGATACCGGTGGCCGGGGTGTGGACAAAGAAATCACAATCAAAGGTGTCATCGCTGGTGCTGTCGCCCAGATTATCGGCTTCACTGGCGAACAAAATGGTGTGGCCATCATCGCTGATGCTGGGGTAATTGCTGTCATCATCACCCTCAGTGCCACTGCTGGCAATGCTGACGCGGGTGGTTTGCCCGGTCTGGCGGTCGTGTAAAAACACATCTTGTTTGTTATTGTTGTCATTAGCGACCAGATTAGTAGCCGCAGAATCAAACACCACATAACGCCCATCAGCGGAAATCGCTGAGGACAGACTGAAATCGTTGGCGGCGTTGCCGCCGGAGTCTTTGCTGATCAAAGTGATCACATCGGTGTTTAAATCGATATGAAAAATATTATCAGTGCTACCGAGCAAGTCGGTGGTCAGGTTGCTGGCAGCAGAGGTAAATACCACATGTCGGCCATCAGCCGAAATCGCAGGATCCCAGCTATCATCATCAGTTTCAGTACCAAAGGCATTGACATTCAGGCGGCGATTACTGCGGGTAGTTCTGTCCCACAGGAAAATATCCATTTTATCGTTGTTATCGCCGGCCACCAAACTATTGCGTGACGAGTGATAAACCACATAGCGGCCATCGGCTGATAAGGAGGCGTTTTCACTGCTTTCGTCATTGTCGATAACACCAAGGGATACATCCGGCGCATCAACCATGATATTTTCGCCGGTTAAGCGATCAGCCAGATACAGATGGGTACGACCACGATAAGGGATGGGGGTTTGTTGCGAATCCAGATTACTGGCACCCGAGTTAAACAGCACATAACGACCATCATCGGAAATGCCGCGCTGCGGCATCGAATAACTGACGGTTGCAGCATTGGCCACCGGATCGGTTGCTACTCCGCTGTTACCCGAACTGACCAGAATTTTACTCATGGTAGCCAGCTTAATGCGAAACAGATCGGCCACACCGTTGTTATCGCCGGCGACTTCTGCCGCGCTGGTGCTGGTGTAGAGTAAGGTGTGACCATTGCCACTTAAGCGACTGTAAAAGCTATCACCCACCCGGGATAAGTCCGGTACCACACGGGTGGTGGTGCCGGCGCTTAAATCACGTACAAATTGGCTGGCGGCAATGGTTCCGGCGACTCCGGCGAAAACGCCATCATTCGAGGTAAAGGCCACCTTGCGCCCATCATGGCTGATACTGGGATAATAATTAAGCTGAATTTGCGTGCCTAACGCGCCGTTGCTGGCCTGACTGGCCAGTTCCAACAGGCCATCGGATAAGCGATGGACATAAACATCCGGTAAGTTATTGCTATCGATACTTATTAAATCATCCTCGCTAACAAACAATACATGACTTCCGGAACCGGACAGGCGTGGCGTTTCATAATCATTAGTGCCGACTTCATTACCGTTTTCATCCAGGCTAACACGACTGATACTATTGCTGACCTGATCATAAACAAAAACATCCCGAAAACCATTGGTATCCCCCACCACCAAATCATTGGAATGACTGGTAAAGGCAATATATCGCCCGGTGGCGGAGGTGCTGGCACCCTGAAAGAAGTCCACTCCCAGACTCGCTCCCGTGCCATCGAGGCTTTTACTGATTAGCTCAACATTACCGCTGGCGATGTCGTAACGATACACTTGATAGTCGCTTGCTGCTTCTGCGGTTAAATAGGCCGAATTCGCTGTAAATACCACACTGCTGCCATCTGCAGCTATGGTGGGTTTGACAGCAGCACCGCCACAAGGACTACAAGGTACCCGCGGCAGGGAAACATTGCGCTGGGTGTTGGTTAAACGATCATAAAGATAGACATCTCTGCCCTCATGTTCTCGGTCGTTAGCCGGGTTGGCGTTACTGCTATAAACGACATAGCGGCCATCGCCGCTAATACAACCATCGTAGCTGTCACCGTCCAGCTCGGTACCATCGGCGTTAACGCTGATGCGTTGGGTGATGCCAGCCGGTATATCACGAACAAAGACATCGCGATGGCCATTGTGATCACCGGCGACCAGATTGCTGGCATAGGAATCAAACACCACATAACGCCCGTCATCGCTGCTGATGCGATCACAACTTTTATAAGGAATGTTGATATCGGTATTGGCCTGCTGCGGTGGCGTGGCTTGCGGATACTGCACGCTCTCGACATGCACCACCTGCGCGAACAATGCCGCCGGGCTGAGTAACAGCGCACCGAGTATTGTTTGTTTAATGTTTTTCATGGTTTTCTCCGTAAATTAGATTAACGAGAATCGCACTTCACCCCTCTCCCCTTTTAAAGCGGAGGAATAAACACTTGCCCCGCTATTGTTCAAAACTGTCACTAAAAATCACCCCCAGTGTGGCATCGTTTGTGCATGTTACGATAATATCGCTAACATCTGCGGTAATAGTGCCGCTACCATTTGTCATCTCGCAGGTTTGCCCGCTGGGTTGGTGGCGAATAAACACGGTGTAGCTGTCGCCATAGACCAGCTCGTTATCAAATTGGAAGAGACTGGTGCTAAAAACTTGTATTTGACCGTTGCCATCGGCCAGTGTAACTGATTGCCCAGCCGCCAAACCAGTTATGGTACCGCCCAAGGTATAAGTAAGCGGCGTAAACGTTGCTGAACAGGTTTTTGCATCATCCATCAACACCGTGACACTGTTGGTTGTGCTGTTGCAGTTGCCCTCCCAGGTGGTAAAGACAAATCCTGTATCCGGTGTGGCGGTCAGGGTGATATAATCACCGCTTAAATAATCGGCCTGACAATCGCTGCTGTTGGTGTCACGACAAGCGTCAATGTTGCCGCTTTGTGCCAGTGGTGTACTTGCAGCACTGATACTGCCATCAACGGGTGGGGTGATGGTCAGTGTCAATAAACCCATTTCCACTGCGCCAGCATCAGCGGCTACACCCAGCACGCGAGGAAATCCGCGTTGGTCAGTGCTTAAACCGCCGATATCACCGGCATCTATTGCTACGCTGCCAAGATAGGGGCGCATGGTCAACACGCATTGTTGATAGGCTGGGGAGCCCAGTGGTATCAAACAACCGTTATCCCCCAGATTGCTGAGTATTACCGTGGCATCTAATGTGGTGGTTGGATTTATTGATGAAATTAACCCACAGGTATTGTCACCCATGACGTCAGCGCTCAACAGGTTATAACCTGAGTAGAGCATATAGGGGTAGTCTCCCGAACAATCTTGAATACTGCCGTCCAATCCGTTACCCAGCAACAGGCTGCCATTGAGCGTCAGGTTGGCTGAACCACCATCAAAATAGATAAAACCACCCGCCGTATCGGCCTGGTTATCGACGGCGGTGATGCTTTGAATTGCCATTTGACCTTCCGCCCAAATAGCGCCACCTTCGTCTGCGGTATTGTCATAAAAAGTGCTATTGGTAAGGGTAGCCATACCGATACCGGTAGAGCTGCGATCAACTCGCAACGCCCCACCAGAAGTCGTTGCACTGTTGCTGGCAAAGGTGCTGTTATCGACATGCAGGTTATTGTCATAAATGTACGCGTACATTGCCCCGGCACCACCTTGTCCTGCAGTATTATCGGTAAACTGTGTATTGCTGACCGTACCTGAGAGCCGGAGATACAGCGCACCGGTAGCACGACTGGCCATATTGCCTTTGAACAGGCTGTCACTTAAAGTCAGGTTGCGGGCATATACTGCGCCTACATTTCGGGCGTTGTTGCTAACAAAATGGCTGCGGGTGATGTGGGCTTCGTCGGCGTTGCTATTGACAGCGCCTGCACCGCTGAGTGATTTATTATGACTCAAAGAACTGTCGCTGATGCTGAGCTGTGTGCCGCTGCCGCCAGCCATGTGAATCGCGCCACCATCAAAAGTATCACTGGCATTGCCTTTAAACACCGCGTGGTTGATGCTCAGGATTTGTCCGGTCATATGAACAGCACCGCCATCACTGTTGGCATTCATTTGATTTTGAATTTGCAAGTAGTTTAGGGTTAAATTCGCGCTGACATCAAACATGCCCGCATCACCATTGCGGTGCGTGCCATTGGTCGGGGTATTTCTACCGCCGTCCAAAATAATGCTTTGCGTATCGCTACCGCTGATGGTCAGGTTATCGGTGATGTTAATTTTGCCCAGTGATAAGTCGATTTGACTATCACCGACATCAAAAATAATTTCGTCATCATAATTGCCGGTATCCCCACTGCGAGGACACTCAACATTTTGCAGGTTGATATTGGCAAAAGCGATGGCTTCGCGCAGGGTACACTGTCCATCATTACTGGTCATGTTATCAGCGGTACTGGTCACTGTCAGGGTGGCTGCCTGGCTGTAAAAACACAGACCGCAACCGAGTATAAATAATAGCTGTTTCATCTTTCTCTCGGCGTGATTAAAATTTATTGTGAGTATTATAATAAATAACAAATATCAATATAACTGGCCCTAGAGACAGGTTTTGCTATTTTTTTAGATTTTTTTAAGTCATTGGGATGAGCTTTTACTAAAAAGCAGATGAGGTTAATCATTTTCTGGTAAGAGGCACCCAGCACTTACCTCAGCGCTGCTGGACATGTCATTAAAGACAATATGATAGCGAGGTAAAGATGGCACCACCATGACCACTCGTTAGTGGTCGGATACCGGGAAACAAGTCGCGTGGCTGTACTTTATGAATTGAATAAATTGAGTGGCTGCAGCGCTCCGGCTTGAACGGCACGGGCGATGACTTGTCCGTTAGTATTGGCCTTGAATTTTTGACGAATATTGCCAAAGTGAAAGCGCACGGTGGATACGGAAATATTTAACTCATTAGCAATTTGCTGATACTGCAAACCGCCATAAGCCAGCAGCTTGAGCACTTGCTGCTCACGTTTTGATAATTGGGGGGCGAGTGGTTGCAATAATAATTGTGGTGCCAGATAGCACAGTTGTTGTAAGTCGGCCTGATAAGTGGCTAAGATACTATCGGTTTCAGCTACACTTAATTGTGTGCCGATGTTCCAAGCACTTAATCGCCCTTGCTGCAGTGGTGATAAAGTACAGGTAAAACCACTGTTAAATCCATGCCCTAGATAAATGACTTCATCCACCATACGCTGTTCAGCTGTACTGAGACCCATTGATTTACGATGCGCTCCCCCAGTGCGCACCGAACGATAAGACGATGCACACAAGCGCACTAATGGATCATGCCGATAAAGCTGCTGCTCGTGGTAATAACGCATAAAATCATCGCAGCCGGAGATTCGTCCCTGTATAGAAGTTAACGACGTACCGTTCATAAAAATAATATGGTCAAAGCCATAGGCGGCAAAAGCCTGCAAGGTTTTTTGCCAGCGTGTTTCGGCATCAGGCTGTTGCCCGATGGTTTCTAACCAGTCTTCGACACTTAAAACCATAATACGCTGTTCACCTATCCGGATAAGTAAAATAGAGCATAGTTATACTGCAAATAGCATTGTCTTGCAAATTTTTTATTAATCCACTGTTAGCCCAAAGCGTTAAAATTCTCTTCTGAACGAAGTTAACATATCCTCTTTTTTTATGGGTGAAACACAATGCAGCAATAGACTTTCACCCTAGATAGTGTAGTCACGAAATATTGTACCGAAGATGCCGGGCCGGGTTAATCCAGCGGTGTTAGGGTTGAATAGATTCAATTATAAATTCAACTTCAATTTTGCACCTTTTTT
>PDWJ01004873.1_pt1 | contig 11458 bp, 10 predicted proteins | sample 1430881 | NCBI WGS metagenome assembly PDWJ01 (sample SAMN01162460, study PRJNA174530) | Oral metagenome, whole genome shotgun sequencing project. | biome: Marine environment; feature: Marine mammal; material: Swab sample of the gingival sulcus; isolation source: swab sample of gingival sulcus... | reverse complement strand
TATGTACCTTCTCAAGGTAGATCCGCAAGACAGTATATTAATCAATTCATGGGAAGGAAAAAGGCTTTCTCTCACGTCATCTGCAATGGGGAAAATCATACTTGCCTTCCTTCCCCCCAAGAAGAGAATAGCTCTACTCGACCAAGCGACATATACCAAGAAAACGCCCAAAACCATAGTGGATTGTGAAGTGTTTAGAAAGCACCTTGAAAAGGTTGCTGTACAAGGTTGGGCTATCGATGATGAAGAGGATATTCTTGGAATTCGGTGTATTGCAGCTCCCGTCTTTTCTCCTAACGAAGAGATCCGTTACTCACTCAGTGTCACAAGCACAACCCAAAGAATAACAGATGAACGTATTCCCGCTCTTGTCAAAACCATCAAGGATACCGCACAGAATATATCCAAGTCACTGGGTGCTGGTCTTTCTACAAGAGAATAGACACCCGCCTACGCCACTATCCATAGCAATATATTATAAATGAGCCGACTCCTGTCAGAAGACTACCCGTATCAAAGGCGTTTTTTATCCTTTTACAGGAACAACAAAACCATCTTCAAAATCAATGTAACACCGTAACCACATTTCCCCCGCGCCGCTTGTCCCCTGCCCCTTCCCGGCCAGGGATAACGGCGTGGACACCGCCAAAATAAACGTCTTTTTCAGGCCATACATTTGTTTTAACAACAGCCTTGAGAGCCTCAATTGTATCGGGAGCAAACCCCGGTTCTACCTGCAGTAGCTCTTCGTCCAGATATAATCTTGGGCCATCAACAGCCTCTTGCAGAGGCATATCAAAATCAACCACCTTAAGCAGCACCTGACTTATAGCGGTTCTGATTCTTTTTGAGCCGCCACTGCCAATAACCAGCTTCACCCGGTCATTTTCCAGGTAAAGAGATGGAGCCATCATGGAATAAACCCGCTGCCCGGCAGGGCTGGTGTGAAAACCATCAGGATGAAGATCATCTTCCCCCATCATATTATTAAGCATCACCCCCGTACCGGGAACAAAATAGCCGGAACCTTCGCCATTGGTACCTGTCATGCTGGCACAATTTCCATAACGGTCGGCAACAGAAATATGGGTAGTTCCTCTGGAAAACAGCCGAATTTCATCAATAGCCTGGGAGTACATTTTCTCATCCGCAAGAAATTGAAGTACCGCATCAGGAGTGCTCACTCCAGCAACCCGCAATTTTTCGACTTCTTTCATCATCCCCACAAGTCTTTGCAGCTGCTCCCCGCTTTCCCACCGGACAGCAGAACAATCCATCCGAGCCAGCAGTGAGAGTGAAAGAGCAATTAACGATCCGCCCTGAGAAGGCTCGGAAGGGGTAACAAAGACTCCCTTGCGAAAAGGAGTTACCAGCGGTTTTCGCTCCACGACCTTATAATTCTGCAAATCCTCAAAAGTGAGTAAGCCACCGTTTTCAGATATATATTGTGCTGTTTTTCTGGCAAGTTCTCCACGATAAAAACTCTCATCACCCTCCACCGCAAGCTGATCAAGAAACTGAACCAGATCAGGATTACTCAGAATGCAACCGCAGACAACAGGCTTCCCATCCGGCTCGTAAATAGCGCGCCCAGCAGCTGTTAAACCCAGAATGGGCCGTAACAATTTACAAAAAAGACTCTGTCGCTCATTCAAAAGATGCCCGGCAGCGAGTTTTTTGGCCGGTGCCAGAACCTCCACAAGGGGCATACGTCCAAAAGAATTATGAGTGTGCAGTAAACCTTTCACAATCCCCGGAACAGCCACAGAGCCGGCACCAACATTAAACACTTGTGAAGAACCGGAAAAGTCGACAGTCACTTCAAAAAAATCAAAATCATCCCTGCTCTGCCGCCCAAGCCCTGGAGTATTGACAAAAAAATCAAGGAAAAAGTTGTCACCGCGGGTTTCATTTCTGCCGACCAACAGGCCGCCACCCCCAAGACTTGCCAGAGCCGGCTCGACAACAGTAGAGGCAAAACCTGCCGCAACTACAGCGTCAAAGGCATTCCCTCCAGCCTTCAGGATCATTCCCGCAGCATCACTAACCGCAGGATGACCGGAGGCAACAATGGATTTTTCGTACATATTCATTACCACCATCACTGTATACGAATCTGACCGACATCCATCTGCTCTTTCGGTCGAACGGGTGTTTTTTCTTTCGCTTCCTGGCGAACTACGGGTTCCTTGAAAGACAGCCTTTCATTCCCGGGTTTTGAAGCACTCGGAACAACCCTTGCTTTAATTAAGCCTCCAATTCGATCTCCTTGATCATCTGGTTCGGAAAGATCAACATCCACGGGGTCGGCAGCTTCAAGAACGGTAACCTCTGCAGGTTCTGCCTGTACTGGTCGTATCTTATTTTCAGGATATGGCCTGGCTGCTTCCCCCATAAAGCCATCTGCACTCTCCAGGCTTAAAGGTTGCTTGAATACGGCAGTCACTCCATCAAGGGTCTCCAGCAGCGAAACAAGCTCCCACCCGGCCTTTCCATAATTGTTAAGAGAAGTTTCGATTTCCGATTCATCCAGAAATGCACTTCCGAGTAAACCATCTTTTTTCAGTTCATAATGTACCGTTTTATAACTCCAGCGCATGATACCCCCAACCCTGTGTAGAAATAACAATTAACGAATATATTGATCCTGCCGGAACAGGCCTTCAAAAACCTTTCCATCAGGAAGAACGAGACGCCCTTGCCCATCACGACGGCCGTATTTAAACTCACCGACAAAAACACTACCGTCTGCAGTTGTCAGTTTTCCTGAACCATGGGGAAGATCATTTTTAAAATTTCCGATATAAACGGAGCCGTCACTATAGCGGAGCTCACCATCGCCATCAAAAAAACCACTTGCAAATTCGCCAAAATAACGACCGCCATCGCTAAAAAAATACTCGCCTGAACCGGAAAAGAGATCGTTGCGGAAAGTCCCCGTGTACTTCGTGCCATCAGGATAAATAAACTTACCCTTTCCGTGTTTTTTGCCATCAACAAAATCCCCATCATATTTACGGCCATCAAGGTAAACAAACACTCCCCGTCCCTTGATTTTTCCATTCTCCATGGACCCGCTATAGTAATCCCCCCCTTGAAATGTCAATCGACCCTGACCATGCATAAGACCATTGTTAAAGTCCCCGTCATATTTGCGGCCATCATCAAATATGACAAGGGCGTTTCCCGACAGCGGCTTCCCGTTAACCCCGTCATAGACGAGGCCGCCGTGTACAGGATAACGCTTTGTCGTCATGGATTTTGCAGCAGAACTGCCCACGGAATTCCGAGCAACAGGGCGACTCTCCGCATCATTCTCAGCAGTCCCGGTGCTTTCAGAAACCACAGCAGGAGCACCATTCTCTTTCGCAACCGAAAATTGAGGCTGTCCATCAAGGAATTTACCGGTAAATTTATCCCCATCGGCGTAAAAAATCGTGCCCTGGCCATTGATTTCATTATCCAGAAATTCGCCTCTGTACACGGTTCCATCGGCAAAGGTCAACTCGCCAACCCCCTGCCGCTTGCCATTCTGAAACTCCCCTTCATAAACTGTTGAATCGGGATATTCATGGATACCCTCTCCGTCAGGAAGTCCGGCAACAAAGTCCCCCTTATAACGTGAACCATCGGGGTATTCCAGAATGCCAGGCCCCTGACTGAGCCCCTTGTAAAAATTCCCCAGATACTTTCTGCCATCCGGGTACGTCAAGATTCCCTCTCCATGATATAAATCATCCTCAAACATTCCTGCATAGGAACCACCGGCAGCGGGAAAGCTGGTTCCGTAACCATGACGCATCCCCATTGCAAACTCACCTGTGTACCGGGAACCATCGACATAGTAGTGCTCCCCCACACCCGCGGGCAAACCGTTACGAAACAAGCCCTTATGCCAACTGCCATCAGCATAATCCAGTCTCCCGTAGCCATCAATAAAACTGTTTCTGAAATCCCCTATATACTTACGCCCATCAGGATACAACAACACCCCATCACCATGATAATGTCCAAGTACAAATTCTCCTTCATATACAGAGCCATCAGGATTCACCATACGTCCCTTACCATCAATAACATTATCCCTGAAAGAACCCGTATATTTTTTCCCATCCGGGGCAATCAACACGCCCTCACCATGGAACCTGCCACGATAAAAATCCCCCTGATACATAGTTCCATCGGGATTCGTCAATTTTCCCTTACCGTTCAGAAGCCCCTGAGAGAACTCCCCTTCATATCTGCGCCCATCCCCAGAGAGATACACACCATGACCATTTTTACAATCTCCCTGTATACATTCCGCCGTCGCCAGGGCTGGGGAAACAAAAAGAAAAAAGAAAAATACCAGTTTTTGACCAAACCTCGAAAACCCCATATCTCCGTACCGCCTCTCAATGTAAACAAACATATTTATTTTTTTTCTGGTGAAGAAAGGGCCGGCAACAACAGTTTACCCAGACAAGCCAGCACATAGACAACGACCAGGGAAAAAACTATTCTCCCCCAAAAACAACCGGCAAGATTTCCACCAATAGCAAGCATCAATACTGTATCCTCAACCAAACTATGGCACAATCCCATAAGAGCCATAGCGTAAAAGATCTCAGATTTGGTCATCTTGCCGCCGGCAGCCTCCCGAATAATCAAGGCTCCACCATAGCTAAGCCCCATCAGCATTCCGATAACCGTAATCGGAGCTGCGTTTTTACCCATACCGAAAACAGAAAGAACCGGCGTGAGAAGCCGTTCCAGTTTCTCAAGAACCCCGGAATACCGGAGTAATTTCATCAGGATTAAAATGAGGCAGATAACAGCAATAATCAGCCCTATATTCTTTACAAGCCCCAACATCCAGCCCCAAATTCCCGAAGTCTCATGAATTGTTTTAAAAAGCAGCCGGGGAACATCCTGCCAGAGCTGGAAATGATTACCCACACCATAAAAAATGCAACAATAAAGAACGGCTCCGCCAAAACGCAACAGTCCGATGGACAGCATATTTGCCCCGGCCCTTCGGGAAATGCTCAGCTCCACAGGAAACGAATGAGCTATCAGCATGGCAGAACAAAGGACCGTTATTTGCAGCGTAGTCAACTCCAGCCCTGGTGCCAGCTCCGCAAAAACAGCGATACCTCCATAAAGGCTGGTGAGTACAGTAGTTCCCCACACCAGACCAAGTTCCCCCGGCAATCCCATCACACCCATGAGCGGGTTCATCAATGCTGCCAGATATTCAATAACCCCGGCTTGCTCAAGAACCCTGGTGACTATGGCAACAGGAATAATGATACGGATCAGCTCCCAGCTGGTTGCCCAGGTCTCTTGCAGGTGGTTGATAATTTTTTCTTTTACAGAGCCCATCGTATTTTCAGTTTTTTTACCCGTGCCCGATATTATGCAACAAGCCCCCTGCCCCCTTTTCCACCTGACTCAGGTTCCTTAGGGCTATAGAGCTGACAGAAGATTCCCGAACTGTTATAGACAACTCTGGAAGGAACTATTTTACTTTTAAAATTCATCGCCCGACAACCATAGGGTGTAGCCGTCTCATAGGTAATAAAGAAGTGAATACATTTTCTGCAAACAGGTAAATCAACCATAGCACCACATTACTATCAAAAACAGGATTTCATTACGGGAACCTGTTCCTGGGAAAATCAAAAAAGAGAACACGGCATCCCCCCTCCTTGCCACGGAATCGTTTTTTCTCCATACATTCAAGGGCAACAATACCAGCGGTGGGTATATTTTCAAAATAGCTGCCGGAGAGATAACAGGCCAGGTCTGTCAAGGTGCAATTATGCCCCACAATAAACAACCGGTCCACATCCTGTAAATGCCGTTTAATCGTTTCCACATAACACCGGATAGAACCATGATACAGGTCATCCCTGTATACAATCCTGTCTTTCGAGTACCCGGTACCCTTCGCCAGCTGCACAGCTGTTTTCCTCGCTCTTTTGGCAGGGCTTGAGACAATTCTGTCGGGGACAATACCCTGTACAGCCAGACGTCTTGCCATCTCTGGAGCATTTCTTTTTCCCCGCTTATTGAGAGGGCGATCAAAATCATCCAGATCGGGATTCTTCCAGCTTGACTTTGCGTGTCGTATCAAAAATATCTGTTTCATCTGGGTTTCAGTATGTTATGAACGGTAATCAGCGTTGATTTTTACGTAATCGAGAGAAAAATCGCAGGTGTACACCTCGGCATATCCGTCTCCAACGCCCATATCGACAGTAACAGTAAACCGATCCTTTTTCAGCACCTCGGTTGCCTGGGCCTCGGCGTCTCCAGACAGCCCAAGCCCATTGCGAACAAGCTGTACATCTCCAAAATAGAGATCAACTTCAGACTCATCAAAGGCGACACCGGCCCGTCCCAGAGCACCAAAGATGCGGCCCCAGTTGGCGTCTTCTCCAAAAAAGGCGGTTTTTACGAGATTAGAGTTTGCAACGGTCCGGGCAAGTTTTTCCGCATCTTCATCACTTCCGGCCCCTTTTACACAAATGGTGATGGTCTTGCTTGCCCCCTCGCCATCGGCAACTATTTGCAGGGCAAGATCTTTAAGCAGATCCTCAACAACATCTTTCAAGGCTTGAAATCCTTCAGAGTCAAGTATAATTTCAGGGTTCGCCGCCTTACCATTTGCAAGAAGCAATACCATATCGTTTGTACTGGTATCTCCATCCACCGTTATTCGGTTAAATGTACGCTCGGTAGACAACTTCAGTATACTATCAAGGGCAGTTCGGCTGATGTTGGCATCAGTCACCACAAAGGCAAGCATTGTGGCCATGTTTGGCATAATCATGCCAGAACCCTTTGCCATTCCCATCAACTTTACGTTTCTGCCTCCAAGCTGAATCTCTCGCTCTGCCGTTTTATGCACGGTATCGGTTGTCATAATAGCTCTGGCAACATCGGTAAAACCATCTGTTGAGAGACCGGCAACAAGAGATGAGATATTTTTTTCAAATTTCTCTGGATCCAGTTGTTCTCCAATAACCCCGGTAGATGCAAGCTGAACCAGAGAGTCTTCAACATCCAGGGCAGCAGCAACCAGTTCACTGATGTGCAAGGCTGTCTCCATTCCTCTCTCTCCGGTGCAGGCATTGGCACAACCACTATTGACCAGAATTGCCTGAACCTTTCCGCTTTTAATACGCTCCATGTCAACTCGCACAGGGGCAGCCTTTACCTGGCTGGTGGTATAGACCCCGGCGGCGACACAAGGTGTATCAGAATAAATAAGCCCCAGATCAAGCCTGTCTTTGTATTTGATTTCTGCGCTCACTGCAGAAAACGAAAATCCGTCAATATTCATAGAAAAACCTTTTCAAAAAAGGGGATAATATGGAACAATCAGCCCTGAGTCCAGAGAAACCTCGGTGCATATCCAGCCAACCAGGAAACAAAATAGCAGGTATGACACATAACAGCCACCAATTATGGCCATAACTATAATATATTTTAAAGAAATACAGGAAATTGAAAAAGCCCGGCAGAGGATGTACCTTACTATGGCAGATGCCTTTTGCTAAAAACCAATTCCTCCTGAAAAACTATGGACGCACCTGATATTCACTGGGGCTACTCAATCTACTCTTCATTCGTACTCCTTGCCGACTTTCTCATCCGGTTTGGGTTTTCCATCCGTATTATAATGAGAAAACGCCCCTATGGAGTATCGCTTGCCTGGCTGGTTGTTATCCTCCTGTTTCCATTTGTTGGCGGATTTTTCTATCTCCTTTTTGGTGAAAACAGACTGCCGGATAAAAGAATAGCCCGAGCCAAAGTATCCTACGATACGTATATGCTCTGGCTGCAGCTTCTACGAAACCGCTCAACCGTAGACAAGGATCGCCTCGACCCTGAGCTCGAACCGCTGCAACGACAGGCAGAAAGGCTGACCGGCATGCCGGTAATGGATTCCAATCAGATCAGGCTGCTTATCAATCCAGACGAGATTCTTGAGGCTATAACTTCTGAAATTAAAAATGCCCAGTCAACCTGCCATCTCCAATTTTACATCTGGGAGGAAGGTGGTCGAATCACTGAAGTAAACCAGGCCCTTGTAGAGGCATCCAGACGAGGTGTTCGCTGCCGTCTACTGCTTGACTCCATTGGCAGCAGGGATTTTTTACGAAGCGAAACTGCCAGGGAGATGAAGGAGGCTGGAGTCCGTATTCAGGAATCTCTTCCCACAGGGATCATCAGTGCCCTTTTTGCGCGTATTGACATTCGGAATCATCGTAAAATTGTAATAATTGACGGCGAGACCGCATTTACCGGAAGCCAGAATATGGTGGATCCTGATTTTTTTCGCAAGGAAGCGGGAGTCGGCAACTGGATTGATGTTATGGCCCAGCTACGCGGACCAATCGTTGAAAGCCTTGCAGGAACTTTTATCAGCGACTGGTTTCTGGAAGCCGACGGCGGTTCCCTGCGTTCCAAATCCCTGCTTGATGATATCAATTCGGTCAGAAAAACGGCAGACATGAAAATAGGGGTACCTGCCGGGGAATGCCCTATCCAGCTTGCACCATCCGGTCCCGGTTATACCCAGGATGCGATCCACAGCCTCCTTCTCACAACCCTCTATGCCGCCAGAAAAGAACTGGTTCTTACAACGCCTTACTTTATTCCCGACCAATCATTACTCGACGCACTAAAAGCAGCCGCTCAAAGAGGTGTTTTAGTCAAAATCATCCTGCCAAAGGAAAACGATTCCCGGCTTATCAAATACGCCAGCAGGGCCAGATACGAAGAACTCATGGAAGCCGGTGTCAGAATATATCAGTTCCACGGGGGGTTGCTGCACTCCAAAACAATAACAGTGGATGGAAAATTTTCCCTTTTTGGTTCTGTGAATCTGGATATGCGCTCATTCTGGCTTAATTTTGAAGCAACACTTTTTATTTACTGCACAGCCTTTACAACCCGGTTAATTGAACTGCAAAATGATTATCTACAGGAATCTGCATTGTTAAACTACCACGAATTCAGGAGAAGAGGTATGCTCAACAAGTTCAAGGAGAACTGTGTACTGCTCATCTCTCCACTACTATAAAAATCTGGAACACATGACCAAACTTCTGCTTTTATCAGATATCCACGGTAATTACCCCGCTCTGCAAAGCATTGTAAACCTGCTTCCTGTCACCGATTTTGACATGATCATCAACTCGGGGGACTCAATCGTTTATGGACCGTTTCCCAATCAGGTACTGAAATGGCTCAGAAAAAACCGAACGATCTCTATTACCGGAAACACTGACAAAAAGGTTATCAAACTTCTCAACGGTAAAACCGTCGACAAACCTTCTGATCCCGACAAAAGAATCATGTACAGGAAAACGGCTGACATCCTCAAGACAAAAAACAGCAGATATCTACAAGGCTTGCCAAAGTTCCAGTATATAAATATTGTCCAGACGTTATCGAGTGGTGCAAGAAAAAATTACAGGATCGGAATATTTCACGGCAGCCCGGCAAGGCATCATGAATTTTTATTTGCCACTACCCCGGACACACGTTTTATGGAACTCTCCCGGATGTGTGATTGTGATATTGTTATCACTGGCCATTCTCATACCCCCTATCATAAATTTACCGGCGGGGTTCATTTTATTAACCCCGGCTCCGTTGGACGGATGTTTGACGGTGATTCGCGAGCTTCCTGCGCAACACTGAGCATTGATCAGGATCGAATCTCCTGTTATCATTATCGGGTTGCTTACGATATCACACAGGTAACAAACGCAATACAGGAACAGGGTTTGCCATTGATATACTGCTCCATGTATCAGCTGGGAAAAAAGCTCAATTAACCAGCATGACTGAAGCAACCACCTCAGCCACAACGACCAATGAAAATCTCAACTGCAGGTTCCATATCCTCAGTAAGAATTTTCATACAAACTCAACAATAACCGCAGAATACCATGGGAAAAGACAAGCAAAAGAAACCGTCCAAAGTCCAATACGAAAAACTCAAGTTGCTCGAAGACACCGCCTGCAAAAACATCAACACCAAAAAAGGTGACAACAAAACCGCGATCTGGATCAAAAACAAGCATCTGGACTATGAGATCGAGCTGAAAAGACTACAAATTGAGTTAATGAAACTACAATCGTCCATGCAGGCAAACGGTCAGCGTATTCTGGCTATCTTTGAAGGACGGGATGCTGCGGGAAAAGGCGGTACAATAAAACGGATCATTGCCCATCTGAATCCTCGTCTGACAAGGGTCGTCGCCCTCACCAAGCCCAACGAGACAGAACTGACTCAGTGGTATTTTCAGCGCTACGTTCCTCACCTGCCCTCCGCGGGTGAAATTGTCATTTTTGATCGGAGCTGGTACAACCGGGCAATGGTTGAACCTGTGATGGGATTTTGCACCGATGAGCAAAACAAACGTTTTTTAAAGGATGTTCCCCTGCTTGAGGAAATGCTTGTTAAAGATGGGATTAAACTCTTTAAATTTTATTTTTCTGTCTCCAAGGAGATCCAGAAAGAACGCTTTGATTCCAGAAAAACCGACCCATTGAAACAGTACAAGCTCTCTCCTGTGGACAATCTTGCGCAGAAATACTGGGACCAGTACTCCGTTCGTAAGTTTCAGATGCTTTCCGAAACCAACAGAACAATTTCCCCCTGGACCATTATCCGCTCAGATAGTAAAAAAACTGCAAGAATCAATTGCATCAAACATATCCTTACCGAGATGGATTACGACAACAAACTCCCCGAGAATGAACTACGTCCTGACTCCAGTATCGTTATCTCTGGAATTGATGAACTCAAGCATATGGAAGACAACCTGATGTACCCCCATTTGTTGCGAGGATAGAGGTTCAAGTCAAAGAAGGTCTCAGAGGAAGCCTGAGACCTTTTCTTCTTCAGACCCAATTTACAAGAGACAATAATTACAGTCTGTTCCATTTCTCGAAGTAATCTCTGCGAGTACTGATTCATCCCTCCTTGTTCTCTTGCTGCCTGTGATACAGAGAAAAAGCCCATGAAAAGACCGTCTTTTTTATGCTTTTTCCCATGTGCAACACGCTCTTTATCCCTTCTTGAAATACAGGCCCATATCTCCTTACTACCAGGTATCACAGTATCCTTGACAAACCTCATGTTGTCTTGTACAACGAGGAAGTTTCATTGTGTTAAAGCGTAGCGAATCAACGGTGTACTTCTTTCTTGAGTACGTCGAGAAACAGTATAAAGAAACTGTCAGCTGGGGATCATCTCGTCTTGACTGTCCGATATCCCGTCAAGACTGTGCTCCCTGCAATTTTAACACTTTAAGGAGGATCTTATGGCCGATTTCAACAAAATTCTAACCCCCGGGGACTACGAAAATGGTATCGTTAATGTCGTTGTGGAAATTCCCGAGGGTTCCTGCCACAAAATCGAATGGGACCGCAAAGTAGGTGCCTTCACCCT